>Ga0181564_10006072_pt1 | contig 9964 bp, 11 predicted proteins | sample 011ome_24_FD_134512 | JGI IMG/M metagenome (GOLD analysis project Ga0181564, IMG submission 134512) | Coastal salt marsh microbial communities from the Groves Creek Marsh, Skidaway Island, Georgia - 011513CT metaG (megahit assembly) | ecosystem: Environmental > Aquatic > Marine > Intertidal zone... | reverse complement strand
CTTATGGCCTTTGATGCCTACTGGAAATTTTTTTAATAATTGGCTTTCAATAATTCTTTTTTTTACTTCTGGCTTTTTTCTATATAGAAATAATAAAATTAATTTTAATGAGTCTTAATTTTTATTATATATTTCTATTATTAGTTTTATTTAATCTAATTTTGCTCAATAAATTTGATTTATTGACTAAGTTTATTAATGTTTATGACATTCCAGATTCTTTTCGTAAAAGACACAAAAAATCAACCCCAGTTGTTGGTGGTTTAATAATTTATATTAATTTAATATTTATATTATTAATTGATTTTTATTTAACACAATTTTTTTTACCAAATTTTTTTAATGTATTTGAATTTTTAAGTTTTTTTCTTATTTTTAGTTTTTTTTTTATTTTGGGATTTTATGATGATAAATATGAACTTTCCGCTTCTCTAAAATTAATTATTTCAACATCTTTACTTTTTGTTTTATTAATTTTAAATAATCAACTAACACTGGATAATTTATTTTTTACTACATTCGAACTTAATATATCTTTAGCAGAATACTCGCTTATAATTACAGTTATAAGTATCTTATTATTTCAAAATTCAATTAACATGTTTGATGGAAGCAATCTTCAGTTTGCAAATTTTTCTTTCATATGTATTTTGTTTTTGTTAATTAAAAGTAACTTCAACCCCTTTTTTTTATTATTAGCAATACCTTTTATTTTTTATTGGTACTTAAATAAAAATAAATATTCTTTTCTAGGAGATGGTGGCACTTTATCTTTATCATTCTTTTTTTCAATTTTTTTTATCAAGTTTTATAAAACTAATTTAGTTATTAATTCTGAAGATATTGTTGTTTTAATGCTGGTTCCTGGTTTTGATATGTTTAGATTATTTATACTTAGAATATTTAATAAAAAAAATCCATTTAGTGCTGATGAAAACCATGTTCATCATATACTTTTTAGAACATTTAAAAATAATGGAATAGTTCAGTTAATTATTTTATCTATGTCTATTTGCTCAATATTAATTTATTTAATATTTAATAATTTGATTTATTCAATTATAATATTAATTACTATTTTTATTTATATTGTCAAAAATGATAAAATTAAGAATTAACTGTATTTTTTTTTATATTTAAGTTTTCAATAAATTTTCTGTATCTTCGATTTAATTTTATTAGCTTAGAATTGTGAAAATTATCATAAAAATGTAATAATAATGTAGCTCTTACATGGCCTGCTTGCACAGGTTGATTTCCATGTAGAGATCTATAGCCATTAAATAAATATATATCTCCTTGATTAAATTCTATTATTTTTTTTTTAAGCACATTTTTAAAGGATAAATATTTTAGAATTATCTTACTAATTTTATTTTGAAAAATATTTTTTTGAATTATGTTGATAAGTAATGATCTAGTTTTTTTTCTAAAATTAGGAAATATAATTAAATTACCATTAGTATTTTGGTCGTCAGAATTTGGAATGATTATTGGAACAAGCAGTGTGTATTGATGGGCATCAAAATGAAAATCAAATGATGTTGAGTGCATTTTAGATTGTGCAATAACTCTTAAGTTTTTGAAAATTTTTTGTTTTCTATAATTTGGTAAATTCTCATGTTCTGATAAATCATAAAAAATTTTGTAAAATTTATTTAAAAATTTATCACTATTTATTAATGTATTTTGAAGATTTTCATCCATTAAAAAAAAGGATTTATTATTGTTTTTATGAATATGATTACTTACAATATTTTCAAGTTCAGATTGCTCTTCTTTATTTATAAAATTATTAAAACAATGAAATCCATTTTTATTTAAATTATCTAAACAATCTTTAATCACGTGACTTATTTTTATTTAGTCTTTTAAATCTTTTCATCTTTTTATTGATATCATCAATTATTATTAAATAAGTAATAAAGAAAGTTAAAATTGCAATAAACAGAACCATCATTATAGCATAATAATTTATTCTTTTTACAGGAACTAATTCTTTTGGAAATTTTAAAACATTAATCTCAGAAACATTTTCGAATACAAATTCTTTTTCTAGTTCCATCCACTTGAGTTCTAACTGTAATCTTTTTGAATCTAATGTGATTTCATCTTCTGATAAATTTTCTAATCCAATTTTTGTAGCATTATAATTATTACTAATCCAAAGTATTAATTTTTTTTTTTGTCTTTTAAATACATCTTTAATTTCATTTTTTTTTTTGAGATATAATTCATTTTTATCTCCTTTTAAAATGGTAGAAATTCTATATGCATTTTCTAATATTGGTTTTTTTTTAACAACATATTCCTTTTGAACCAATTCTGTTATAGTAGAATTTTTGAAATTTTCATAAATTTCATTTTTCGCCTGGAAAGGCAAAAAACTACCTTCTGGAAAATATATATCTACAAATAATTCATATTTTTTTGCATTGTTTTTTTGCAATAAATATCCAATAGCAATTAAAATTAAAAAAATGAAAAATATTATTTTTTTTAATTTATTTAATTTGATTAAAACTTCTAGATAGTTCATTTTTATTATTTTTATAATTATTCTTTATTTTTCATATAATAGCAAGTTAACATAATAAATTTAATGTCAATTTTTTTTCTTGCTTTTTTCAAGTTAATTTTTGTATCGATAGAAAGTTTATTGTCAACTACTTTTATCATTTTAACTTGAATATTAATTATAATTTTATTTGAAAATTTTGTAACTGCCTTATCTACTCTATCAGTTCCAGTTAAACAATTTGATGATGTAAGAATTGATTGAATTCCGTTTTTATTACAAACATTAAGAATCTTTTTGCTGTCAGTTGCTATAAAAATTTTAGTTGCAGAGATTGCTTTCGAGCAATTTTTTTATGTCCAATAAATTAAAGGTTTATTATAGATAATTTTCAATAGTTTACCTGGTAATCTTGTTGATTTCATTCTAACAGGTATAATTACAATTATGTTTTTCAATTTAAAATACTTTTAGTTACAAAGTTTATTTTGTTATTCATTTGTTTTTGAAATTTATTAATTATTTTAGATAAATATTTATTTTCTTTAATATCATCTTTATATCCATCAATAAAAGCAAAGCTTATTTTTTTCGGATTTGCAATTTTACAGAATGCTAATGCATACGTTAAAGCTAAAGGCTTATCAATTTCGCAATGATTAGAATAGGATTTAAATGATTTGTCTTTTACTATCAGTCCGTAATTAATTATTTTTTCTTTTTTTAAATTAAATTTTAAATTATTTTTGAACCTGTTTAGTGGGATTATAACTGGTTTATTTCTTTTCAAAATTTCTGATATTTCAAAAAATACCCTAAAATCAAAACAACTTAAATAAAAATCAATATATTTATTTTTAATATATGGATTTATATTAAGTGAAATAACAATTGGTTTGTATTTTTTAATAAATTTCTCGACTTTTTTTAATTCTGTATTTCCAGATTCTCCAGATCCAACTATAAGAATTTTTTTTCCTCTTAGATAATTTTTTGCTTCAAAATTTCCCTCATTATCTTTGATCTTATAAATCTGATTATTTAAATAATCCTCTTTAAAAATATCAGATTTTTGTTGAGTTAAATTTTCAATTATTTTTATAATAAAGTTATTTGAATATTTGTTAGAGGTTAAAATTTTTTGTATGTAGGTAGGATGAATGTTGTTGGCTGCAGAAAAATGATAATAGTAGTTGGGACCCCAATTATATTTATTTTTTAAAAGTTGAAAATATGGCAATATATTAGCTAGATATTTTGGTTTATAATTAAATTTTTTTTTCTTTAGTTCAATAAGCAAATTTTCAGTACACGTATTACCAGCACCTCTTCCCATTCCAAGCATTGTGGAGTCCACCATTGTAGCACCAGAGTTAATTGCTTCCAATGTATTTATAAGAGCAAATGATTTATTATTATGTGCGTGTATACCAATATCCTTTTTCCAATATTTTTTTAAAGTTTTGCAGAAATAATTTATATAGCTAGGATCCATACAGCCAATAGAATCTGCAAAGTATAGATAATCTACAGTTTTCCATTTAGTAATTTCTTTTCCAACGCATGCAATTTCATTAATCTTTTTATTATGAGATTGCATAAGATTAAATCCAATCTTGTATCCTAGTTGCTTTAAATCTTTAGTTATTTTTTGTCCATAATTAAATTCATTAAAGTTAATTGCTATTCTGACTATTTTAAAAGGACTTAATTTTGAATTTAAAAATATTCTTTTGATTTGATGGCCATTTTTTTTTTCATAAAAATCTTTGGCATTAATCATCACACAAATATCTAAATTTTTTGGTATTTGTAATTTTGAGAATAGTTTTTTTTGCGAATAAGCAAATATTCCATATTCCTTTCCAGGTGGAAAAACAAAACCTATTTCTACAATATCAATACCTGCTTTAGAGCATGATGATAAATATTGATTAATTTCATCTATTTTAAAATTCCACAAATTGTAGTATCCACCATCTCGACAAGTGCAATCTAAAACTTTAATTTTCTTCATATTTATTAATTATCAAAAACAAATTTAAAACCATTATAAATAATTAAAAAGTTATATGAATTAAATTTTACTAAATACTTTCGATTAATTTATACCTTATACTGTTATGAGTAAAAGTAGTTAAGAGAATCAAATATATCTTTTAAACTTGTTGCAAAATATTATACTTATTTAATACTGATAACTTTATGGAAACTTTTCTCATTCATAGTATTCTGCCATATTAGAATTCATTAAGATATTTGAGAACATATAATGTGTTTTGTATTCTCATCAATTCTTTAATTTAACTTCAATTATTTGTTGTTTAATATTTATCTATTAATGTTATTTCTTATATAATTAACTTAAATTATAAGCATTTGTATAATCAATTAAAAATAAGAAAAGTAAAAATTGATGATATTAGATTTATTTATAATCTAAGAAACGATCATCTGACAAGATTATCCTCATTAAATCAAAAAAAAATAATATATAAAAACCATAAAATTTGGTTTGATAAAAATTGGAATTCATTTTTTTATTTGTTTTTAGTTAAAAAAAAAAGTGCTGGATATATAAAGTTGAAAAAAATTGCTAATATTTTTTTATTAAATTATGCTTTGCATAATCGATATAGAGGTAAAAGGTATTCTCATAAAATGATCTTGTTATTAATATCTAAGTTAGAAAATCAACTTACAAATGTTTGTATTAAAGCAATAGTTAAAAAAAAAAACATAAAATCATTAAGAAATTTGCAGTCGATTAATTTTAGAAAATATTATAGTTTAAAAGGAAAGATATTCCTAAAATACGAAACTCAAAAAAAATGATATGAAAAAAATTATTTTCAAAAAATTAAAAAAACCATTCATAATTGCTGAAATGTCAGCAAATCATTGTGGCTCATTGTCTAATGCAATTAGATTGATAGATCAGGCAAAACAATGTGGAGTAGACGCGATAAAAATTCAATCATACCATCCTTCAGAACTAACACTTAATAGCAGTGAAAAAGATTTTATAATTACAGATAAAAAAAGTCTTTGGAAAAAAAGAAAACTCCACGATATTTACTCTGAAGGTTATTTACCAAAAGCATGGCACAGCAAAATTTTTTTATATGCTAGAAAAAAAAAAATAATTTGTTTTAGTACTCCATTTGACGAAGGTTCTGTAGATTTTTTAGAAAAACTTAAATGTCCAATTTATAAAATTGCTTCATTTGAAGTAAATCATCATCCACTTATTGAACGAATATGTAAAACAAAAAAACCCATAATACTCTCTACTGGAATGGCTACACTTAAGGAAATCCAGGATGTTGTTGAAATTTTCAAAAGATATAAGATTAGTAATTATGCTATATTAAAATGTGTAAGTCATTATCCAGCAAACCCTAAAGACTATAATCTTAAGTCTATAGTGAATTTGTCAAAAAGATTTAATTGTACAGCTGGTTTGAGTGATCATACTGTTGGAATTGGAGTTGCAATTGCATCAGTTGCTTTGGGGGGGATGATTATTGAAAAACATTTTAAGCTCGAGTCTAAAAAAGGTCTTGATTCAAAATTTTCGATTAACAAAAATTCTATGTCCCAATTAGTTAATGAGTGTCATGAAGCTTTTAAATCTGTAGGGACAATTAAATATGGGCCATCATCAAATGAAATTCCATACTTAAAATTTAGAAGATCCATATATGCTTCAGCATCTATTAAAAAGGGAGAGGTTTTGTCTCAAGAAAATATAAAAGTTGTTAGACCTTCTTACGGTCTACACCCTAAATTTTTTACAAAAATATTGGGCAAAAAAGCTAAGAAAAATATTAAATTTGCTGAAAGAATTACAATTAAAAAAATTGTATTTTAAACATGCATACATCAAATAATTTTTTTAAGATAAAAAAAATTCGAGAATATAAGTCTATTCTTTATTGTTTTGAAAATATGTCAGAAATTAATATTTCTTAACAATAGCTATAAACTTTTGTCTTCCCGGAATACTATTGTTTGCATCAATTCTTTTATATATTAGTTTAAATTCAATTAACTTTGCTGCTTTTAAGGATAATAAAGTTTTATAAGCATCAAGATTTGAGAACATTTGATTAGCAAATTTTGGATCAAATGTATTAAAATTGATATCCTCAGTACTTTTTCTCACATATATATCATCACAAGCCATATAGCCTGTTTTACTCAAAAGGCGTAGAGAATTTATAATATCTGACGTTACAACAGGGTTTGCATGAGCACCATCAACCCACACCAAATCATATTTTTTTTTTTCAAAAATTAGATTTAATGAATTTTTTTCGACAAATCTTATATTATGCGATTTATTTAAGATTATATTTCTTTTTTTTATAAAATTTTTTCTCTTAATCGATTCAGACCTGTCATATGATTTTTTAAATTCTTCACTTTTAGCTGGAAGATCAAGTGTAGTTATTTTTGCTTTTGGAAATAATATTGAAAGTTGATATGCATTTGTTCCATCAAATGTTCCTATTTCTAGAATATTTTTAATTTTTTTTCTTAAAGACAGCGAAGCAAATAAAACCTGATGCTCAGAATTCATTGGTGAATGAGTAAAATAATCATTTTTAATATTATTTAATTTTTTTAAACCTAAATGCCTGTTTATTTTTAAACTTTTAAATATTTTATTTTGATTATTTGTATAAAAAGTATCATTGTAATTTAGTTTATATCTAAAATAATAATAAATATTTCTAAATTTATAAAAAAATTTACTTGGATGAAGTACATGATTTATAAGTTTGGATATAAATATTCTCATTAATTTTTACCCATGATGTACATCAATATAATCATTTTGGTAACAAAATATTAGCGGTCTGAGAAAATAACAGTTTGAAGTAATTTCAATTTCTTGAAATTCTGAGGTATCAATTATTACACAACATTTTCCATTCAGCTCATAACTAGTTTTGTTAATTAAAAATTTAATTTTTTTTGAAATTGGATTTTGAATAAAAATTTCTGATTTAGAAAGATTTTCAAAATATCTTTGTATTTTATAATTTTGGTTTAGAAATATAGATCGACCTACAATGTCACACTCAATACTTGTATTTATGTTTGGATTTAGTGGTTTATAAGAAGTAGGACAATTGCCATGAACATATGACTCCAATTGATTTTTATATGAAAATCCAGTGTAGCAACTATTTCTTATTGATGAATTAATTTGTTCAAGAGATTTATGGTAAATATAAAAAATTCCATAGTCCTGGAGCCCATTTAAAAGTTCTTTATCTATTAGGAAATTATTAGATATATTAATATTCAACTTATTTATTTTTTTTATTAAATTATTATTTTTGTCATAAAAATGAATTTCAATACTTGAATTATTACTATCATAAAATATTTTAAGTAAATCGCTGTATTTAAAATTTGTTTTAAAATAATTATCAGTTCGCCAAGGGAAACCATCTGAAACAGAAAAGTTTTGCTTTAATTCGTTTGAGTTTAGTGCAACAGGTCTAAATCCAACTAAATTTCTTAATTTTATACTTAGATTAGATTTTGCTAGTTTTTTTATAAATGATTTCATTTATTTTCTTTTTTATTTTTCCTACTTTTTCAAATTTATCATTTCCCCAGATATATAAGTGAGGTGGGTGAGTGTGTTCCATAGATAAATGTTCATTTTTAATTGAAACATAAATAGGTATTCCCAAGTAGCCATCTGAAAAAATATAATTTTGTGGTTGAATTAGCTTAGGATCAACAATGATTTGATTTGATTGATTTGTAAAAGCAATTTCTTTGTGTAGGATTTGCTTTTTTTCAACATCAATAAAATAAATAAAAAACTCTTCCTTAACGGGTTTAAAATAGATATTTCTAAAAAAAATAATGTTCTTATCAGAACTTTTATTTAATAAAGTGCTTACTGGACTTAATATATTGCCAGTTTTTAATGTCAAATCATAAGGATAGTCAGCTTGATAAGAGGAGAAGCCTTTATTTTTTATTTTAACTTTCATATTTGATCTATATTCAGGCATTGTATCTGTATAGCTGTTTAAATTTTTAAGTTCATAAAAAATATTTTTCTTTTCTACCTCTTCTTTTGTAGCTAAAAAAAAAGTTTTATGATTATCAAGATCAGAATTTTTCAAAAAATAAAAATTATCATTATTTGGGCATATTACTTTTTCAACTAGCCATTTGTTATTTTTAATTTGCAAGCAAAATAAAATATATTTTTTATCAATTTCTTTATTATTTTTAAATTTTGGAATTGTTAGCTCACAATTTAATTTTTCATTCTTTATCGAAAAGAAAAAATTCATTTTTTTAAAAATATTAATCTATTTATAGCTTTAAAGATTTTTGTATAACCAAAGTTGGTATAATGCACTCCATCATAAGTATCAAAATTATCAAAAGTTAAAAAATTAATTGTTGAAAGAGTTTTAATTTTTTTATTAAATTTTATAGTAGCTTTATTCATCTTAAAAAAACTATTAGGCCTGGGTCTTGTTGTGAATGTTATTTTTTCTTTTAATGGAGGTGTATTAATTAGTATTAACTTTTTACTAGGTAAATTTGAATTTAAATTATCAATAAAATCTTTACCAAAATTAACATTATATAAATTTATTTTTATATTTTTTTTATCTGTATATTTTTCTAAATACTCGAGTTTTGTTTTTTTTTCCAAGAAAAGGCTAGCTTGTTTTTTGACATTGAGTGCAAATTTTTTTTTTTTAGGAGTGAAATCATTAAATCCCATATTTGTAATTAAATATCTATATTTTATATTTTGATTTAATTTTAAAAAATTAATTAAAGATGCCCAAGTTGTCATTTCCAGAGGCCTAGAAATAATTAAGTATTTTTTTTTTTTAAATTTTTTTTTAAAAAAATCTATCAAATTTTTTTTTGATTTAAGTGAATAACCCCTGGAGTCTAAAAAAATTAAGCAATGATAATCAAGTTGTTTTGTATTAGTAGAAATCAAAAAGTCATTATTTTTATTAAAAGTTTTGTCATAAAAATATAATTTTGAATTCTTTATTTTTAATGAAATTTTTTTCATATTAAAATGCAATAATCTCCAGTTGCATGTTAGAATAACTTTTTATTTCAAAACTGATTATTTTACAAAATAATTTAGGTTAAAAATAATTTTTCTATAATCAATTTGATCTAACTTATTATTACTATAGATAAATGCTCTAAATTATTGTTTTATAAGTAAAAAATATTTGTTTTTTTATAAATTTAGCATCTTATCTAAATAATTATTGTATTTACAAATGAGGAACATTTATGTATTACATGCTGCCTGGTGATTATTGCGAAAGTGTAATACCCGATCCCATTCCGAACTCGGCAGTCAAGCCTTTCAGCGCCAATGGTACTTTGTCTTAAGACACGGAAGAGTAGGACATTGCCAGGCAT
>Ga0181564_10006070_pt1 | contig 9965 bp, 8 predicted proteins | sample 011ome_24_FD_134512 | JGI IMG/M metagenome (GOLD analysis project Ga0181564, IMG submission 134512) | Coastal salt marsh microbial communities from the Groves Creek Marsh, Skidaway Island, Georgia - 011513CT metaG (megahit assembly) | ecosystem: Environmental > Aquatic > Marine > Intertidal zone... | reverse complement strand
ATGCAGGCTGACCACATCGAGCCAGTGGTTCCTTTGGATAGGTTTGATAATAAGGTGTGGCTGGAATATGATTGGAACGAACTATTACAACGCCTCTACTGCGAGGCTGGTGGATTACGGGCAGTCTGCAAGACCTGCCATAAAGAGAAGAGTTTGGAGGAGCGTAGGGTTCGGAACGAACATAGGAGGAATGCGAAAATAATTTAGCAACACGTTGTTGCAACCCTTCCGCTTGGCGTTTTGTTTTGGTAGGTGAGCGTCGAGCGGGAGGTCAAATTTTAAAATGATCACATTAAACACAGCGGAACAAAGGCTAGCTAAATTCGTAGCCAAAGAACGCCATCGTCACAATAGGCTCAACGGCATAACCAATCGCCGCATGGGTCCTCAGTCAGACGAACAAACCGATCTGGAGGGAATGGCTGCTGAGATAGCGTTTGCCAAATATGTGAATGTTTATCCAGACCTAGACACTGATGGTGATGAGCATCCAGTACATGACGCAATGCTGTATGATGGCAAACTGGTTGATGTCAAATCCACCACCTACCCAACAGGCCGACTTATAGTGGCACCTTGGAAAAATGTGGATGCCGTGGATGTGTACGTGTTGGTCGTCGGGACATTCCCTTCCTACCGCATTGCTGGAGCCATAGAAAGCTATCGGCTGATTCGACCCCACAGGATGAAAGATTTGGGCCATGGCAAAGTGTTTGTGGCCACCCAAGATGAACTCAAACCCATCCATGAATTATGAGGGAGTTCGATCATCTCAGGATTATGGTAAGCCCTCAAAGCACCTGCGGCAAAAGAGCGGTGGCTGCTGGTTGCTATGTTGGAGAGAAGTTTATTACATCTGCCAACCATTGCGAATACACCGGACACGTATGCCCGAGGATGGAGCTTGGATCGGGCGATCAGCCAAACCTATGTTCGTCCACCCACGCCGAGATGGGTTTGCTAAATAGATTGAGGACAATAGACCTTGACATCCTGCCTTCCATTGTTTGGATTTATGGCCATTATTATGCCTGCCAATCTTGCTCCAAAGCATTAGCCGATTTCGGAATTAGAGAAATTAGAATAAGACAAATATGACATCAATTACCATCGAAAACAAGTATGGCCATTGCGAGGTAAGTATGCACGACAACGACTTGACCATCGACGAAATGATCGAGCTGTTCGAGCAGGCTCTCTCTGGTATTGGATACCACTGGCAAGGAAACATCGAGTTTATACCCAATTATGATATTACGTTCAACTCCACAATACAAGATTAGGATTTTGCCAGAGGATAGCGACGAACGCAAAAAGTGGCCCATCTATTCGGGTGTACTATCTCCGTTCCCTAACGCCATCGCCGCCATCGCTCACCAATCGTATTTTGGCAATGAGAAGCATTGCGATGAGTCTGAACCCATGCACTGGGAATTTGATAAATCTAACGACCATCACGACTGTTTGATGCGTCACCTCCTAGAAGAAGACTATGTGGCCGTCGCTTGGCGCGCCTTAGCTCTCCTTGAAACAAAAATGCAAGAAAAACATTATGAAACCTGAAGATATAACAGACGAACAAGTAAAAGAAGCGCTCATCGAAAAAACATTCAACCAGCAATCTGTGCTGGATGTTTTTGCGTCTTTGTCTACCAACGCCTACATCCACTACGCCCACCAAGTGGCTAAGGAAAAGGTGAACAATACCTGGGAGAATATCACCGGATCCCAAATTGACGAGTTGAAAGCTCAGATGGTCGCTGAATCAAAAGAGCAGAAGAATACTGATGAAAGTTGAGTGGGGTGAAGTGGCTCAGTGGTCCAAGTTTTGGATGTCATCTGATTCGGGAATACCTAGATCCATTTGTCCCCTAATTGGCGGCCCAGCAAATCGTAGCATATTGCCCCTAGATCGCCAGAAAATAACGGTGGAAAGGGGTGGGTGTTCCTATCATTTGCAAGAAGTTAATATCGATGGCGAGGTTTTTACGGCCTACAGATGCCATGGATTGTTTGACACTGATTTCTACAAGATGCTGAAACTTTGGTTGGTAGGATATTATGAGGAAAGAATAAATGAACTTTCCGAAAATAAACTGGAGATAGCTTGACTCTCACTTTTCCATCCCCACGATGTTCTTTGTTTTTATGTTAGTCATCATCACAACATAGGTGGTTTTGTATTCGTTCCCACCTATAGCAAGGGGAACCCTTAACAGGGTTCCCCTTTTTTTGTGTATGACTAACTGCCCGATCCGTAGATGTCGGGCCTGACGATGCTTACTGGCCTGCTGGCAGGTACGGGATCATATCTCTTTCGAGTATGCCTAGTCTTTGTAGCTCTCGAATGAGAGGGGTATTCGATCGCGTCAAGCGGTATGGACCATTTGGGTCTGTCAATCGACGTAGGCGATCCTCCTTGTCCATTTTCCTTAGTAGCATTAGCGATGCTGGCATAGCAGGTTCGCCCCGGCGGGCTTTCCTCACCATCCGCTTATGCATGCTTAGTAAATTCTTAACCTCCCTTGGATCCACCTGTCCACGCATAGCCTGTATGGCCCTTAGGCGTTGTTCTGGGGTATCTCCGAGGGATTCATACACCTCTGTCTTGGTGACAGGTTCTTCGTATGGCATCGGGCTGTAGTAGCCTGTGATAGATTCAAACTTATCGTTGGTCGATAGGGCTGTCTTATCTAGGACATTGAGAGCTTGCTCCCCATCCAATCCCAACACCTTCAAATTGTTATAGTGGCCCGTAATCTTCTTGAGGATGCCTTCACGGTTCTGGTTTAGCTTTACGTAGTTCTGGTCGTATTGCTCCTTGATGTCATACTTCCGGCTGGTTCCAAGCAATCCCTTTGCGTTATTAATAGCCGTAGCATCGGGGGCCAGTCGCCGGGCGGCATCACGCTCGATGTCGTATTCCTCCCAACGGACACCCATCAATCTACTCATCATAGCCATTGTTCCTAGAGCGTTCTCAGATCCTCGGATGGTTTTATTCCACTTCTCTAGTTCTCGTACCACACCAGGTTCGAAGGCAGCTTGTATGAACGCCCCAATGTTGTCCATGTATCTATTAACCATACCGGGATCCACACTAATGTCACGGCCATTGGCATCCTTTCCATATAGATTGCTGGCTGCTTGCAAAAGGAATGTACCTTCGCCCAAGAAGTTTTCTTTTAAAAGTTTTGGTAACACCTCTAATGGATCATCTTTAAATCCTGAAACAAAAGCAGATGTCATAAGGGTTTGCGGAACCAAGTATTCAGTGTCTATATACTTACCTGTCTTTCCATCCGCATTCGGAATGTAAAGGAGTCGCTTGCCTCTGTGCCAGCTTTTAGCCACTGTCTCGTTAAGGGCCAGCTTCTCTTCGTCGGATAAGTTCTTGTATTTGTCTCCAAACAAATCCTTAGCCTTGCTGCCAACCATCTCCACCGCTGTTCCTGCACCCGCCATAACTCCGGTAAATGCAGCAGCTCTTTTCATTCCCAGTTTTCTCAATCGACTAACCGACTTATCATCGATCTTCACTCCATCAAGACCTAGTTCAGCTAGGAGCTTGGCTGGGTTTTTCATCATCATCACTGCGTACCTGCCTTGATTGTAGGTGTTACGCATAAGCTCTGCTGTGAAGTTGATGAAGGGACTGGTAATACCTATCTGAGAGAGTTTCTTCAACACCTCCGGCACCTTATCGTAGTCTTGGAAAGTGTTGCGTACCATGCGCATAGCAGCTATCTCTAGCTTATCCCTGTTTCTCTCATTGGCTAATTCAGGTATGGCTTTCTTCAACTGCCTCTGGGTTCCTTCCCATGCAACGTAACGCATGGTGGTATCACCAATGTTATACACCTTGGTGAATGGATCCGCTATGGTTTGCACAGCATCTCCAAGTAATCCACGCTGACCAGCTTTCCTAATTTCGCTGGTCATTACGTTAGCGCTACCGCCTCCAAGTTCCTGAAAGCGAATCAACCTCTTAAGGTTGGCCTTACCCTTTTCCCCTTTTCCGAGTACGGCTTTTCTTATCCCGTCAAACTCGGACAGTCCAAACCTGAGTCCCTTTCCAATACCAATGACTGGGTTCACTCCCGACGCCATGACAGAAGAGAAGTTACCAATAAAGTTGGGTGCGTAGGATGCCGGGTTAAATATGGTTTTAGATATCTTAGATAGAGCGTTTAGGTTCTTTAGAAGATCCAATGTAAAACGACCCACGGCATTATTCATCAAGTATCCAGTGTCTGAATAAAAGATGTCTCGGAGTGCGTCATTGACCTCCTTGGGGACTTTAATATCCTGCATTACCTCTGCACCATATGCAGTTTGGGTGAGGATGTCTTCGGTAGCATCACTAGCATCTAGCCTTAATGCCATCTTCACTTCATTCGTTCTGAATAACTTATTCAATGCATCGTCTGTTTTCAACGCATTGACCAGCCTAGATGTCTTATTGATCGTCTGAAAAATCTTTTCTCCGGGATCAGTTATTTCACCAAGATATTCCCTAAGCTCATCGCTGATATTGCCACGGCCTTCCAGTATTCCTTGTGCTTGAAATTTTATTTCCTGTTTGTCGGCTGCACGTTTCTGGGCCAGACTAGGGTCATCCTGCATTTTCTTCGCACTATACTTCTCCCTTTGGGCCATCTCTTGTGTGGCTTGCTTTCTGGCCCTTACCAACACTGCACTATCATTAGCATCAAGGTTTTCCCTTTTTGCTATTTGCTTGGCTATCCTGCGTTCTTCGCCGTCGATCGCTTTCTGCTTTAGCTCCTCGCTTGGAGAATATCTCTTATCGGCATAGAACCTAAATGACCGAGTTACGAAGTTTTTGTCATCAATACTCTTCTTGATAACAGTGATGACCTGGTTCCTGAGATCCTTGTCCAGCCCCGCACCTATATCACCGCCAAGATAGGAGATGAGCTTATACTGTAACCGCTCCAATTCTTCCCGATACATCTGTAGCTCTTCACCCACCTCTTTCCTTATCTTGGCAGGTAAAACATCTAGTGATGCCTCCCCACTCAAGAAACGATCGATGTTCTCCGCATATTCCATCCGCTGGGTTGGAGTGAGTGTTGCTTTTTTAATCGCTCGATTAACAGCACTCTCTGCGGTCAATGCAATTTTGTCGGATGAACGAGTCAATAGTTTGATTTCCGACAGAACATCAGCCAATCCTCTTCCTATGTTTCTGGAAGGAAGTACGCCCTGTTTAAACTTTGTACCAAGGTCCAGTAGGGTTCCTCGAAGTTTTTTGGAGGGAATTAAAAAACGAGCTATCTTCTCTCCGACCTTGGTCAAGGTCGTTGGTTCTACGTTTCCTTTATCGATGTTTACCGCTACCCGAGCCAAGTCATTTGCGTCATCAGTTTCGATGGTACGTGCTACTAAGGAATCAATCTCGGCTTCATTTTTCTGTTTCCACTGACCGTCCAGTTCATTGTAGTCATCCATTAGGCGTTTCTTAAACGCCATGGCCTCGTTACCCTTAGCATCGTCAAACAGAGTTCCTTTTAATCGATTTATAGACTGAACATCACCATACTTAATACCGTTATCGATTCCATCCCTTATTCTTTTATCAACATTCTCATTTCGCTTGGTGGATGCGGCGTTGATAAATCTGTCCAGTTTAAAGGATGCATCTTTGGAATCCATTGCATTGGTCAAGTCTTGAGCAATGGCACCATACACTTGGTTGCTGATAGGGAGCTTGGTGGTATTGATACGTTCTGCCAAACCATCAGTAAAAAATTGCCTTCGAGTACCAATGGTGTCCTTGAAAAAATCGGTCTTGTCCGGCTGTCCGAGTTCCATGATACCATCCTTAATGTCTTCAGCATCTTGGGGATTTCGAAGTTTTGCGTTTAGTTGATCTGGCGTGAGTCCTCCTATCTTATTAAACAAACCCTTCTGAGCGGCCACACCAATACCTGTACCTACGGCACCACCGAACACTGTACCCATAGCTCCACTTGCGGCAAACTCCTCAAACGTAGGGAATCTCTGCTCGTCTATGGCCGTCTGTACCGCCTTTTCACCCATGGCTATACCACCACCTCTGAGTGCTTCCTTACTGGCAAATCTGCCAAGCTCACGACCTGCTATCTTACCTGTGGTGGTAGCAGCTAGCTTACCTGCACCAGGTATTAGGTTGAGTAGTCCAGACGCAATCATGCGTCCAACGGAAAACCCATCACCCTCTATCTTCTGGGCGGCATAATTGGAGGCCATGCCTCCACCGATCGCCAAGACGGGGATGGATAGGCCAAATGTGAAAGGAGCCAAGGCATACCCAGCAGCGGATGAAACACCGCCACCGAGAACATCAACGGCCATACTGCCAGCAATTCTGCCAGCACCTGGACCCGCTTCCATTGGCATACCGGGTAACCCGGTACCTGCCTGTTGTCTCCTATCAAGTTCCTCTTGGGGTTGGTAGGCTGCTGGTAATCTTGCCATACTATTCTATTTGGATTGCTGCTTTTCGAGACGCTCAAGTCTTTCACGTTCACGCTTAGTCCGCATGTCAGGTATAAGATCTATAAGTTGACCCGGCAACTCATCTATTCCATATTTCCTAATAAATTCCGGTCCTCTAAGAATGTTCAACAAAGCTTCACGAACCTTTTTCTGTGTCTTGGTTTGTGCCGTCCCCTTTGGCATAGACCGTATTGTATCAAGTCTAGCCTCCTCCAGCTCCTTCAGAATTTGTTTCCTATCTTTCCCTTTGTAGTTTTCTATCAGTTCGAGCCTAGCAAGTTCCTTGGCATTTTCAAAAGCAGCTTGTTTCTTTTTAAACTCACGATCCTGAAGCTGTCTTTCACTTGGAAGTCCCTGAATGGCTCTAGCTTCTCCAATGATTTCCTGTGTACTACGACTAGTAGTGGGAGCAGATATTGGACTTTCCTGAATCGCACTAGATTGTGGAATGGGTCGCTCTGCTGGGACTTTCGGTCTGATTCCCGGAAGTGGGCTGCTTCTCACTAGCTCTGGGCTGCGTCTCAATAGTTCTAATGCAGCTTCGTTAATACTAAACTCCCCCGGAAGTAAGGATTTTAAAAACCCAGGTTTTTTTTCTCCAAACTCACCTCGGGCAAATCTGCCCATCCGGTCCTCTTCGGCACGTTGCTCAACCATGGTTTTTACACCACTGATGATGTCATCGGACACACCAGCTTCGGATAATTTAGATAGATATTGATCAAACTCAGGAGTGGTCTGGCCATCTTTGAGAAAAACATCCGTTACTCGGTCTTCTGGAATTTGCTGAAAGAATGATACTGCTTCTGGAGAAGCATCCAATACGGGTCCAGCTCCACCAGCAGCACCTCCTCCAGCAGCCTGTCCGCCAAATCCGTCAATAGGGTATCCATCGCGATCGCGTGGAGTGGCAGCATAGGTCAATGCCTGTTGTTTCAGAATCTCCTTTTCTTCTGAAGAAATATTCATTTGGTCTATGGCTGCCAACCTAGATGAGGTTTCCTTATCTAGTTGAGAACCATCATCGACCAACATAGCATTACCAGATTTACTGCTATAAAGGTATGTCTTATCTCCAACTTTTATTTCCTGAAGAGGGTCTTGGGGGTTGCGTTCATTGTATAGATTCAACGCACGAACAGCATCACTTGAATTTAATCCTTGAAGTCCTGCCATTAGGTCTTCTTGGGTAAATCCGTCACTATAAATTCCACCAGCTAATGTGGTAAATGCTTTACTGGAGGCTTCATCCGCTTCTCGTTGTTTGGCATCTACATCATACTGCTCGATTTGTTTTTTAATCAATCCAATATTAGCTGCCGACTGCTGTGCAATACGATCGGCTTCTTGGGTTTTCATCCCATATCCAATGACATTCTCTGCACCCACCAGCTTTACCAGAGAGGCGGAATCTGTGATTCCGGGAGCTTGTCGGCGGAATGCAGGATCTTGCAACAGCTTCTCGGCCACTTGCTGTGCAGCCTCGTTCTGCTCCCTCCTAGCAGTTTGCTGTTTCTGTTTCTCAAACTGGACACCCAATGTGTTCATGAGGCCAGCAGCGGCCTGAGACTTAGCCCGCTGTGCAGCGGCTAGGTTGGTGATAGATGGTGCCAATGCGGCGAGTGCCGTTGGCGCGTTTCTTCCTGCAAATGTAGCCATAGTTATTATCCTCCAAGTGGAAATCTGTATTGGTCGCCTTGTTGAAATTGCTGCGGGAAATATGGAGGAGTTCCCAAAGCCTGCTGCTGTAGTCCAGCGTATGGTCCTCCACGGAACGCGCTAGCTCCTGCCGACAAAATGCTTCCCAATACATCAAACCTTCCAGCTTTTCCAGCTTCTTGGAGGGCTTGTTGATCTAAGCTAAACTGGCGTTCACCAGCTTCTAGCCCGAATATGTCTGTTGGGGTTGGTGTAGCCGCTGCAGCTTGTCTTCCAATATCTGCAGCCAATGCCAGACCTGGTCCAAGATCCGCAGATCCAATAGCAGCTTGGGTGAATGGAGACGTGGCGTATGCTTCCTGTTGTCCAATGTTGGAAGTGGTCTGTGCTATGCCGAGCGCATCCTGCAAGTTCTGTGAGTAGAGGCCACGCTCTTCCTGCATTATGTCCCCTATCTCGGTGGCTAGGGCGGCTGTATCAGCCCCTCTGCCTAATGCCCCAAATCTAGCCCTTGTGGCTTGTTCCACCTGTTGCCTCTCGCGGCCAGTCAAACCCTGTTCTAGGCGTTCCTGTGCGGTCTGGAAGGCACTCTGTAGACCTGGAAGCACTGTCTGTCTTACTTGGCTTAGTCCTTGCATGGGGGCTGTTCCAGCAGCAATAATATCTGCGTATGTCGCATCTGGACCTAGTCCAAGTAAATCACCCAATAATCCACGCTGTTGTCTTGATGTTTCCTTACCAATATCGTAAGCTCCAATTTTGTCGCCTTCCATACCCAATACTTCTTGGGCGTATGCGGTTTGACCAGCACCAGTGACACCTGCCATCTGTTGGACAAAGCTTGGAATGTTTGCACTATATACATCTCCAAATCCGCCAAGTTCTTGGAGTGTCCCACCTTCAGCCATAGAAGACGGTATGATGCGACCCATCGGATCTAAAGTGTATGTTGGTGTGGTTGTTGTGGTTGGATCGTTCATATCGTCATCTCCTGGTAAAGATAGTGGTACTGTAGTTTCGTCGTCATCGTTGTTGCTAATTGCTAATGCTGCACCCCCTGTGAAAATTGGTCCTGTGCGGATGGTGGTATTGGTTCCTATGCGAAGCCCTCCTGGGCCGCGAGGCATACTAGTTCTTGTGGTCTGTCCCGTTTCTAATTCTTGCAAATCAGCTAATGTAACATACTTAGCATCTCTTGGAGGTGGATCTCTTGGAGGTGGATTTGTTGAAGTTGGATTTCTTGAAGTTGGATCTTCTAAAGGCGGATCTCCAAACTCAGGACCTCCTCTTGTAACCTCTTCCGGTTGGGGTCCATATAGTGCGTTCCCCACTTCACGCTTTTGTTCCCGATCCAAACTATCATAGTCCACTCCATCTTTCTTTAAGTTATCAGAAATAGAATCAGGTGTTTTAGCTGGGTCGGGTATACCTTCTTCATTGGCTAATCCATATGGATCCGCCAACGCTTCGTCTAAAAGGCGTTGCCGCTCTTCTGAACTCAAAGCAGCATAGCTCTCATAGTCCATGCCTACCAGATTTGCATCCCTACTCAGGTTGGCATCTCTCCCTTTGGAGCGAGTAAAATCTCTAAGACCTTCCCAAGAAGCCACTTCTGATGGACTACCGAATCCGCTTTGCTGTAATATCAATGGAACTGGCATTATCTTTATCCTTCTAAGGTTTGCACTCTAGCTTCCAAAGCCTCTATCTTAGCTACAGCTTCTTGCAATGCTGCGGTAAGGAGCGGTACTAGTTTAGATTGGTCAATGCCCTGATAGTCAGGAACACTGCGAGTGTCTCTCACT
>Ga0181564_10006066_pt1 | contig 9968 bp, 1 predicted proteins | sample 011ome_24_FD_134512 | JGI IMG/M metagenome (GOLD analysis project Ga0181564, IMG submission 134512) | Coastal salt marsh microbial communities from the Groves Creek Marsh, Skidaway Island, Georgia - 011513CT metaG (megahit assembly) | ecosystem: Environmental > Aquatic > Marine > Intertidal zone... | reverse complement strand
GTCGCACACACATTGACAGGCAATATTGCAACGCCCGCGCCCGGAGCAGGGCAAACCGATGTACGGCAACGTGCTAGGACAGGTACCGGAGGCCGTCGTTTCACACTGGGACGACGTATACGCGAGAAAATCAGAGGTGCGCGACACGACATTGTACTGAGATAGTTCGACTTCCGCCACGTACATGTCAAACACGCGCGCCCATCCGGGCTCTGTGGATTTTGAAGACGTCAACATTCCCGAGGTAAACATCTCGGGCGTTAGTTTCCACGCCTCGAGGCGAATCACAAGTGCAAACGTCATGTATGGTGCATCGGTCAATTTCCAATTGATAAACCCTGCCGTGTCGGGCCGCTTGATTTGCAAATTAAAAATGTTGTCGTCCCAAGTCAGTACAAATTCGAGACTTATTGTTCCCAAGGCGAGCGTTTGTACGTAGCTTTCAAAAGGATTGATGCGCGTAGCGTAAATGGCGACTTTGCGTTGGTATTGAGGACCTTCCGTCCGTGAAATCGACAAACGCATCGGGGTTGTCACGATGACATCCTTGAAAAATGCGTCTGGGTTTACGCTGGCCAGGCCGTCCATTATGGCATCGTGCGAGGTGTATCCAGTGGGTGGGACACGTCGTGTCGTGTCGGTGAGTCCTACACGCGACGCAAATTGAGTTGGAATGTCCCAGCGGCCTTGATGCATGTAGATGCGATTTACCAAATCCAAAGCCTCGTATGTTTCATATTGGCTGGGCGCAGTTGCCGTGGCTTCTTTCTGCCACAGGACCGTGTTGAGCACGCGCGTGGCAATGTCCGCACCGGTTTGTGGGTCAATGTCCACCAAATCGTCGGAAAAAACCACTACGTTTTCCATTTGTTTCATGTTCTCAAACGTGGCGAGAGTGCGATTGCCGATGCGCACCCCAGCCACGCCAACGTTGAGTTCGCACGCGTATTGTGCACCTTTGATGTCGTGTGCGCGCATTTCGGGTTCGAAGCGCACTGGGAGCCTCACCGGGCCACCTGGCTGCCACGTCTTATTGGCGTACGTCCACGCCAATTGTATTTTATTGGGTGCGACCGTGTATACGAATAAATCGCGGCCTTGTTGGCGAATATGCTGTACTGTGTCCAATTTCTGACAGCTTTCGCGCGTCCATTCGTGATACGACGTGCTCGCTGTCGGGAATTGTAATTTGTACATGCAGCTGTTTTCCGAAAGCACGTAGAGCGCATTCGGCATGGTCCATATCCACGCTCCCGTTTGTGCCGGTGGGGCTGTTCCGATGGTATAGACGCTTTCTACGTCCACATACACGACATCGACCGGTGACCAACGCACGCGTCTGTAGGACACGCGGTACACGCCGTTTATCGTCGTTTGGCCGATATTTCCGCCAAACATGTACAGGCCCGATTGTGTTGTTTGTGCAAACGCGACACCGTCGCCCGGCAACTGTACGGGTGAGGTCACTCGCATGTACAAGGACTTTTTGTCATTATCATAGGCAGACCATGTGCCGTTCGCATAACAGAGATACAGCCCGTCTTCCACGTGTAGCTCCACGCATCTACCAATGGGCGACGTGTGAAAGTTGGAGAGTGTTTGGTTGGTAGACGCGGCGCTAAAGACCAAACTATTCAGGGTCACCTTCTTGCTGTTATTCAAGTATGTGCCATGCGTTTCGTAATCCTTTGCTCGTATATAACACACATCTCGGAAAATGTCGAGCGTGTCGTAGAGCTCCTGTGTCGAGCGGAACGTCATGGTGCGATTCACCGACACGCCATCGATACCCTCGCCCTTTTTGTCTCGAAGATACGCAAGCGCGAGACGGAACAAAGACGCGTCCGACTCGTATAGGAAATATTGCGCGTCCCATTGTGTGCCCTTGAACGATGTCGAATTGTAGGCCAGTGATTTGTCACTGGCCTTTTGAATATCATATCGCATAAACGGTGCCAGCCCCCGGCAAATTCCATTAAACGAGTCGCATATACCATACTGCGAAGCCAGAGAGTATCCATACGTACCATTGTTGCATTTGTCACACGGTATGGAACAGGCCAATCCAGACCCCAGTTGACACTGGCACACACCGTCCATATTTGGGTCCGGACCCTTCAACCAGACGGGTAAAAGGTCGACGCGACTCGACAGATTACGATACTCGCGCAAGTCGGATGTCTTTTGGCGCATGTCTTCCACGAGCAAGTCGGGATTTTCGGCCACGCAGATGCCATTGCGCCCCGAACAGGCCAGCTCTTGCCCGTCATCGGGCCCGACGGGACAGGACAGTTCGCACCGTGTTCCTGCCACACCTAAATAAGAAACGTCACAGTCGCAATGGGTTTTCGAGCAGACCCCAGGTAATGTTTTGTTCGCAAGACTCTGACACCACCCGCGCCACTGATTTAAACTCAGTTCTTCTTCCAACAACCCGACACAGTCGCTGTCGCAAGGCGAATGAGAAAGTTCCGGAATGAGAATGTGATTATCGCGATGATAGACACCGTGAAGCAAGCAAAAGTCCGTCAACACCGTATTTCCCAGGTCGCATTGCGTACAGCTCTTCCCGACGCCCGTCTCCGTCTTATTGGGGAAGACTGTCATATCCATCAATTCGCGTCTCTTTTCACACAACCCCTGAGACGCAAACATGTCTGTAATGTGCTCCACGCAGGCGTCGCTGCAATAGTCGCGATACATTCCCGTGCGTCCCAGGCAAGACGCATACCAGTCGTTTGATACACATTGTGTAGTACCGCGTATGGTGTCGTACACCTGGCACATCGTGTTCATGTCCACAGATGCACTCGGGCCACTGCACGTCCCCCCGGGGCACATGGGGCCGCCCATAAAGGGCACGTGGTCGCCCTTGACGTCAAAGGACTGGCGATAGCCACAGTATGCAGTCCAGTTCATGGATTGATACTGAGTCCATGTCGAATCGTCACACGATGCTGGGCGAGACGCCGGCGCGCGATATTGTTGGTAGCCTGCACAAAATTTCAAATCTTCAGTGGTCGGCTTTGTCGACCACCGCGTGCGAAAGCCGCGGCAAATGCGTGTCACGTCCGGCGAGAATGGCGCGTACGCCTCCGAAAAGGCCACCGACCACTTTTCCGTCAAGTCTTCCGTGGGTATTGCACAGGCCGAAGCGATGTCGTTGGGCACAGGCAGAAGCGGGTCGACGCGCAGTAACGTCCACGATGTTTTGCTATTGAGCGCTGTATTGTAGACATTGACGGCCGCCAGCACATGAGGGTGAAAGGCGTGCAATGTGTGCGTGCCACCCACACAGTTTTCGTCCTCGTGACAACGGCGGCTGTACAAGTAGCAGTGCTCGTCGCCGGGGGTATGAGACCACTGCACGCAATCCGCGTGACCCTGACAGGCACTGCGGCAACCGTGCCGTGTAGACGGCATGCTGTGGAAAGACGGAGCGATACGGCCAACATGGCGCCGTTCCAACGTCGATGGCGTTTTCGATACTGATATATTGTAAAGGTCGCAGCCGTCAATCTGTAATTCTATGCCCCATGTCTGCGCGCTCGCACTTTTCACGTCGAGACTCCAGTACCACCAACGCCCCCGCTGATTCACTGTACATCCGGTATTTTGCCCATTCAACCAGACGACGTGTTGGTATACGTACATGGACACCACTGGCGATTGTTCAGAGTCTACCACGTCAACATTGGCGACTTTTTCTTCCATGTCAAAACTGCGCACCCATCCAGACACGCGCACGTTATCTTGAAACGCCAAGTCCCAATATGCACCAACAAATGCGGGTTTAGCGCCCGCGCAATTTGTTTTGCCACTCGCATCCACCGTACAACTGTCAGGGTTTTGCAAGGCGGAAGAACCGCGCACGATTTGCATCTCGTCGCCGTCGAATGTGACGCCGTTGTCGACACGGCGCCCATCTACTGACGTTTCGTTGAATGCGATAAAGGCCGATTCGCCATCGAGCTCTAGTGTAATCAGCGTGGTCGAACCGTAGATGGTCGCCAAGGTCCACGTGCATTTTGGTGCGTAAAGATACACATAGCTGTCAGTCATTGACACGTGCATATCCGGGGCAACCGTACGATTGGCTTCGGATAACTGTATTGTTTTCTCATCCACGACCGCGATGCCCTGGCCGTAAATGCGCACTTGACGACCGTCACAGGTAGCTTCGACAGCCGAGTCGCGTTGACGCAGCCAAATGGCGTGTACCTGACCGTTGTTCTTTGCGCTAGAAGGATGCGATAACACGACGGTATTCTCGTCTTCTGCGCGCACGTATCCCGTGGTTGTCCACGACGCTTTGAGCCCCGGTCCACCATGCGTCGCCAAGTCCTGCCCGTCTGGGAGGTTGGCGCATTCGTCGTACCAATTATATGTTTTCGTCAATGTGTGGCACGCATCGGCCTGACTTGTCACCGACGCGGCCGGTAGGTCGGAAAACGTGCACATGTACGACGGGGAAAGTCGCATACTGCCTTGAGAACACGTACCGCCGAGTTGGCAACGGTTGGATTCGCAGCTTGTTCCGAATTCGGACACGCAAAACACGTCTGCGGTGGACTCGCACGTCACACTGGGGTCATCGCACAAATAGCACGCGTCGTTTGGATGGCAAGCGCCGAGGTCGCACAGTGTCGGAGCCGGTTGAGCCCTTTCAACCCACGGAGCCTCCATGCCGGCTTCACATTGCTCCGCAGCGGTGCTGCCGGACCACTCGAGAAGTTTTTCGTCGGCTTTAAACGTACAGGATGTCCACGTGTCTACGGGGTACAGGGACAAATCAAAAGATGTCGACGTCTCGGGACCGCGGTTGAGACAGTCGAGGGTCCACGGTGGGTAGTTGACCGACTGCGTGCGATTTACAATGTCACAGTCGTTGAACTGTAGTGCCTGTAGGCGCTTGACAGCGAAAATAGACCTGGACCACAGTGAGTCGACATGGCCGTTGCAGTACACCATGTAGGGCGTGTTGGCGGTAGGTAGGGCGTTTGGAACCATGTAGCTCAAATGCTGGTCGCAGAAACCATCGAGCGCCAGTACATCTAGGTCATTTCGACACTCAGACGCGTCTAGGGCTGGGCGTGAATCGATGAAGGCGCGACGTAGCGCAGATACGTGCACGTCTTTATTGTCCGCAAGCGTCACGACGCCCGTGATGTCGATGTTTCCGGGTATGGAGGCCTCGATGCGCAGAGGATAGTCTCGTTGGCGGTACATGGCGCACGAAAAGAATACGTCCGACGTTGTGTTGTAGCCTTTGCGGCCGAAGCGGTGGTTTTGAAGTTCCTCGGTGATTTTTGCACAGGTATGGGTCCAGTCTTCGGGGGACCCGCTGCAATTCTTTGGCGTGTCCAAATCTAGACATATATTTTCCAACGCGTTCTCATCGATGATGTCTCTACAGTGTTTCGCACGGCAATACGTCTTGACCACACACGTATTGTTATTATTAAATCCACACGGCCCCGTGCAGTCTTCGTCGGATGCCGATGCGCACTGCTTGTCAATTTCATCGATGTAACTGTAGCTTTGGTCGTAGATGCACGAATCTTGGGCACCACATGTAAAATCTAGCGTGTATCCGTAGCAAAGAGGCTGCGATTGTTCGCCGTATACGGTTGCGTTTTTATGGGCGTCTGCGTGGCAAACATCCGTCGACGGTGTCAGTTCTTGTTCGACTTGCTTGCACCAAGTGTTGTTGCCCGCATACGGGTCGACAAAGAAAGACTCGACGGCGGCCTGGCACGCCGGACTTTTATATGCGCAAGTGGGCGTATTCATACTTGACGGATACCACCCGTCAAGCATGTTGACACAAAAACGGTCCCACTCGATGTCAAGAATCGACTCGTAACAGCTCTGGTCGGTGGCGCATGCGGTGTATCCAGCGCCCGCACTGCCGAAAAACCCAACATCAGAAACGACCCCCTGACTGTCGACATCTATTGAATCCCACGGTGTCGTTGTACGCGCACAAAAGCGCACTTCGCCCTCGATGGTATTTTGTTGACACTGGGTATCGTTACGACACCATTGTACTTGACCGTACGTGTCATACGCCACGGCTGTTGTGCATGTTCCGCGGCCGGCACATATTTCTTCGTTGTACCGTGGGCAATGAAAGCCGCAATATTCGCCGTAGTAATCGGGCGACGGTGGGGGCGCCAGTTCGAAGCCGCGTTTCATCAAGCGCATTCGAGTCTCGCTGGTATAAGGGTCATAAGGCTGACATTCGCAGCGGTAGCTTTTCGACCCGGGGTTGAACCACAGTTCCAAGTCGTTACGCACGCATCGTCCATGTCCAGAACACGTCGTCGCGACGCCGTCGATGACTACCGTGTTACAATCTATTTCACAGTACGTGCCTGTATGGCCGGGGTCGCACAAGCACTGGCCCGACGATTGACATTTCCCACCGCCCGAACACACGCGACAATCGGGGTCTGGAGAGAATTCTAGGTCCGCACCATATCCCTCGCTGTTGGCCACACACACCTTTTGCGCGGCGGTGTCGCCCTGCAACGTAAAGTCCGAGTCGCCGAATTTAATGACGTCTACGCCATTCTCAGTGGTGATAGTACCATTCGACGCACAGTAGTAGCTGCAGCGGTCCTCCGACCCCATCGTCGTCGGGTACCAATTGTTTCGACACGTTGAGCAGAATTTATCGGCGTCGAGAGTATGCAACTCGTGGCCGTTTTTTACGACGGGGTCACATATGCACAACTGGTTAGAACCGTTGTAATTTGCATTGCATTTGCCATAGTACGAACACGTCGCCGTGTCACACTCTACCGAACAAGGATTCACCGACATGTTTCCAAGGCGGATATCCGGGTAATATTTCGGCATGCACGTCGCACAAAACGTGTCAGGGTCCGTATTGTCACACACACAAATCACTTGCTCCACCATGTTTTTTTGAATGACATTGCAGCTCCCATGATTGTTACAGCCGATGCGACGCCCGTTTGTAGAACCATTTGACGTATAGTTGGCCGCGTCGTCGCAGTACAGCTGGCAGTTGCTTCCATGCCAGTTATCCTGACATTTTTCGCAAGATTTTCCGGTCCAGTGGGCATTGGTTGGCTCCGTCATGTCAAAACAGTCACACGTTGCATCGGGTAGGCATGTACCGTGTCCAGAACACGTCGCTGTCGGCGAACATGAGCAGTCGTCGGACGCCCAACCCGCGCTACACGTGCACGTCGCCGTTTCGTTGCCCAAGGCACAAACACCGTGTCCGGAACATGCTTCCTCTGTGGAACTTGGACACTCGTACTCACAGTACTCCCCAATGTGTCGTTTGTCGCACGTACATTGAATATTATTTTGTGCGTTGTAGCCGCAGACACCATGACCAGAGCACGGTATACTGTCTGCAGTCACATTTGCACTGCACGTTTGGTCACAGAGCGGGCCAAACCAACCAGAGTCGCACACACACTGCAGGTCGCCACCGACCGCGACGCAGGTACCATGCTCACAAGGAATATCGGCGTCTGCGCAGCTTTTAGAGCACTGTTCACCGTCACGAGACGTGAACCAACCCGTATCACATTCACAACTCCCAGTGCCCGTGCATGTTCCGTGGCCATTGCAGGCATTGCACACGCCGCCACCGGCGATGACTTCAAGACAGCGCAGATTCATGCTGTTCGAATCGGGCATGCACACTGTGTTGCACTGAGGACCCGAATGGTAGTAGGATGGCGGCGCGCGCGACGACACGCAGTCGCCGCGGCAATTTTCCGCTGTATGTTCCGTCGCGTAGCAATTGTCGCACGTCGTGCCCACCCATTTTTGAGACGATGGACATCGGCAGGCCCATCGCGACGTCGACGAGCGGTTTTTAGGCGTCACAGCGCAAATACCCGAGTGGCCACACATGCACGTCTCGCAGTATTGGCCACCGAACACGCCATTCGTATTGTCGCAGGCACATTTACCATCGACAAGCACGGAATCGTGCTGACACGGTACGAGAATATCATTGACGTACTCGACGATGTATTCTGTCGAGTACGATATCAATACCACGACACCCGCGAAAAATAGAAATAAAAAACTATTCACAGATAGTTCTCGCATAATGTTAAAATAATTTACTGCTCTTATAGACGCTTTTCATAAACGTGGAATAATATGTTTCGATTATGTTATATTACACTGGAAGGCCGATGACCTCTGGACAATACCGCGGCGACGCTTCCGGCAGCGGTGGCACGGTCGGAAGCTGTGGCACGTACACAAACATGTATTGTGGCGTTTCCGCGGGAAGGCGCTGCGACTCGAACTGGCCATGGTCGTTGGCATGCCAGCATGCACCGTGGCCACACTGCGAGCAGCGGTCGTCGCGACCGCCGTAGTATTGACACGGACAATTTCCAAATTCGCAGTAGAGTCGCATGTTTTTGTGTGGACGTGTGCCTCCTACTTTGTGCGACGCATATGGCCAGCGCCAGATTTTTTTTTTCAGCCGAGGGTCAAAAGTTCTTTCGCGAATAGAAATTTTTTCTTTCGCCGATAGAAAAGTTCAGCCCTCGCCAGATTTTTTTTTTCAGCCGAGAGTCAAAAGTTCTTTCGCCGATAGCTATCGCGGAAAGAAAAGTTGAGCCGTCGCCAGATTTTTTTTTTCAGCCGAGAGTCAAAAGTTCTTTCGCCGATAGCTATCGCGGAAAGAAAAGTTGAGCCGTCGCCAGATTTTTTTTTTTCAGCCGAGAGTCAAAAGTTCTTTCGCCGATAGCTATCACGGAAAGAAATCTTGAAAAAAAAATTACTTTTGTTTACATTTGTATATGCATAATCCTATGAGGGCTATCACCATGATAAAAAGAGGCACGAACAGCAGTGTCAGGTACAACGTCAATTCAAACACGCGTACACCGAATGGCTCGACCGGATGCGCGCTCATCCAGTCCGAACGCGCATCGACGCGCGATTTCATAAAGGTCAGCTCTTCTTCCATGGTAGACTTTGTTCGACCTTCTTTATTGTAGACAGCCTCCACCATTTGTTGTGCTCTACTGTCCGCGTTTTGATGCGACTTCCACCGTTGGTTGTTTCGGTCAAAGTGCCCGGCGCGTGATTGTGCAATCCGTGTATCGATAAGGTCGTGTGCCGTTTGACGATTTGTGGCGACAGTGGCGACGCGAACCTGGTTCACAGCGTCAATAAACGGCCCATGCTGCCCCAAATGTAGCCACAGCGGTATGGGCCCGCGCTCGTAGTATTGTAGGTCGTATATGTCCCACCCTTCAACGGGTGCGACGCGCCAGAATGTCAAGTCATAGTCCCAGGCAGGCCCGGCGACCAGCACATCGTCTGGCGTCAAGAAAAAGTACTGGCTCGTGTACGGAAAGTCGTCTTCGCGCAGCAGCATTTCGGCCAAGTACGTAGACACGAAACTGTCCATATCCAAGGGTACGTCTGTCTCGTTTTGAAGATTGAGAACACTAAAGTACGTGTGTAAACGGTCATGTAAACATTCGTCCATGTCACACTTTGGATATCGCATTTTGACGTCGAGGTCGAATTCTTCACAGGGCGCCTTGCGGCTGCCAACTTGGATAGTGTACTCGGCAATCATGGACGCGTCTTCCACGTTGTCACATTTTGCTTTGCCGCTAGAATCCCAGTCTAGTCGTTTGTCCAGGACGCGACGTTGGATGGCCGTGAATAGTATGTATGTGCCTTCGTAGGTGACTCTGCCATCCGAATGGCGAAACAATAGTTCGACGAGCGTGTGTTCGAGTATGTTGCCTTGGATGTCATTCGCGAGAATGTCGCGGACAAGTGTGGGCTCGTGTTTGCCACCGCGCAGCACGAAATCTTCGTACTTTTCTTCAAATTCAAAGAGCGTCGCTTTGTCATCTTCACACGTCTGTATCGATGTACATGGTGTATCGTCGTCTTCCGGACCCCATATTTCGATGGCGTAATTCAGTTTGCGGCGT
>Ga0181564_10006054_pt1 | contig 9976 bp, 8 predicted proteins | sample 011ome_24_FD_134512 | JGI IMG/M metagenome (GOLD analysis project Ga0181564, IMG submission 134512) | Coastal salt marsh microbial communities from the Groves Creek Marsh, Skidaway Island, Georgia - 011513CT metaG (megahit assembly) | ecosystem: Environmental > Aquatic > Marine > Intertidal zone... | reverse complement strand
GGAACGCGGTTTCCCAAAGACCAAGAAAAAAAAAAAAAAAAAAAGGTCCGGCGGGGCGCCGGGGGTCCCGGCGCGTCGTTCGCGACGCGCTTTCGGGGAAAAAAAAAAAAAAAACGAGTCTCGCGAAATCGTCGCCGAGGCGGCTCGCGATAGGAGCGAAAGACATTTGCAACACGTTCGTCAACGTTCTTTCGGGGTAGTCGTGTGGGTCTTCGTCATCGCCGCCAAGGTGTCGCGCGAAAACAAAACGTCGCGAAAACGTCCAAAACCGGAAAAATCCACGGCTTTCGCGAGGGAAGCGTCGGAATCGATCGGATTCGGCCGCGACGTACCTCGGCGTGCAAGTCGAGGTGCGCCTCGGCGTCGATGCCGAGGTGCTCCCGGAACAGCGCGGCGAAATCCAAAATCCATTCGTCGATTTCGACCACTTCGTTGGGCGCGAGAGGCGCGGCGCCGCCGGCGGCGGCGGCTTCTTTGTCGCCCTCCGCGCCCTCCGTGGGGAGCGCGGAGTGCTCGACGATGGCGAGCTTGAGGACCGGCAGGTTGTGCAGCGTGGGCGCCGCCTCCTCGCCCGCCTCCGCCTCCTTCGCCTTCGCCGCCTGCGCGGCGACGAAGGCGGCGGCGAAGTCGGCGCGCGAGTTGAGCGGCTTCGAGGCGCCGTCCGCGTCGGTGAACCGCACGGAGAACGCGCTCGTGTCGGGGAACTTGCGCTGCAGCGTGGTCATCAGGTCCTTGTGCGAGATCATCGAGGGAACGATCACCACGCGCGCGTCGGCGCCGCACGTGGCCTTGACGGCGACGGGCGGGCCCCACTTTTGCTGCTGCGCGCGCTGGCGCAGCGCCTCCGCCTGGCGCGCCTGCAACGCCTTGCGCTCGGCGAGCTGCGCGGCGGTCAGGGGCGCCTCTTTCGCGTTCTTAGCGTCAGCCTTTTTACCGGGCGCGAGGCCGAGCCCGCCGAGCCCGGCGGGCCCGCCCGCGGGCTTCGCGTCCGCGGGCGCCAGCATGGCTTTGGCGGCGTCGACGGCTCTGCGCGCCTCGTCGTTGCTCGCGTCGGCGGCGGCGGCGGCGGCGGCGTCCGCCTTGGCCTTCTTGCCCTGGCCGAGCATCTCGTACGCCTTGGCGCGGTAGAGCAGGGCGGTGGGGTCGGAGGGCGTGGTCGCCAGCGCGCGCGTGGCCTCGACCACCACGTCCGCGTACTGCTTGGCGAACATGAAGCACGCCGCGCGCTCGCGGTGCATCTCGCCCGCGCGCGGGTCGGAGGGCACCACCAGCTTCAGCGCCTGGTCGTACGCCGCCGCCGCCTTGACGGGGTAGCCCTTGGAGAAGAGCGCCTTCGCCTCGTCTGTCGTGTCGGAAGAGGAAGCGAGCCTCCGAGGTCAGTCTCCGAGGGTCGAGGTGGGGAAGGGACGATATCGTAGCTATAGACACGACGGGGGAAATTCGGGAGGATCGCGTTTTTCACGCCGCTACGAACGAGCGTTCCGGCGGTTGGATCGCCCGAGGATCCGCCCGGAGGGGACCGGGAGGCGACGCACCTTTGAGCTCCATCGCGCGCTGCGCGAAGATCGCATCGTCGTCGTCCACCTGGACTTCCTTCTTGGCCTTGCCCATGGTGCTTGCGGGGTCTGTGTCGCGGAGCGGGAGCGGAAGGGGGGTTAGCGACGCCGGGCGGCGGTTGGGGATGCCTTTTTCGATAAGGCTCGGCAACCGGAACCCTGACGGAAATCGAGCGCCTCGCCGCGTGGGCGGGGGGTTCGTCGAGCCGGAACTCGACGGTCGAGGTACGTTCGGGGGATCACGAAGGGGTACGCACCGTGCGCGCGTCGGCGGGGCCTGCGTGCGTCTCTGTGGGTCAAACGCCGCGCGAGACGCGCGTCTCGCCTCGTGGACGATTGTCAGCCTAGCCTCGTCACCACCGCCGCCACGTTTTTCGCTTTTAAGTGAAAAATCCCCTGGGATCCAACAAAAAATGCGGTACTTGTGTATGCGTATCCAGTCTCACGAAACAGAACTATCCGAATGGAGCTCAGTCCACTTTTTTCGCATGCCGCGCGAACGTTTCGGCGTCAACTTCATACGTTCCATCTTCGACGAAGTTCCATCTTCGCAACGCGTGGTGGCGCGCGTCGCATCTCGAGCTGCGATGTCGCCGATCGGTCGGTCGCACGCGCCCCCGCGCGCGTCACCCTCGCGCCCGCGCGCGCGGGGCAAGGGCGGGCGGTCGACCGGCACCGGTCGCTCCGGTGAGCGCGGTGTCGCGGCGTTGCTCCTGCTCGGGATCACCGCGCTCGCCGTCTCGGGCCTGACGTCGGCGTACGTGCCCCGGCTGGTGCTGTGGCGCCACGGCGCGTCGTGCGTCCCCGGGGACGTCGAGCCGTGCCCCCCCGAGGCGCACCACCCCGACATCGACGTGGTGTGCGTCGCGGTCAAGCCCACGTGCGTGACCCGCGTGGCGATCGCGTCCATCAACCAGTACGTCGCGCCGAGGTTCATCCGGTTCGTCTCCGCCGACGCGGAGGCGTGCGCGGCGCTCGTCGCGATGGCGCACAACGTGCGGTGCGTGCCGCAGGACGAGGTGATCCCCGGGATCACGAAAGCGTCCGTCGAGAGGGCGCTCGAGCGTTTGTTTCCCGAGAACCTCTCGGGAGGCCGGCCGGGAAAAGAGGGAAGGTACCTCGGCCGCGAGCGCGCCGGGTGGTACCTGCAGCAGTTGGTCAAGCTGGGCGTCGCGCGACACCTCCCGGACTTGACCTCCACGTTCCTGGTGTGGGACCCCGACATGATCGCGCTCGAGCCGTTCCGAGTCTTCTCCACCGAGCGGAGCGGGCGCACGGGGCGCGAGCGCGTCGTGCGGCACGTGGGGGGGTACGCCATTAAATCGTACGAGCGCGCCTACGTCGCGCTCGTCGGCGAACGAATGGCGTCGGCGCCGGACGGGTCGAGCTACGTGACGCACGCCATGACGTTCGAGCGCGCGTTCGCGGAGGAGCTGCTCGGCGCGTTCGCGGACGCCTGGGAGGACAGGATCCGTGACGAGCCCGGCCGCGAGCGGAGCTTCCTTCCGGATCCGGAGTTTTCGGCGGCGAACGTTTTCGGCGAAGAAAAAACGCGGAACGACGCGGCGAGCGGCGTGGACGGCGCGTCGTCCAGCTCCGGCGGTTTAGAAAAGAGCGAAAAGAGACCTCACGCGGAACCTCACGCGCCCACTTGGGCGCGCGCGATCTTGGCGTCGTTGAACCCCGATCGACTGGACTTGGGATTCAGCGAGTACGCCTCGTACGCGTCCTGGGTCGCGACGCACCACCCCGAGACCGTCGAGGTGGTGCCGCACCGCGCCTGGACCAGGCACCCGCTCGGCCCGATGCTGGGCAGTTTCGGGATCCGGATCCTGAGCCGCTGGAGCCCGGCGCCGGGCCTGTGCTGCCCCTCGGCGTTCGCCGTGCGCGCGATGAAGCTGCTCGGGTACCAGTACGGGGGCTTCGAGGCGGGGCACGTCCGGAGCTGCGGGTACGACGCGCCCGAGCACGCGCGCGCGTACGGGCTGGCGACGACGGCGGGCGCGGGGGCGACGCAAACGCAAACGCAAACGCAAACGGGGGTGTTTTATTAGTCTATGTGAAGATAGTTAGCTAGGTAACTTACGTAAACTACCGTACCTTCTTCGCATGAATCTTAAACGCCTTCACTCTCGACACGCGGTCCCCTCCACTGTCGTCGTACGTCTTGTCGTCTAGGCCTGTGTGTCTGGCGTCTCGTCGTCCAGCTTGTAGACGCGCAACGCGCCGTCCACCCCGCCGCACGCCGCGCGGGTCGGGCCGTGGAAGTCGACGGCGAAGAGGCGGTTGCCCTCGCCCGCGTCGCCGGCGGCCACCGTGTGCAGCGGGAGCTTTCCGCGCGCGTCCCACAGCTTGAACGTACCGTCGTACGAGCAGGACGCGAACCTGTGCTCGTTCCCGGGACACCAGCGCACGCACACGACCATCTCCTGCGTTGTGTGGTTCGTTCGCGAGTCCGTGAGTCTTTTGAGTCTTTTGAGCGCGAACGCGACTTCACTAAAAAAAAGAAACGAGAACGACGGGCGACGCGTCGCGATGAGGTACGAACTAAAAAAAAACCGCGCACCTCGCGCGACGAGCGCGCGGACGTCTCGGGAAAAAATTAGAGATTTGCTCCCCCAGCGCGCGGGAACCCGCGCGTCGGGAACAGAAAGGTCTCGTCACCGACGTCGTGCGTCTCGAGGCGCGCGGGCGTGTCGCGTCCAGCGAGGCGGGAACGCGAGAAAAAAGAAAAAGAAAAAACCGCGAAACCCGAACGAAAACCGCGAAACGCACCTGGTGCGACGCGAACGTGGTGATCCCCCCCGTGGTTTGCCCCGCCCTCGGGTCCCACGCGTGCACGCCCCTGTCCCCCCCCCCGCACCACAGGACGCGCGCGCCGTCCGCGCGCACCGCCAGGCTCGCCACCGCCTTCGGCGCGTCGAAGCTCTGCGTGCAGGCGCCTGACTCGGCGTCCCAGCGCTTCATCGTTTTGTCGTCCCCGCCGCTCCAAACCGCCTCCGGGCTCTCCCACCCGACGCAGGTCACGCCGCCCCGGTGGTCGCCGAGCACGAGCTCGGCGCCGATCGGCGCGAGCGGCCCGTCGTCGTCGTCCGCGTCGTCGCCGAAGTCCAGGCACGACCTCGCGGGCGCGCCGCCGGGCACGTGCGCCGCGGCGACGCCTTTCGCGGACGCCTTTCGCCGCTTGGCGGAGGCGGCGGCGGCGCCCTTTCGCGGAGGCGCGTCGACGTCGGCGGCGAAGTCGTGCTCGGCGCCGCCTTCGCGGCGCCAGACGCGCGCGGTCCCGTCGCTGGACGCGGTCGCGAAGCGGTCGCCTCCGGGCGCGGCGGCGATCTCCGCGATCGCGGCGGTGTGGCCCACGAAGACCCGGGAAGCGTTCGCGGAGGCTTTCTTCCCCGAAAACGTCGCGTCCCACATTCGCGCGACGCCGTCGTGCGCGCCGGCGACGAGCGCCAGTCGTTCGTTCGTTCCATCGCCGTCGCGCGTCGGCAACAGCGCCACCGAGGACACCGCGTTGTTCGCGGCGTTCGGCACCGCGACTGTGAGCAACCGCGTGCCGCTCGGCGACCACAGCCCTACGGTGCCGTCGTAGCACCCGGTGGCGATCGCGCCGGCGAACCCGCCGTCGACGGCGCTGACCCAGTCCTCGTGCTTTCCCACGCTCGTCTCCGCGGGGGGGCCGACCGCGGGGATGTACTCCACGTCCAGCGTCTTCTCCGCGCTGATCGCCTTGCGCAGCAGCAGCTTCCGCAGGCTCGTGCGCACGAGCTCACCGTCCACCAGGAAGTCGAACGGCTTCGGGGGGTCCAGCGCGAGCAGGTGGTTCACCACCTCGGACAGGCCGTAGCGCGTCAGCGCGCCCGGCACCGCCAGGGGGGTGGGCGCGATGCGGAACTTCTCGGGGAGGCGCGTCACGAACCGACAGGTGATCTGGACATCCTCGCCGGCGGACGCCATCGCGGCCGGGCGAAAGGCGGCTCGAGGCGCGGGGAACGAGGCGGGTGCGCTCTCGTCTGGCGCCCGCGCGAGTGGCGGGCCGAAGACGACGCGCGCAGATTTGGGCGGCGGCGAGACGTCGGCGGCGGCGAAAAAAGGCGTTCGCGTGAGGCACACCGCCGTCTCCAGGTCTCTCATCAGACTGATTGCTCATACGGTAGACTACTTGTGGTATTGCTGGAGCTACTGTGGGTACTTTTACGAATGGATGCCGAGTCGAGCGAAACATTTTAGCGCTCGTCGTTCGAGTGAAGCGTTGGCGAACATCGTCGTGGCGCGGTGTGCCAACCGAAGGCGCTCGGTTCGTCCCCGCGCGACCACTGCTTTCCCGCGCGGCGCCGCCTTTGTCCCGCGGCGTCGTCGCGCGCGATGCGCCGCGACGCGCGAGGCCCGTCGTCCACGAACTCGGCGTACGGCCAGTTCTACGAGCGGCCGTCGGTCCCGGCGACGGGCGCGCGCGACATCACGCGTGCGCGTTCGGGCGCCGACGCGTCCCACCCCGACCCGCGAGCGTCCGCGGGGCGACGCGCGCACGCCGCGGCCGGGCGCGAGTCGCCCGCGCGGCCGGCTTCGCTGGACCACATCCCCGCGGTTGTGGTCAAGGCGGCGGACGCGGGGCGCCCGGTGGGCGCGTTCACCGGCGCGGTGGGCAGGACCGGCGGACGACGCGCGCGTTCGGGAACCTTCGAAACCGCGAATGCGCTCGACGCGAATGCGCTCGACGCGCGACCGCGACCGCGAACGACGCGCGACGGGGATTTCCTCGAGCCCCGCGGGGTCGCGCCGGGGTCGGGCGAGCGGCTGGAAACGTCCGTCCGCCGGACGGAAGCCGCGACGCTCGGCCGTCCGTTCGCGCGCGTGGGCGTCGCGCGCGTCGGACCCGTCGGACCGTCGAGCGCGTTTGAAACGGAAACGGCGAAAACGCGAGGGCGACGCGCCGCCTTCGGAACTAGCGAAACTGTGACTCGCGCGAGGCGACCGGAGTGGAACGCCTCCTTCGCGACCGGACGAGCCTCGAAGGACGAGCCGAAGGACGCGCACCTCTCGCGCGTCGGCGAGGACGCGCGTCTCTCGGCGCGCGCCGCGGAGGAACGGAGGCGCTTCAAGGACGGCCGCGCCGGCGCCGCAAAAATGCGCGACGACGCGAACGATGACTCGAAAAGAGTCTCTTTTTTAACTACCGCGTCTCGCGTCGACCGCGTCGGCCGACGTCTCGCGTCGCTTCGTGATGCGGTGGGTACTCGAACGGAATCGGTATCGCCGCTGGACGCGGCGGACCGCGCGCTGGGCGCCGCGCTCGAGACGATCGCGCGCGACGATTCAGTCTCGAAAACGTTCATCAGTCTCGGAAACCGAGGGACGAACTCGAGCGCGTCGGCGACGCGCGCGTCCCTGGACCGCGCCGCCGCTTCGTTAGCGTCGTCGTCGTCGTCGTTCGAGAACCTCCGCGTCACGAACGGAGGGTCTGGAGGGTCTGGAGGGTCTGGAGGGTCTGGAGGGTCTGGAGGGTCTGGAGCTCGCCTGGTGCGACGCGACGCGGCGCGCGCTCCTACGAGCGTTTACTCCGCCGCGCGTCTCGCCGGGACGGTGACCCTCGCCGGCGGCGTGAACGGCGTGGCGAAGGAGAACCAGGATTCCTTTTTCATCATCCCTTTTTCATCATCCGGCGAGACCAGCCGAGCCGGCGACTTCGCGGCGGGCGTTTTGGACGGCCACGGCGCGGACGGGCGCCGCGTGTCAAAGTTCGTGGCTGCGAAAATCAAAGCCAGCCTCGAGCGATACTTCGCGCGGGTCCCTCTCGCGTCCTCGTCCTCGAGCGCGTCCTCGAGCGCGCTCGACGCGCTCGAGGACGCGGTGGTCGCCGCGTTCGCCGAGGCGGACGCGGCGCTCCGCGCCGCGCCGAGGGGCAGCGTCGAGCACGAGGAGTCCGGGTGCACGTGCGTCGTGGTCGTCAGGCTGGGCGAGACGTTGCTCACCGCCAACGTCGGGGACAGCCGGGCCGTGCTCTGCGGCGCGCCGCCGCGCGAGTTCTTTCGGTCCCCATCAAAACGTTCGCAAAACGAGAGCGTTTCAAACGAGAACGTTTCGTTTCTTGACTTGTCCTCGGACCACAAGCCGGATCGCCCCGACGAGCGCGCGCGGATCGAGCGCACGGGCTTTGGGTGCGTCGAGCGCGCGCGCGACGGTTTCTTCGGGTTCGCGGGGCCGCACCGCGTGTGGCTCAAGTCGACGCCGCGAAGCGGAGGACTCGCCGTGTCCCGGGCGTTCGGGGACACGCGGCTGGCGCGCGCGGGCGTGACCCCGACGCCGGAGATCACGGTTACCGATATGCGCCACCCAATATTCAAAAAAACGCACGGCGTGGACGCGCCTCTGTGCGTGGTCCTCGCGTCGGACGGGGTGTGGGACCACGTGTCGTCGGCGGCGGCGGCGGCGGCGGCGGCGGCGGCGTTCGGGTCCCTCGCCGGACCGAATCCGAGAACGAGCGATCCGTCCGACGCGCTCGCGCGCGAGGCCAAGGCGGCGGCGGACACGATCGCGGCGAAGGCGGTCGCGGGGTGGCGCGGCGCCGCGAACGGGGGGTACCGGGACGACATAACCGTCGCCGTCGCGCCGCTGATTCGATACACGTAGGATAGTTGGTTTGTTTCCGCGAACGACTCGTCAGTTATTTACAAAAACAGTAAACCGCACGTCGTCGCGTCTTCATCGCGTCCTCCTCTCGTGTCTCTCGGTGACGTACGACACATCCTCTCCTCTTGACTGGGCATCTTCCGCGTCGTTCGTCGTTTTAGCTGTTCCAGTCCGCGATCCTCTGCTCCGCCGCGCGGTCGTCCGCGGCGTTCTGCGTACGCATCTTCGCCTGCGCCTTGTGCGCCGCGCGGCCTCCCGCGGATTGCGCGAACGACGCGTGTCTCTGTTCCGCGGCGTACCGCGCCTGCTCGCGCGCCGCCTGGGAAGCCTCCCGGTCCTCCTCCTCGCGGAGCAGGCGGGTCGCCTCGTCCTCGGGACAGCAGCACGAGAACAGTCCGCCCATCGCGCGCCTCGTTGTGGCTGGGGGAGCCGCGGAAGCGCCCGCACGAACGTCGAACGAGACGCGCGAAGACTCTCTCGAACGACCCGAAAAATCACGCGAGGAGGGACACTCCGGAACCTCGGCACACCTTCGCGCACCATGTCGTGCGCGGTGTTCTCCCCTCCGTCGAGCGCGACGCGCGCTTCGCGCGTCACCGCGTCGAGGCGCGCGCCCCCGGCTGAGACTCGAGGGGCGGCCGGCGTCGCGCGCGCGTCCGCGGGCCGCGCGTCGAACGTCGCGGATGCCGACGCCGTCTCGCTCGGACGCCGTTCCGTCGCGTCCGTGGCGCTCGGAAGCCTCCTCGCCGCCTTCGCGTCCCCGGCGCTCCCCTCGCGCGCGGTGGAGAACGCCAAGCGCGCCGCGGGGGACACCGGCGAGGGCCCGTTCTGCGACTACACGCAGACGCTGCCCTGCGACGAGTACCCGACGTACTCGCGCACGGAGACCGGCCTGCTGTTCCAGGATCTGCGCTTCGGCGAGGGCGCGCGGGTGGCGCCGGGAAAACGCGTCACCGCGGATTGGGACGCGTACACGTTCTACCTGTCGCACGTCGTGCAGGCGCGCAACCTGCCCAAGGGCGGGGACTTCGACGGCGAAAACGCCGAGCGGTTTCTGCGGTTCGTCCCCGGGGACGGCTCGGTCATCCCCGCCTTCGACGACGCCGTAGCCGGAATGCGCGTCGGCGGCATTCGGCGCTTCATCGTGCGGCCGGACGCCTCTTCCTATCCCGGAATTTTAACGAAACGCGGCGGCAGATTCGACGAGGGCGTCGGCCCCGTGCCCGCGAGTCTGTCCGGCCGCCGCGCGCTGGAGTTCGTGCTGCGGAACACCGCCAACGTCGACAAGAGCCTTCTGTTCGACGTCGAGATCCTCGCCGTGGAGGGCGACGGGAGCGTCGGCTTCCGCCGCGGGCCGGGCGCGTGGGCCGAGGGCGTCGCCGGGAAACTCAGCTGACGCGGTTTGATTTTTGAAACCGCGGCGCGAACGGTTCTCCGGCGTCGTCGTTCGTCGTCCGTGTCATGAGCGCGGCGCGTGGGCCTTCTCGAGGGACGAGCGACGAGCTAGACGAGCTAGACTACCTTCGGTGCGGTACACAAAATCGTAACGGGATATCGTAACGTAGGTACCTTCTTCGCGTCTCTCTTTACGTAGACTCGCTACGTACTCGCGTCCGTTCTACCAGAACGGACACCAGCCTATGTACGACTGGCACAGGTTCTCGTGGCTGGTCGCGGCGACGATCAGTCGCTGGACCTGCGCGTCGATGCCGTCCGGCGCCGCGTTCTCGACGTCCTCGCCGGCGGCGGCGCCGGCGCCAGACTCGGCCCCCGGGGAAAGCCTTCCGCCG
>Ga0181564_10006041_pt1 | contig 9983 bp, 6 predicted proteins | sample 011ome_24_FD_134512 | JGI IMG/M metagenome (GOLD analysis project Ga0181564, IMG submission 134512) | Coastal salt marsh microbial communities from the Groves Creek Marsh, Skidaway Island, Georgia - 011513CT metaG (megahit assembly) | ecosystem: Environmental > Aquatic > Marine > Intertidal zone... | reverse complement strand
TATGGAAGCAGAACAGGAAAGAAGCCTTCCATTTCAACCATTGAAAAAGATATAAAATACATGCAAGACTTTTATGACGCTCCTCTTAAGTGGAACGCTCAAGAAAAGGGGTACCATTATACGCAAAATGGTTTTAGTATCGGATTAACGGATGATGAATATGAATCCATACACATGGCATCTAGAGTTCTTGATCAGTTTAAAGACACTGAGATTTTTGAAGATTTTGACACCGTAGTTGAAAAGCTCTTGGAGAGAGTAGAGCTGTCTCAGTATAAATTTAATAAAGACAACAGAGAATATGTTCAATTTGAAACCGCTCCACTTGTTTTAGGAACCGAGCACCTTAGTCCTGCATTAAGTGCAATAAGGAATAAACAAAAAATTTCATTTGAATATAAAAAATTTAACTCTGGTGAGGTCAAAACGCACTTTCTTGACCCTTATTTATTAAAAGAATATCGCAATCGATGGTATCTAATCGGTTATAAAGAAGATTCAGACTATATCTATACATTTGGTTTAGATAGACTATCGAATCTTATTGTTTTAAGAGATAAGTTTAGCATTAGTTCTCGGTTTAACTTGTATAAGTTTTATCAAAATAATGTTGGGATTACTACTAGTAAGGAAGATCCTATTAAGGTTCTCTTAGAGGTATCATTAAATCAATCCGAATATTTAATATCTCAGCCATTGCATATGTCGCAAAAGGAAATTAGTAGAACGAATGAACATGTTGTTTTTGAACTTTTTGTTGTGGCAACTTATGAACTTGAAAGTTTAATATTAGGAATGGGTGAGGACACAAGAGTTCTTGAGCCGCCGTTATTTGTTAATAGGCTAAAAGAAAGGATTAGTCTTCTGGCAAAAAAGTATAATTAATTTTTTTAAATCTTGCTTTGCTAGATTCGAGAGAGTCATTTTGATCTTTGTTTTAATTCACGTTTAAACCATAAACCTGAATCTTTAATCGTTCGATGTAAAGTTTTGTAATCAACATATATTAATCCAAATCTTGGTTCATACCCTTCTCTCCATTCAAAATTATCTGTAAGACTCCAAACAAAGTAACCATTTACGGGAACCCCTTCTTTCTTGGCTTTTAAAACCTCATACAGGTATGATTTAAAAAAATTGATTCGCTTTTGATCCTGTACAGCACCGTTTTCAAGTGAGTCTTTTACACAAACTCCATTTTCAGTTACAATTATTTCTTTAACTTTTTCATATTCGCCGAACTGTTTTAGAACTTTGTAGATTCCTTCTGGATATATTTCAAACCCCATTTCGTTTGTAGGAACATCGCGTTTTTTTGGATCAATTTGTTTAGCCCAAAGAACAGGAGGCCAAATGTGTTTTTTTGCAACAACTCTAAAATAATTCTGTATACCTATAAAGTCAAAATCAAAAATCAGTCTTTCATCGTCACCTTCTTCGAAATACTTTTCAATTTTCTTCAATGCCGGAAATCTGTCAATAGGATATCCAAGTCCCAAAGAAGGTTCAATGTATAGGCGATTAAGTAAAGCGTCAAGTTTTTCGACTGCTTTCTCATTTTTTTGTTTTCCTTTATAAGCCTCCACAGGTGAACAGCTAAAGGTGGTGCCAATATTTGCATTCTTAACTTTTGATCTTAGTATCCTGCCACTTTCAGCCATAGATAAACAGGTATTATGAGTAGCTTTCAGAAAGTTAGATATACCTTTTTCTCCCGGAGCATGGTAACCCATCATATAGCCTAATCCGACGAATGCTGCGGGCTCATTCATCACCATCCAGTTTTTCACTTTACCTCCATATTCATTCGCACAAAATTCAGTGTACAACGAAAACCATTTAATTATTTCTCTGTTGGTCCAGCCTCCTTTATTTTCTAGATTTTGAGGAAGATCCCAATGATATAGAGTAACCCAAGGTTCTACACCTTGAGCTAAACACTCATCTATAACATTGTGGTAGAACTGAACACCTTTTGGGTTTATTTCACCTGTACCGTCAGGAAATATGCGTGACCAAGAGATTGAAAAACGAAACACATCAAAATTCATTTCTTTGTGAAGACGAATATCTTCTTTGTATCTATGATAAAAATCTACTGATACATCGCCGTTATCATTATTGTGTACATTTCCTTTTCTATGTGTAAATTCATCCCAGATTGAAACTCCCTTTCCATCTGAGTCCCAAGCACCCTCAATTTGATAGGCAGCGCATGCTGTTCCCCATTTAAATTCTTCTCCAAATGAAGACAAACGTAAAGAGTCCCACTTGTAAGATTGTTGCGCGTCAGTAGTCATAGCCATACTACTTAATACAATAAAACTTATGAATCTGAATAAAGCCATACAGTTTGGCTAAGTTATGTGATTTGCGAATGCAGTTTAGGTTTTGTTATACGAATTAGTTTGTCTTGATAAATTTAACCGCTTTATTTGCAATTCTAAGTATGTAAACATTGGGCGGTAATTTTGAAACATCTACCAATTTAATTTTACTATTTATTCTTCCAGATATTACTTCTTTTCCTAAAAGATTAATGATGCTGTATTCAGAGTTTTCCAGAAAATCAGTTTCAATAAAAAGTTGATTACTAGAAGGGTTAGGATAAATCATTAAACTGTTTTCATGAGCTTGAGTTTCATTTATCGAGGTAACTTGATGGTCTTTCTTGTACACCCAAGCCATGTTTGTTGAAGCGTTGCTATTAGGATCAAAACCACCAAAATATAGTGCAGTTTCATTTGAGAATGGAGATTTTACATAGCAGCGGTTAGCAACTAAAGGGGCATCATTAGCACCTATGGTTCCGTTGATCTCTTCTAATGAATATTGACCATTTGCATCTCGCTTAGCGAACAAAGCTCCTTTATAGTAACCGTTCCATAAGGGGTGTCCACCTCCCGTTATATTTGCTTCAAACCCTATCAGGTGAATTGAATCATTGCTTATGGGGTCAATATATTCGTAAAACTCATTATAAGCTCCTAGAACATAACTAGCAGTAGATCCTGCTAAAAAATTCGATATTAATACGGATAGTTTATTTTCATAAATACGATTAAATCCACCGATTCCATCTGGTTCCAGACGATAAATAGTTCCTTGAGATTGACCGTTAGGGCACCACATCAAGAGGAATGAATCATCAGCTCCACTTGGATTATTAATAGTTGTTAAACCTCTAATGCCGCCTACAGCAGAGTTGATAGTAGCACCAAGGTCGCTAAAATCATGATCTATTACATAGCTTGGAGATGAACCATCAATACGCCTATATAGTTTACTTCCAGATGAAAAATGAAGAGCGCCATTTGCTATCTCAATTCCCAATGGCCTAATACTTAGAGGACCAAATTCTGCTGTTGAGATCCAATCTATTTTTCCGGGGTTGGAAGGATTATATTTCCCTTTAAATATTCCTTGTGTTCCAACCGTAGTAAATACATATTCCAATCCAGTTTGTTGGTCTATATACACTTCAATATCCCTGATAGAGTAGTTCTCTCCTGCAGGGAATCCGCCTTGCAGAATTTGACTTTCTTCCCATGTGCCAATCGCATCATTTCTAACAAAACTTTTCACTTGAACTTGACTAGTAATGTAATTTGGTGAGTACCCTGCACAAATCAAAACGGTATCAGGAGTAGAAAGTAAAGCACCAAATTGGTCTTTTGTGAAAATTATTTGTTTAAGAATTTCAGGTCTAAGAAAGCTCGATCCCAAAAACAAATCTTCTTGCCAAATTGCAGTGGGGTTATCCAGTCTATTAATTTGGCCCCATCCAATATTGTTATTTGAACCTCCATACCAAATGTTGTTCTCATCTTGCCAATAACCTATCGATGCAAATAACATACTTTTATGATCGACTAATTGTAGTACCTCTGAACCACCCAATAATGTGTTATTGGAGTCGAAGCCTCCTGCAGCAAACGATTTGCTCCAAGATTGAGCATTAAGTACATTAAAAACGCATGTAAGTAGTAATATAACTAGTATTTGTTTATTTAAATTCATTTTATTTCGGGTTTTGTATATAGTTATACCGTTTGAAAAGTATTAAACCCTACCATGATAAATTTTTCGTTGTGCATCACAGTTTGGCTAAGTTATGTGATTTGCGAATGCAAAGCAATGTAGCTTGGGCTTTGTTGTGTTTTTTGTAATTCCAAAAGAATGTCAAAAAACGCTCATCTGGAGGGTCATATCTCGAAAACTTTACAATCTGGTTTGAACAACAGCTTTTTTCATATTTAGATTGGCTCCAATTTTAAAATGGAGGTAAGTCATCATCAAAATTGGTGAAAACATATATATTTTCTTTTTTAGACTCAAAAGTACTTGATTCAGTTCCGTAATCATTGAAGAGCAAAAATTTAAAAGTATTAAACCCCTTTAGCGTCTTTTTAAAAATGGATACTTTTTTTAATTGAAAGTAAAAAAAGAAAGGGAACAACAGCGGATAAGCAATAATTCCAATCAAGAACCTGGATCCTTTCAATTCTCGCCAATTATAGATGGAGATCATCAAGTACCAAAAAAGGCCAACTAATAAGTATGTATACAATCCAATCATTGTTTAATTTTTGTCGAGGTTAACTGTTTTAGAAATACAATTATGTCACTTTTAAGTTCTTCATTTTACTTTCTTCAATCACACAAACACTAATAACTCCATTTGTTTCCACATCTGAGCAATTTTCTAGAATATCTCCAACAACTCTCTGGCAATTGAGAAACTCATATATTCGAATTAATTCATTTACCGCAAACACTTGGGGCGGCATGGCCATTTCAAATACTTTTTTCATCATCATTTGCCCACTTTCAGCATCCGCAAATGTGTCAATTAAGAATTGTTCTCCATTGAGGTCAGCGACTAGGTAATATATTGTTGATGAGTTCATATTTTGTTATGCTTTTTTAAATTTATTGATAAGTCTGTCTTTTTTGCAGTAAATGAGTATAAGGCTATTAACATAAAGGTAAGTGCCATGCCAGAATCATCAGGCCCAAATATCAAATTACATTTGCCATCATTCCCATATATTTCCTCAAGCTGAAAAAATCCGTAAGTGCTAGCTCCCAAAATCAGTGGATAAATCAAAATCTTGTAACTAAAGTAATTTTTAAACAAAGAGATAATTAAGTCAATTATTGATATCAGGGTACATATAAATAAAGAAAGTAAACTTAATAAAATTAAAAAACCAGGGTGATCAGCACAGGATGTTATATTAACTAAGCCAAAGAGGGCAATGGTCAAGGAAATATAGAATATAGATTTAAAAAAGGGCAATCTAAAATTTAACGTAATTTCACTGGATTTCAAATATTTTAAATGGATAAACGTAAAAACACCTATATATAAAATCCATAAGCTAAAATTAAAAAAAACAGAAACCTCTCCTTCTTGATATCCATCAGCAGCGTCTATTGCAAATAGAAAATTGATTATTCCCGTTAAAAAGATAAAAGTCAAAATAAACGTTAAAATCTTCAGATTGTTTTTTCTGAGTTGAGTTATATAAAACAATCTACTTTCCTTAATAGAAAATTGCAATAAAAAGGGAACAAATGGTATGTAAAGATATATAATAGTACTTCTTAATATAATAGGGGATATACTATATTCTTCAAAATGAATTAAATCAATTAAGCCATGGGTTATCCCAAAATAAATTGGGATACTTATTATGAAAAGTATAATATTTAAAATGTATTTTGAGTAAATATTCATTTTAATTTATTTAAGCATAACATATGGCTAAAATTAGTAATCAATTACTTTCAAAAATCTCTTTTATTTTAGTTGCGATTACATATGAACCATCCATTGGATAGATATAAATTACCTTTTCTGCTGCATAATCAAATACAAATAAATATCTATTTTCTACATCACTTTTAGCGTAGTAAACATCTTCTCCTACTTCATTAATAGTGCTATCAATATAATATGTTGATTTCATATCAGTTGTGAAATGAGAAAATGATTTTTCTGAATCATATCTGCAATTTGAATATGATTTAGTTACATCATTAAAGTCGCATACTTTAACCCCTCTATTATTTGTTTTAAAAAAATGATGCCATTTTTCATAACGAATTAATTTTAGTTTAACAGTTGATAGAGTACAATATTCACATAGGCAATTGGTCGAAGTTTTAGTTTGTTAATGTGTCTTATTAACTATATAATGTTTAAGATTAAAAAAGGTACAAGAAAATTGAATTTCATTGCTTGTATAACTCTACGGTGGTAACTTCTAAAAGTTGGGGTCAAATAATAGATGGTACTTGACGGATAATAAATGGATGAGGTTTTGGTGTGTGAAAACGTCTCAAAATGAATCAAATGATGATTTTCTCCATTTATCTTAAAGAGAGATAAGTGAAGAGTTTAGCGCAGTGAGGGAGTAGTTATTTCTTTGGGTGATTAAAGAAGCTATTCCAACGCTTTCAAATCCTCCAAAAAGTTTGAACTGTCGCCTGCCGAGGTCACTAAGAAACACTATCAGCGCTATGGTGTTACAGAAAAGCAACAACTTTTAGGTTCGATATTCCCTGAAAAAATAAAATTCGATGTAAAACAATGTCGAACCGGTCGAATCAATGAAGTTGTTTCTCTTATCTTGTTGATTGATAACAAATTAAAGGGTAAAAAAAGGGACAGATTTCAAAAAAATTGAAACTGTCCCGTTAGTGAGCCAGAAAGGATTACTCCGCTTTGCTTATTGATCCATGCTATTGTTAGGTTTTTACACGAGTATAAATGCCAATTCTGATAAATCAGAATTCCGATCTTTTTTGTTTCCCATCTCCCTCAAACTTCGTTTGGAGTCGCCGTAAATCAAAAAAGACCGACACTTTCGTGTTGGTCTTTTCGCGTGAGCCAGAAAGGATTCGAACCTTTGACCGCCTCCTTAGAAGGGAGGTGCTCTATCCAGCTGAGCTACTGGCCCAATTTAAAGGATGTTCCTTTGTTTGGGTGTGCAAAAATAAAAAAAACTTATTAATAAAAATGAAAATAATACTTTTCTTTATTTTTAATCAAAATCAATTGTATCATTATTTATAATTCCCAGAACTTTACCTGTAAATTCAGTTCCTATAAAAGGCGTATTTGCACTTTTAGATACTAACATTTCTTTCGTTAAGGTCCATTTTTTTGTTGGATTGAAAAGTGTAATGTTTGCTGAAAATTCTTTTTCTATAACGGGAACATCTAATTGTAAAATAGTTCTTGGATTAATAGCCATTTTTTGAATGATGCCTTCTAATCCAATGTGCTCTATCAAATGTGTGCAAGCAATCGGAAATGCGGTTTGTAAACCGATGATTCCAAATTCTGCTAAGTCAAATTCTTTCTGTTTGCATTCAATATCTTGTGGGGTGTGATCGGATACTATTACATCTATAGTACCATCTTTTAGCCCCTCGATAAGCGCTTCTGTGTCTATGTCTTCTCTTAGCGGAGGCAATGTCTTATAGTTTGAGTCAAAATCTACAAGTGCAGTGTCTGTTAAAGCAATTTGATGTGCCGCAATTTCAGAAGTAACATTTATTCCTTCATTCTTTGCTTCTTGAATCATTGTTACAGAATTGGCAGTAGAAATAGTAGAGAAATGAATTTTAGATTCGTTGTATGAAGTGAGAAACAAATCTCTTGAAATTTGCAGTTCTTCTGATAGGGTAGGAATACTCTCAAGCCCCAAAGAGGTGCTTACTTCACCTTCGTGCATTTGTCCTTCGTTCGAAAGACTCTCGTCGTTGGCAAAACTAATTACCAGTCCATCAAAGTTTTTTGAGTAAAGAAGAGCTCTAGACATTAGTCCAGAGCTTTCAATTGCTTTTTTGTTATCTGAAAATGCAACAGCGCCTGCCTGCTTCATGTCATACATTTCGGATAATTCTTTCCCTTCTAAATTGTGACTTAAAGCTCCGATGGAAAACACATCTACAATATGACTTTGCGTTCTTGATTTTACAAATTCAATGTCTGTTTTTGAAGAGCGAGTAGGATTTGTATTTGGCATAATTGCTACCGAAGTAAACCCTCCTTTTGCAGCAGCATTGGCTCCTGAGATTAAATCCTCTTTGTATTCCATTCCTGGTTCGCAAAATTCTGCATGCATATCCATCAAGCCAGGCGAGATATGTAAATTTTTTTCTTGAATAACCCTGTCTGCAATATCGGATAAGTTTTTTCCGATATTTTTGATGATTCCTTCTTCAATGTAAACATCAACGGTTTTTCCATTAAATGAAGAATTTGGATCGATGACTTTTGCCGCTTTAATTAAAATTTTCATTTCCTTTTAATTTTAAATATCATTTCCATAATCTTGTGATAACTATTTCTAATCCTAATAATATTATAACTAGTAGTATACATTCCCACCAATATTGTTTTCCTTGCACGAGTTCATTCACGTTAATAAATGAAGCATCATCCGCTCCTTGTATTATATTAGCTTGATTTCCGATTGGCGATTTAGCGAGTAATTCAGATAATTCTTTTGTGGTATAAAAACTAAAATCCGATTCAGCTCTGTCGTAGTTAAAACTAAATCCTCCGATAGGATTAATACCCAACGTAATATTATAATGTCCTGAAGTATTTATTTGATCGTAGAGTAATAAGTTTGTTTCATTTTTAACCTTTCTAACTTCAGGAATAAATTCTATTTCTTCGATAGTTGATTTTATTGTTAGTTTTTCCAAATCAGACGGTATTTCCTGAAAGGCAATAGTATTATCTCTGCCGATGGAGTATGATAAGGTAGAGCTCGGTTGACTAAATTCTCCAATCCTTAGCAAAGATGCTACAAATAAGGCATGCTTCGGAAAGCTTGATGCTTTGCTGGTTAATGGGGTGGAGCAGAAATAAAAAGTCCCTTTCGCAACTTGGGAAGAACTTAAAAATGAATCACCATTTTGAAGTTTCATAAGGTACTCTGTCCCTGAAGAATTGGCAAATGATAGTACATAATGCTGATTTACTTTTGGTAAATAAACATTTTCAGGAATTTTATCAAAAACGTCTTTGTAAATAGGATGTTCTAGGTTTAAGTAAGAAACTTTCGTGTTCCCAGTGTCTAATCCTAAAACGTCAGCTACTGCCATGGTTTGCAATAAATTATTATATGCATCTAAATCAATTGACGAAGATGGAAACACCAATAGGCTTCCTCCTTGCCTGGTGTAGTTTATTAATTCAGATGAAAGCCCTGTCGAAATATCGACAAGTCCCTTTGCGATGATGAAATCATACTGATTAAGAGTAGAAAAATCAAGTTTGCCTAAGCTTTTCGAAGTAAACTGATAGAGGTTGTTTGTACTAAAAAGATTAGCTAAATACCCGAGCGTATCATTCGCGTTTTCTTTTTCCACTAGTTGAAGAATACTGACTTTGTTCTCTATGTTATAAGAGAAGAAGTATTCATCGTCAAAAAGCATATCTGGATCAGGATATTCAGTTAAGTAGAGTTTACAATGCTGCATTCCTTTTTTAGCAACTGTAAAAGGCACAATACAGTTGGTTGTAGAGTTTTCTGCAATTGCAAAGTTTCCAAAGCCTTGTATGGCATCATTAATGGATAATTCGATTTTAAACTCAATAGGAGAATCCGTCTTATTTACAACTCTAGCAAAAATATTTTCTTCGCTTTCCGTTTTTCGGATTGGTGTTTTAAACCAAATACTATCAATATAAACGTTTCCCTTTCCTTCCTGTTGATATGGTAATAAGTAGATTTTTAAAGATGAATCTTTTTTGACATCAGACAATTGAGCCGTATTTTTTTGGAAATCAGATAACCAATAAAGTGATTTGTTTCCTTCTCTATCCAGCATTGCATCTGATTGCCTTAAATAAATTTCGTTCAGTTCTCTAGCAACATAACTTGGTTCGATTTCTTCTACTAAATCTATAAACTCATCTTTACTAACCAATCTTTGATGGCGTGCTTCTAAAT
>Ga0181564_10006040_pt1 | contig 9985 bp, 8 predicted proteins | sample 011ome_24_FD_134512 | JGI IMG/M metagenome (GOLD analysis project Ga0181564, IMG submission 134512) | Coastal salt marsh microbial communities from the Groves Creek Marsh, Skidaway Island, Georgia - 011513CT metaG (megahit assembly) | ecosystem: Environmental > Aquatic > Marine > Intertidal zone... | reverse complement strand
TCAGCGCCCACTCATTCCATGAGGGCGGCACGTGATCGGGAATCGCGACATCGACGTCGACGTCGGTGAGGACCCGCTGCAGGGATACGAGCGTGGCCATGGCGTCGGTCTTCAGGTCCAGGGAGACGATGGGCAGATGGCCGGGGATGTCCGGCAGCCGATGCCACTCGACCGTCCATTCGACGGGCCAGGCCTCGGATTCGGCCTGACGCGCAATCTGAGCCAACTCCGATGAAACCCCCAGGGTGGGATGCGCGGTATGGCGGATCGCCCGGGCGCGCCCCGGACCTGGATCACAGGCGATGTCGAGACGCAGCAGGTCGTCCGACATCGCCGCGACAGCGGTGACCAGACCTGTGCCTGATCGCACCAGGAAGTCCCTGCCTGTTCCGTCGACTTCAATCCACGACTGCACGGCTGCTCCTTCCCCTGTCACTGCGGCGATCCAGTGCACCGGACCATCGACTCCTGCGGGCGGCAGGAGACGCCATCTCTGCCTTCACTTCACAGTATCGGAGCGATAGGGCCCACGCAGCCCTCATCGAGGGCTCTGCATCCCTCGGCCTCGAAAATCTGGCCCCTGGTTCCACCATCCAGCGCCCCTAGCCGGCCCCGAGAGCCAGACCGAGGTAGAGGTCGCTGAGCCGGGTGCCGATCACGAGGGCTACGAGGACCCCGACAAAGAGGAACGGCCCGAAGGGCAACGCGGTGCGACGGCCAGCCCGCCCCTGCAGCATGAGGATGATGCCCACCACGGCGCCGGCCAGGAACGCGACGAGCAGCCCCACGACCGAGGTACCGATGGAGAGCCAGCCGAGCGTCGCGCCGAGGATCGGAGCCAGCTTGACGTCCCCGAACCCCATGCCCCGACCCCCGCTGATGAGCCAGATTCCTCCGATCACCACCAGCCACACGGCTGCACCGATCAGAGCATCCAGCCAGGGCACGCTGGTCTCACCCACGGCTGCCAGCGCCAGCCCAGCGAGGAGCAGCGGGTAGAGGGGGTAGACGATGGCATTGGGCAGCCGGTGATACTCGAGATCGATAGCCGTGAGGGCGATGCCAGCACTCGCCAGGACCAGAAGCCATGGCAGCAGCCAGACGTGGTCAGTGCCGACCGCCCACCAGCCGAGCAGCACCCAGAGCAAGCCCGTCGCTGCCTCAATCAGCGGGTAGCGGGCCGAGATAGACGTTCCGCACTGTCGGCAGCGCCCACGAAGGAGGAGCCACGACACCACGGGGATGTTGTCCCGCGCAGTGATCACGGTCCCGCAGACAGGACAGGACGATGAAGGCCGCACAACCGACCGCCCGGCAGGAACCCGGTGGATCACCACGTTGAGGAAGGAACCCACCGCAAGCCCAAGCGCGCCCAGGAGAAGGGACGCGAGGACTGCCGCAGCAGCCCCCCACGCCGCGATCACAGACGTCCGCTCACGAGCCCACAGGCGGAGAAATCAGGGCCTCGATCCGCGAAATGCGATCACGGAGTGAGGCCACCTGCTCGGCTGCGCGACGGTTCAGTTCTGCAGCCTCCTCCAGGTCTGCGCTCAGGGACTGCAGAAGTACCGGAAGCTCATCCGACGACTCCTCGCCCCAGACGAGGCCCGACTCATCCCCGTCACTCCCATCCAGGGTGAAGTCGACCGCCGTGGCCGCGAACACTGACGTCTCCAGGGTCGCCTCATGCGCCACGTCGTCCTCGAGCACGCCCTCCTCGAGCACATGGTCCTCAAGAACGTCGTCCTCGGCCCCGTCGTCCTCAAGCACGTCGTCCTCGACCACGGCTGCATCAGGGACGGGGACGACCGCGGGGACGGGCGAAGGACGGGGAGCCAGTGTCCGGGTGCCGAATTCCTCGGGGACGCCCACGGCGTAGTCGATCTCGCGCGCGGTCTGGGATCCGGCCGTGCGAACCGAGCCCTGAAGAATGAGCAGTCGGGCCAGGTGGAGGGCTTCGGCCCGTGTGAAACCACATCGCCGAGCGATGTCGTCCAGACTGCGGGTTCCATCGACTTCAGCAAGGAAGGGTGCGAACTCAGGCAGCCCTCCCGACGGAACTGGGGCTGCCGAGACGGCGTCGAGGAGGAGGTCGCCGGTGGATCCCTGAGCTCCGACCCGGAGGCGCGACTCATGCTCGCGAGCGCGACGAAGAGCCAGCGTCTCCAGAACTGCCTCCACAGGAAGGGGAAGGCAGCAGTTGCGGTCCGTGACGTCGCCATCGTGCACCTTGACCTTGAGACGAGGGCACGCCAGAAGGGCCGTCAGGGAGGCCAGGGAGATCTCCTGGTGAATGCGTCCGAGTTCCTCGACGTCGACCCCCTGGTGCTCGACAAGCCAGGTCTCTGCGGATGCAGCGTCGCGCGCCTCGGTCGCAACGTCCGCCGAGATCGTTCCGGCGGAGACCAGGCGCTCCAGCACTGGTGACTCGTAATCGTCGAGAAGGACCGAGTAGACCTCACCGGCGTAGAAGTAGATCCGCCCCGTGGTGCCGTGGGCACGCTCGGTGACGGCCAGGCAGCCGGTCAGCCCGTGGGCGGACGCATTCTCCAGGGCGTTGACGAGGTCGCGATTCATCCCAGCATCGATGCCGACCCCGGCATCAATGCTGTGTCCTCCCGACTCCGCCTTGGCACGTCGACCGAATGGCATAGCGTCACGTTCCCTTCCGTCCTCTCGGGAGTATCGGCTCGCCCCCCACGACGCATCCCGTTACCTCAGCAGGTGCTCAGGGATGCCTTCCTCGTGAATCGGACATCGAGGCGCCCCAGCATGATCGACCATCAGCGGGGCGAACCCTGCCACTCCCGAGCAGCCGGGAACAGGCTCGTCGCGGTAGATGCGTCCGACGCCTGCGTAGAGGTCCTTGCGCGCCGCGCGATGGGCGCGCTCTGCGACCTCGGATCGGTTGGTGATCGACAGGACGTGCTCCGGCAGGATCTTGGTGATGCTGTCGCCGCGCTTCACGTGCCACCGATATCCGGACACTTCGAGCGTTCCCACCGCCGTCTGCTGGGTGCCGTCCGGCATGAGGACCGAGACGGTGCACAGGGTGCCCACCATGGAGCTGACATCCACGAGATCACCCGTGGAGATCTGGAAGGTGAAGGCGAGGTTGCCTGCGAACCGCCGATAGCCAAGCCGTGGGTCGTAGAGCTTGCCCACATGCTCGCGGACGAGCTTCTCAGCGGAGGCAAAGTCGGAGGTGCCTCCCTCCACCAGCATCCGCGGAACACCCTCGTGGGTGCGCATCCGGTCCGCGATATCCCAGTGATAAGAGCGGACGTAGCGGCGCCCCGCCCCGGCAGTGAGGGTCTCGGTGGCCTCCTCGGGCCCCGACACCTCGGCGCCGGCGATCCGCGCCACGAAGTGCTCGGTGACCCAGGTCCACATCAGGACCCCCTGCTGGTCGGTGTACGCCCAGGGAATGTTCTCGGCCAGACCGCGGGCGGTCATGTCAGCCCCGATTCGGCGACGGAGTCGAGGACGCGCTTGACGGCCGCCGACGCCGTCTTGGGAAGAACGTCCAGCTCGCGAGCGACCTCCGGCCGGCTCATCCCCTCCCAGAAGGACAGGTACACCGCCGCCAGCGCGAGCGGATCCTGCGCCCGTTTGCCTGTCGAAGAGGGGTCGTTCACGGCCGCCATCACCGCACGGGTGAGCTGGGCGTTGCGGGTTCGCTCCGTGGCATCGGCCTCGACGTCGACCTCGTCCGCCACCTCGAGGGTCATGCCCTCGTCGTCGCGTGATCCGGCATCGATCGACTGATAGTTGCGCATGCCGCTGAGCGTGTCGATCGTCTGCTGGCGACGGCGCAGATCCGTCACGCTCATGCCGAGCGCGTCCGCCAGTTCAACCTCGCTGGGAGCCCGCTGATGGGTCGCAGCAAAGGCATCGGATGCCTTGGCGATGGCGAGCCGATCGCTCACGACGGGGCGTCCCTGAGCCTGCCGGGCAGCATCCTGCGGCCAATTGCGCAGTTTGCCGATGAGGAAGGCGAGCAGCGTCAGGGTGCCGTTGCGCCCCTCACGACCGGCGTCGAAGCGGTCCATGTGGTCCGAGACGAAGAGGTACATCATCGAGCGGACATCCTCGTCCTCGACGAGCTCGAGGTCCGCCACCAGCTTGCGGCGCACGGCCGCCAAACGGGGGTAGAGCCAGTCCACCGCGGCAGCGATGAGATCCGCGAGGAGAGTCCCAGGGATCAGGTCAAGGTTGCGAAACGGAACCCCCGCGACGACACGGACGTTGACGGCCTCAACGCCGTTGGCCTCGCACCAGTCCCGGAGGACCTGACGGGCCTCATGACCGAGCCCCTCGGGGACCCAGATGCGATGCTGGCCATCACTCCACTGACGTGAGTAGGCCTCGATGGGTGGGGCGTGCGCGGCGAGCACGGGGACGAGCTCGCGAGCGTCGAAGGGGTCGACGGTGTCCCAGTGAACGCGGTCGCACACCATGGGCGGCGCGAAGGCGAGGATCTCGGATTCGGAGAGACCGTCGACGACGAGCGGGGGAACACGGCGAGCCTCGCGGTCACCGGATGTCAGGATCAGGTCATCGTCGTCAGGATCGACGGCTGAGTCCGCCATCTATCAACCGACTATCGACTAGACAGCAGCAACGAGGCGCTCGACCGCCGTCGCCAGTTCGACGCGGCGCGCACCGACAGTGACCTCGTGGGCCAGACGGGCCTCGAGGCTGTGGGTCTCTGGAAGGATCGCGAAGGCGGGGTCGTGGGCCGCGAAGTCGTCGACGAGGGACTGGAGCAGCAGCACCGCCTCCCGAGCCCCGGGGGCGCCGGTCTTGACGTCCTCCAGAGAACCCATGGTCACCCCGAGGGTGAAGACCACGCGCCCGCCCTGCGTGCCGAGGCCGGCCAGACGGACGGGAACAACCGGGTGGGAGTCGAGGTAGGCCGCGAGCGCCTTGGCCGTCGAGGTCGCGACGGAGGCGAGTGGGGAGACGGTGAGTCCGAGTTCGACATGGCGGTCCAGGCCCAGAGCATTGATCGATGACTTGATCTGGTCGCTCTCGTACTGGCTCATGCTCGCCTCCTCTATCGGCTCCGTGGGTATTCCTGCATGGTCACGTCTGCTGTCTCAGACGCCGCACACCGTTCCTTGGTTCCCCCAAGGGTAGGTCCTAATGCGATTTCGGTCTAGGGACGTTGGTCCCGGAGTGCCCTTTGTGGGGGTTGCTCATGCGAGCCACCCCCACAAAGGAATCAAAGGTCCTTCTAATTGAAGCCCTCCGTGGTCGGGCAGGTTCCCGTGGCTCCGGGCTGGAGACCGCCAGCGGCCGAGTCGTACAGGGCGTATGTGGCATCCGGATCAGAAGCGAGGGTGTTGCAGGCCTCAAGTGTGTAGGCGCCTGAGCCCGGGTTGTACGTGATCGCAACGCCGTCGGACACTGTGATGTCAGCGCTGATGTCAGCTGCGGTTGCGGGGTAGTCGCCGTTCTGGGTGTAGTAAGTCTCCAGCTGGATGGCCGCATTGCGGACGTCCGATTCCGACGCGGCCGAGCGGGCCGAGTCACGCTGGCTCAGGAACACCGGGATGGCGATGGCAGCGAGGATGCCGATGATGATGACGACGACGAGGAGCTCGATAAGGGTGAATCCCGCCTCGCGGTCCTCTCGCTTGTCCATAATGCGACTGAGCATTGCTTGTCTCCTGCTCGGTTCTACCCCTCAGCTCCGGGGGGTGTAGGGCTCGGTGCCCTGACAATCGATGTTTCGGACCGATTCCTGACCGGTGAACCCGAATCTGCAGATTTCTTGGCGAGATTTTCCGGGCGATGCGAGTTACTTGATGAGCTCAAAGATCTTGAAGATGGGCATGTACATCGCGATGATCATGCCTCCGACGACGCTGCCCAGCACCATGATCATGATGGGCTCGATGAGGGCCATGAGCTGCTCGGTCGTCGCCTCGACCTCCTGGTCGTAGAAGTCCGCGATCTTGGACAGCATCTCGTCGAGGGACCCGGTGTCCTCGCCCACGGCGATCATCTGGACGACCATCTCCGGGAAGACCTTGTGGTGACTCAACGGCCTGGCCACGCCGGTGCCCTCCCGGACGCTCTCCTTGATGTCGGCGACGGCATCGGAGATGACGACGTTGCCCGCGGTGCCCCCCACGATGTCGAGGGTCGTGAGGATGGGCACCCCGGCATGCAGCAGGGTCGAGAAGTTGCGGGTGAAGCGCGCGAGCGACACCTTCAGGAAGAGGTTGCCGAAGACCGGGACCTTGAACTTGAGGGGGTCGAGCACCCGCTTGACCTTGGGCTTGTTCTTGTTCCGGCGGTACCAGACGATGCCGCCGATGATGATCGCCAACGCCGGGACCATGAACAGCGGGTTGGTCAGCAGGTTCGAGGCGTTGACCAGGATCTGCGTGGGCAGGGGCAGCTCGCCACCGAGGTCGGAGAAGAGATTCGCGAAGACCGGGACGATGAAGATGAGCATGCCGACGACGACGAGCACCGCGATGACCCCGACGGCAATCGGGTAGGTCATGGCCGCCTTGATCTTGCCGCGCAGTTTGACGTCGGCCTCGATGGCCTCGGCGATCTCGAGCATCGTGGTGTCGAGGAAGCCGCCGACCTCGCCCGCCCGCACCATGCTCACCATGAGCGGCGGGAACTCCTTGTAGCGGGACATCGCCCCGGAGAGCGAGTCCCCGCGCTCGACGCGATCGCGGACCTCGACCAGAACCTCGCTCAGGCGCCGACTGGCGGTCTGCTCGGACAGGATCGTCAGGCAGCGCAGAATCGGCAGACCCGAGGAGAGCATGGTGGAGAACTGGCGGGTCATCACCGCCATGTCCTTGAGCTTCACCCCACCCTTGCCGAAGTGGATCTCGCGGGAGAGGCCAGAACCAGCGGCCCGGACTTCGATGACCGTCATGCCCTGCGAGCGCACACGAGCAGCGGCTTCCGCCTCGGAAGCCACCTTGACCTTGGACTCGACGAGCCGCCCGTCGCGGGAGCGCGCCTTGACGACGAACTCAGTCGCTGCCATCGGCGCTCCTGCCCAGCAATTGGTTCAGCTCAGCGACGTCTGACGCCTTCTCGCGGGCCGTCTCATAGGTGATGGTGCCGTCCTGGACCAACTGGGCCAGGTTCTGGTTGAGCGTGTGCATGCCGTAGCGCCCACCGGTCTGAAGGGCCGAAGGAATGGACTGGAGCTTGCCCTCGCGGACCATATTGCGCACGGCCGGCGTGGCGATCAGGACCTCGGTCGCCGCTACGCGCCCCTTTCCGTTGGCTGTGCGACAGAGCGTCTGGCAGACGATGGCCTGGATGGAACTTGCCAGCTGCGTTCGGATCTGGGACTGCTGGCCGGCCGGGAAGACATCGATCACGCGGTCGATGGTCGAGGCTGCTGAACTCGTATGCAGCGTGCCGAAGACCAGGTGGCCGGTCTCAGCTGCCGTGAGCGCGATGGAGATCGTCTCGAGATCGCGCATCTCGCCCACGAGAATGATGTCGGGGTCCTGGCGCAGCGCGTGCTTGAGCGCCTCGCCGAAGGACAGGGTGTCCTGACCGACTTCCCGCTGATTCACCACGCAGTTGCGGTGGGGATGGACGAACTCGATGGGGTCCTCGACGGTCAGGATGTGGCCCTTGCGGGTGCGGTTGGCCTTGTCGATGATCGCGGCCAGGGTCGTGGACTTGCCCGAGCCGGTGGGGCCGGTCACCAGCACCAGCCCTCGGGGAAGGTCGGCGAAGTCGCCGAGCACTTCAGGCATCTTCAGCGCTGACAGGGGCTTGATGTCCCAGGGAATAGAGCGGAACACCGCGCCGACCGAACCCTGCTGTTGCATCACGTTGACGCGGAAACGTGCCGCGCCGTGAAGCTCGTAGGCGAAGTCAAGTTCGCGATTCTCCTCGAAGCGCTGCTTTTGGCGGTCGGTCAGCAGCGCGTAGACGGAATTCTGAAGCTGCTGCGGCGTCAGGAGTCCGTAACCCGGAACCGCCTCCATTTCTCCGTTGACCCGGATCAGGGGCGGCGCATTGACCGACAGGTGGAGATCCGATCCTCCGGACTCAAGCAGGTGCACCAGCACCTCGTCGAGATTGAGCTCGTCATCGTCACCGCCGCGAACGGCGGCCTCGACGATGAAGCCCGACTCCCCCGCCGCCGGCGGGAGCTCGGGTAAATCAGGCATCCCGCGTGGCGGGGGGCTCGGCGGAGCCGGTGGCATCGGCGGCAGTACCGGCGCGCCTTGAGGCATCAGTGGCGGAGACGGTGGCAGAACCGGTGCCGGCACCGATGCAGCAGCCGCCTCGGGCTCATCAGGAGAGTCGAGCTCAGCGGCCATCCCCAGCAGCGGGAGGACGAAGTCCGGATCAGGAGACGACACGGAGAACCTCCTCGATCGTGGTGTCCCCATTGGCCACCTTCAGCCAGCCGTCCTGCCGCAGAGTCCGCATGCCCTGCCGAACGGCCAACGCCTTCATCTCCTCCGAGGATGCATGCTTCACCGCCAGCATGCCCAGCTCCTCGGTCATCAGCATCACCTCGTGCATGGCCAGGCGCCCGCGATACCCGGTGTTGGCGCAGGCCGAACAGCCCACCGGGTCGAAGAACGTGGGAACGACCCCGGCCGGAACCTCGAATCCCACGGCAGCGAGATCCGCCAGGGGCTTCTCGACCGGCTTCTTGCACTTCGAGCACAGGCGGCGCGCGAGGCGCTGCCCCGTGGCGCACTGCATCGCCGATGCGACGAGGAACGGCTCAATTCTCATCTCGGTCAGTCGGGTCACCACACTGGGCGCGTCATTCGTGTGCAGGGTCGTGAGGACGAGGTGGCCGGTCAGGGCTGATTCGATGGCGATCTGGGCCGTCTCGTGGTCCCGGATCTCGCCGATCAGGATGATGTCAGGATCGGCGCGCAGGATGCTGCGAAGCGCGGCCGCGAACGTGAGTCCGGCCTTCGGGTTCACCTGGATCTGGTTGATGCCGGGAATCCGGTACTCAACCGGATCCTCAACGGTCACGATGTTGACCTCCGGACGAACGACCGCATTGAGGGTCGCGTACAGCGAGGTCGACTTGCCGGAGCCGGTAGGACCGCTCACGACCAAGAGCCCGTAGGGGCGTTCATACGAGTTCCGCCACTTCACCAGATTCTCCGGCGAGAAGCCCAGGTCGGGCAGGGCCATCTGGGCGGCGGTGTTGTCCAGGATGCGCATGACGATCTTCTCGCCCCATACGGTGGGCAGGCATGACACGCGCAGGTCGATCTTCTTGCCACCAGAGACCACCGAGAGGCGGCCGTCCTGCGGCTTGCGACGTTCGGCGATGTCCATGTCGCTCATGATCTTCAGACGGGAGATGATCGCGGACTGGATCTCCTTGGGCGCAGGAGCCATCTCCTTGAGCACCCCATCGATCCGGAAGCGGATGCGGATGTGATTCTCGCTCGGCTCCACATGGATGTCCGACGCCGCGTCAGAGATGGCCTGACCGAGCAGCAGGTTGACGTACTTGATCAGCGGCCCCTCCGCACCGGTGTCCGTCGGCGACAGGATGTCGATGGCCGGCTCGTCCTCGAGGATGTCCTGAACCAGTTCGCCCAACTCGGCTTCGGCCCGGTAGAGCATGTTGATCCGGGCCTGCACCTCGTGCTTCATGCCGCACGCGAAGCGAATCTGGCTGCCCGTGATCGCCTGCAGGTCCTCCTTGACCTGCCAGTTGAGAGCCGTCTGCGAGTCCGAGACGACGATGATGTCGTCACCCTCCCGACGAATGGGGATCACGCCGTACTTGCGAGCCTGGTTGCCCGAGATGAGCGACACGGTGGCGTGGTCCACCGGCTCATCCATGATCTCGACGAACTCCATGCCCGCCGCTTCGACCGTGAAGCGGACCACATCCTTGCGGGACACGGTTCCCTGCTCCACCAGAACATTGAGCACCGGCTCACCGCGCGAGATCGCGAGGGTCTCGGCCTCAGCGAGGGCATCGGACGTCAGG
>Ga0181564_10006031_pt1 | contig 9992 bp, 7 predicted proteins | sample 011ome_24_FD_134512 | JGI IMG/M metagenome (GOLD analysis project Ga0181564, IMG submission 134512) | Coastal salt marsh microbial communities from the Groves Creek Marsh, Skidaway Island, Georgia - 011513CT metaG (megahit assembly) | ecosystem: Environmental > Aquatic > Marine > Intertidal zone... | reverse complement strand
CGACGGTTGGCGCCCCGATGGCGATGGGTGGATGCGTGACGTCGTCCGTCGGGCGTTGGACGGCACACGACGACGACATCCGACATCCGACATCCGACGACATCCGACGACGTGGAGGCGTGCGACGACGGTGGTGGTGTGGGTGTGGGTTTAGGGTGTGGGTTCGCGCACGCATCGCATCGCGCGCGGCGTAGGGCACCGCCGACCGCGACCGACGACGACGACCAAAGACGGACGAGCGACCACAAAGGACGCATCCATCGGGATATTTCGCGGTCGCGGATCGCGGTGGCGGTCGTGCGGGACGTCGCAAACGCGCGCGACGACTCTGGGGGGCGTACGCGCGCGCGGGGGCGTAGGGGTGTGTGGGTATGATGGATGGGGACCGGGGTCGGGGCGATCGCGCGCACGGGGGGGGGACGTATGCGTCGGAACTGGCGCGCGCGCGGGCGGCGCGCGCGGGTGGCGTCAGAGCTGGCGCGCGCGCGGGGGACGGGGACGGGGACCGGGATCGCGCTGGGGGGCGCGGGGGGGGGTCGAACGGGGCGATGATGATGCGTGAGAGGGATGTTCGTGATGGGCGAGGTGGGGGTGATGCCGATGCGGCGGCGTTGAGGGATCGCGTGGAGGCGCTCAAGGTGCGCATCGACGCGCGGTATCGCGCGTCGAGGCGGGACGGGGACGCGGCGGAGAGTTTATTCGAGCCGGTGAGTGGCGCGAGCGCGAGGGTGAAGGAGTTAGAGACTGAACGTGCGTTGGCGAGGTTGATTACGCGGGCGAATTTAGAGGCGCGGGCGCAGGGGCGACGGAGTGGGCGGTTGAATGATAGCGCGAAGAAGACGCTCACCGAGGAGGAGTACGACGAGATTTTTAGCGAGAGATCCACCGAAGGTTCATTTCACGGGTATTCTACGGGAAAGCACGCGCGGAGGAGTTCGTTTGAGGATGAGCGTATTAAATTTGACAGTGCGTTGCCATCGGTCGTGGATGATGACTATTGCGCAGAAATTGGCGGGCGAAGAAATCCGACGCCGGGCCGCACGAGAGACTGGCTCGAGACGACGACGCCGTCGAGCCCCGAGCGAAACTCTCGACGAGAGTTGGATCGCGACTTGGAGACAACGTCGACGCTTTTGAAATCACCACGCCGTAATGGGTCATTTAAGATGCTTTCCCCCGAAGTGGCGAGGACGATGACCGCAGACGAGGCGCTTCGTCCGCGGGTGAGACGGGTGCTCCGTCAGGCAGAGACGTCGTCGCCCGATACCCACGACTCACCAAAGTCTCCCTCTGAACGCTCGTTTAGTCGAACATCGTCGACACTTTCGATTGCCTCGCTGTGTACGAGCGATCGTCCGTCTTCGGCGTTTTCGCCCGTGGCGCGACGACAAGAAAAAAAGTCATCCGCGACGACGACGCTCACGACGACGATGGCGGCGATTCAAGACGACGCTCCAGAGCAGGGGAACGATTCTATTGCTGCGCGCGCGCGTACGACGCATAAAATGTAATCAAATATTCTTACGGTATATGTGCTGCTAATATGTGTATTTCTTATTGAAACGAATGGGTTTGTGTTTGTTTTCGAGCGTGAATCTACATGAGTAAAACTCTGGACGCGGACGCCGCGCGCAAGCCGGTGAATTTGACGTGAGCGCGAGCGCGTTGGGATACACCGCCTCGCGTGGCGCGCGCAGTGACGCGCACTCCGCGTTCGCGAACGCCGGTGGTGGTCATCGAAGCGCTGACGGTGACGGAGTCCTTCTTCATATCAAACTTGTCCGCCGCGACGTGCACATTCTTCACCGCCCGGCGGAAATGTCGCCAACACTCTTCTCCCATTCTGGATCCCAGCTCACGGCTTCGGGGGTGGAGCACGCGATGGACTTGCCAAAGGGGCACGTGGCGTACGCGCAGTCACCATTCTCAAACCCGGTGACGAAATGCTCTTCGAAAATCGAACGAAGCAAGTAGTATTCCTTTGTCGTTGGCGGGTGAAGAGGGAAGCGCTGCGCGCGCTTGGCAAATTCTTCATCCGAAACCTCTAATTCCGCGTGCGCGGCCAAGCCGTCGACCCAGTCGTAGCCGACGCCGTCACTGAATTGCTCCTTTTGACGCCAAAGAACTTCTTGCGGCAAGAACGGGTTCTCCTCGGTGTCAAACGCCTTGCGCAAAATGTACTTCTCGAGAAACGGGCGACCTTCGGCATCCTTTTTATTGACGTCAATCACCTTATCTTCTGGGCGCATGTTCATCGCGAGGTCAACCACTTGTTGGGACAAAAGCGGGGTGCGAACTTCGATACCCCAGCTCATCGTCGCCTTGTTTGCACGCAAAACGTCCCACTGGTGCAATCGCATAGTTTTACGGCGGCACTCGGCGTGGAATTCCTTGGCGTTTGGCGCCTTGTGGAAGTACAAGTATCCCCCAAATAATTCATCCGCACCTTCACCAGAAAGTACCATCTTGAATCCCATGGCTTTGATGTGACGGCTCAACAAGTACATGGGCACCGAAGCGCGAACTTGTTCGAACGTTTCAAGGTGCCACACTACGTCTCTGAGCGCATCCAACGCCTCGGCGGGAGTAAAGTGCACTTCGTGGTGGATAGTGCCGAGTTGGTCAGCCACCTTTTTAGCGGCGATCAAATCGGGCGCACCCTTGATCCCAATAGAGAACGAGTGCACGGGTTCATCGCGTCCATACGTGTTCGTCGCATTCTTACGCTGTCGCACGGCAATGGAGGTGATCAGGGACGAGTCGAGACCGCCAGACAAGAGCACGGCGTACGGCACATCCGCCATCAAGCGCTTTGTCACGGCATCCACAACAGTTTCGCGAATCTCCGCCAAATCCGCCGGCTTTGTTGGCAAATAATTCTCATCCATGATCCATTGCGGGTCGTACCAACGCGTCATCGTCGCCGGCTCGTCACCCTTCTTGACGAAAATGTGTCCCGGCGGGAAGATTTCATAGCTCGCCACCCCTGGGTCGTCGTGAAGCGTCTTCATTTCGCTACTAAACCAAACGCTCCCATCCTTACCCGTCGCCATGTACATCGGAATCTTCCCCATATGATCTCTCGCCGCAACAATCGTATCGTTCTTACGGTCCTCAATCACAAACGCAAACATACCATCGAGCTCCTTGACAAACTCCGTCCCGTGTTGCTCGTACAAGTGCCCGATGACTTGACAATCGCTCTTATTCGCACTCACAATGTTAAACTTATCTCTCAACTCTTGGTGGTTATAGATCTCACCATTCGCAATAAACGCAATATTCTTCGACGCATCCGTAAACAACGGTTGGTTCCCGCTCTCACCCGGCGCGACGATCGCCAAGCGCTTGTGCACCATGAAGGTTTGTCGCCCGCTCGCATCCTCTCTCACCTCCATCCCGTACGAATCCGGTCCGCGATGGCGTAAACGCTTCGCCAACTGATACACGCGCTCTCGGTTCTTACGCGCATCGCCCGTGAGGCGCAGTACGCTGAATATACCGCACATTTCGCTCGACCCGCGACGCAAAGCCCTGGTCGGGAGGGTTTAATCGAATCCCAATCCACCCTCTGCTCGAATCGCGTCCACGACGACGACGCGTGCGATGTGCGACGTGCAACGTGCGACGCGCGAGCGCGCTCTACGACTTCGTCTGTGCCGAACCGCGAGGGATTCGATCGCGTTCGTTCGCGAGCGACAGACGACGCTTCGCACAGTGGCGCGGTGGGGCCCTATCTGCAAAGAAGCCGCCGCCAACGGGGCGCGTGAAATGGCATACTGTTTGCCCATATAAGATGGTTGGATGGCGCCTCGCGGGCGAGCGGGCGAGCGTCGAACGACGCGCGCGATGGGCAAAGGTTGCGAAAACGGGTGATGGGTTACAAGCGTAGGAGGATTTTGTGTAATCCAGGGCAATCGGGGGCGGCGGCGTCGAGGGCGAGCGTGGATTGGAGTCGCGCGAGGGGGACATCGCGGAATCGAGCGGCGTCGACGACGAGCGCTCCGGAACGGATGAGGGCGCAGATTTCGTCGAGCATAGCGCGACGACCGCGGCCTGAGTTGTGTGTGGCGTCGTGTTCTAGCCAGCGCGTGAGCCAGAAGCCGCTCAGGGTGATGTCTTTGAAGATGAAGGCACCGGTGGGCACGAGGAGTGGTTGTTTGCTCATGCCTCCGTACGTCACCATGCGAGAGCCTGCGTTGGGCTGTAGCAGCCGCAGCATGGTTTGCGCGCTGTACCCACCGACGGCGTTATATGCCACGCGCGCTCGCGACGCGAGCTCGCGCGTGCGCGCATCTAAACGTAACATTTTACCTTCAACATCTGGAAGCACGACGTCGGCGCCGTCGGCTCGTAAAGACTCAAATACCTCCTCCGTCTCTCGCGCATCCTCGCGCGGTCTACACATTGCTATCGTTCTAATACCTCGTGTGCGTGCTATTTGCAACAATGCTCGCCCCACACCACTCGTCGCGGCGTTTATAACCACCGTGTCGCCTTCGCGCGCGTCGTAATCCTCCAACAACCTCAACGCCGTGCACGGATTCACCGTCAACGTCGCCGCCGCGTGCACGGGCACGTCTCTATCAATCACATCAAAATTCTCACACGCGCTCACGATATCTCGTCGCCACGTTCCATCGACGTATGACCGATTCGGTACCACCCGGTCGCCGACGCGCGCCCCAACGCACGCTGCGCCCGCGGCCACCACCTCTCCCACTCCCTCGTTCCCACCCACCCCCGGCACCGCACGCGGCAGTGGATACTTACCTTCAATAATGTTCACGTCCGACGGGTTCACGGGCGCGGCGAGCATGCGCACGCGCACGTCCCCCGGGCCCATGGGCGGTAACGGTACCGTCGTCAGCTCGAGCACCTCGTGCGCGGGACCGCGCGTGGCGTACGTCGCCGCCTCGGTGACGCTCGATGCGCGCCTCGACAGCGACGGCGTCGGTGCTGTCGTCGACATCGACGACGACGCGAGGCGCCGGGACGCGCCACGCGCCAGTGCGCGCGCGACGAATGCCATGCGCGCGCGGTGTGACGCCACTGTGCGGCGCGCATGGGTCCCGAGTCAGCGACGCCGACGTGCGAGGCGTGCACGAAAGCGTATTCAAAGTATGCGTGCCCGCGATGCGCCGCGCGCGTGTGCTCGCTGGGGTGTTATAACGCCCATAACCGCGGGCGCTGTCGCGACGTGTTTCACGGGGAAGGTTTGCGCGACGCCATGCGTGGTGTCGTGGTGGATGACGACGGCAAGCGCGCGATGATTGAGGCGTTGAAGAGAAGAGGATATGCGGATGGGGTGTATGATTTCGCCAGCGGTGGGGATGAGGACGAAGGTGACGCGGAGGTTGAAGACGAAGACGCCGCGCGGTGCGTGTTGAGCGAAACCAGCCTCGAGGCGTTGTCTCGAGGGGAAATGTTGGATGTCGACGCGCTCGATGCGAGAGAATTAGCGAGTTTTAGAGCGGCGTGTGCGAGAGGTGAGCTCGTGGTACCATGGACGCCATGGTGGATGGAGAAAGAGGCTGGGGAGACGCGCGTCAGTGCGAGCGGCGCGAGAGTGGTGGAAGAAATTAGCGAGAATGTGCGCGAGGATTTGGGTAAAGGCGAGACGAGTGCGACGGAAACGTCATCCAGTGTACCTTTACCAGCGACGGCGGCGGAAGCACTCGAGCCATTTGAAGTTTTAAGCCGAGGCAAAACGCCGCCCGAAAGCTTGCGATGGCACTGCGTCAACGCGCTCGCCGCGTACGTCTTAGTCAAACGTATATTCAACGGAGATTGGACCGACGACGAAGCCACCGCTGCGAGCTTACTTTTGGACATATCCAGCGTCCTGGGCGCGCGAACTGCAATCGGAGGCATTGAATGTGCGACATCCGCGACGCACGATGTCGTCGAACGCGCCGCCCGCCTCGCGCCCGCCCGCGCTCTGCTCCCTCCACCATCCGCGCTCCCGCGCGCGCTCTCCACCGAACTCTCCGTCATCTTCTCTCGCGGCATCAATGTCATCATCTTAGCCTTCCTCGACCTCTCACGAGTGCTCAACAGCGCATCGATGTCATCCAGTGGCGCGTCCAAACCGGCGCGCGCCGCCTTTCGCGCCGCGCGCTTGAAATCCCGCTACCTCGCCGCGTACTCGATATCCACCGCCGCGCGCGACCCGCGCGCGCTCGACGCCGTCGCGCGCGCCCTGCGCGTGACCTCATCCTCACCCGAACACACACCCGAATAGACACCCGAATAGACACCCGAATACACGCACGCACACACACATAGCGCACATGTAGTATAGACAGATCATACGAATTCGCGAATCATCACCACCTTTGTCGCCTGGACCGGCGCGCACACACTCGCACACTGTATGCGCATACAGTGTGTCCGGCACATCATCGTCATCTAATAATCCACCACGTGGCAACTTATTACGCCTCTTATCATTACGAATCAATACGACACCTCACACCCACGTCATCACCTGATCACTCGACAATCACGATACATAGCCGTTGCACCACGCGTGTATGGCGCTGTGCGTGCCGCGGCCCCGCGGCCCCGCGGCCCTGATGACGATCCCGGGGGAACCCTGCGCTGGCAATTGCCGAGCGTTTTCGACGCGTGCGTCGCTGCGGCATTCCGCGACGCGCGACACGTTCGGACACACACGGACGTTGGACAGCGCACCGTGGACGAGGATGCGACACGGTTCAGGGATGCGACGACGATCGGTGCTCGTGGCGGCGCTCGTGGCGGTGTTCGCCGCGGCGTGCGCGATCGCCCCGGCACGGGCGAATCATGGGAATTACGTGACGACGGGTGTGAACACGAAGCCGACGACGAGTAACGTTGCGACGTCGGGGTGCTCGGGCACGACGTTTGGTCCGGATTACGGCTGCCCGAGCGGGTCCGGGACGTGCACGCACACGAGCTGCGGGTACTACACGTGGCAGTATGAGAATACGTACTACTTTGTTGACGATAACGTGCCGACGTTGCCCAAGCCCTTCACGGGTTTGCCGCGCGTGAACCCGGAAAATCAAGAAGAATACACGGGTCAAATGGTTTTGGATGAAGATTATGGCTTGAGCTTGGCGTCGCAAGCCATGCCTGGGTTGGTCATTGCCGTTTTGCTGTTCTTGTCGATGATTTTGGTCGCCGTCTTCTACTTGCTTTCCTCCATCTGCAAATGTTGCGGCATGTGCCAATGCTGCTTCCGCCCGACGCCGTACACGCGTAAGCAGATGCACATGGCGAAGGGTATTCAGTTCGCTTTCGTGCTCATGGCTGCCGCTGGTTGCCTCATGATTTACATTCGCTCCCCCGATCTTACCGACGGCATTCTCGACATCGCCGACGGTTTGGTCAACTCTACTACGACGTTGGCCAATGATGTCTCGGACATCTCGGACGCGGTCAGCGGTCTCATTACTAAGGACATCAGCGTGGAGAGTGGTATCACGAATCTCAAGACTGAGGCGGAAACGGTGCAAACTCAAATTGTGAAAACCAAGGATGTCTTGGAGAAGTACGTTGACCAAATCAAGCTTGGCGCGGATATCATGGCTGGCGTCATTCTTGGCGTCGCCTTCATTACCATGGCGTTGTCCATCTTGAACTTCTGGCGCCTGCTCACCCTGTTTGCCGTGATCACGTCTCTCATCTTGATTTTGAGCTGGATTGTCGTCGGCGTTTTGGCCGCGATCGGCGTCTTCCTCGCTGATTTCTGCTACACTGGCGATCAATACTTGATCAACCCGAAGTTGGTCGATCTTGCCAAAGACATTCCCTGCCCGGATGCTCAAGAGGTTGTTGAGTTTGGTAACGAATTCCGCCAAATGATCGTCAACATTGTCACGGAGGTGAACGACGCGGTCAGTACTTGGAACGCTGCCAACACTGCTAGCGCGAAGAATTACGTCTGCTTACCGTACCAAATGCAAAACATCGTCGATCTTTGCGGATCAGCGGACGCGACGACCGATGGTACGTTCCTCACCCCGTACTGGTCTGACGACTACTCCAACTATGTCTGCGAGGCGTACGCCAACGGTGAACTTTCGGCCATCACCAACGTCTACCCGCCTTTTGATACTTTGAACTGCGTGGGTGGCTCTACTGGAAATGGCTACAGCAACTTCACTTGGTCAAGTTCCAAGTACTACAGTGGCGTCAAACACAAGTACTTGATCAGCGAAGACTTGACCACCGAATACAATGGGATGGGTGTCAGCAGCACCGATTTGGATGACCTCGCCGACCTCAATGCCGTCATCCCGAAGTTCGAAGATATTCTCAAGTGCCAATTCATCGCGGATATGTTCGCTTCCATGAGCTCCGGATGCCACGACACCGCTGATGCGATTGCCGACATGTGGAAGGGCTTTGTCGTCATCTCCGTCGCGTACTTGTGCTTGTGGATCGCCATGCTCGTCACCCTCGGCCGCATGTCCAACGCGGATTTGATGATTGACGGTGGCCGATTCAACGCCAAGAAGGCTGGCTTGATTTAAGCAATCAAGTTGTGGATGGTGTTCAAGTACACACACACACATATATATACACATATGCATACACGCGATTCGATTCTATGATTCGAAACGGATAATAAGTTGGGAAACTGCGCCACGCGCCGGCGACAATCAAACACGCGACGTCGCGAGTATTTCAATCTTTTAATAACATCTACTTTTTACTTTTACAAACTCTATAACGTGTGTGGATCCCTACGGACGCGGTCGATGGCCTAAAGCCTTCCTCGCCGCTTCAGATTTCTCCACCAGCGCTACCCGTCGCGCGTGCGCTTCGGGATTAAACGCCATCATGCCCTCTGGCACGCGCGCGTCTGGCGCCTTGACCAAAACCCGCGGCTCCAACTCCATGCGCACCAACTTTGTCTCATCAAACGTATGCTCACGCCCAGGAAACACTCTCAACTTCCGCATCGTCTCTCTCGCATGTACATTCCTGGGTAACATCCGTTCCACAGCCTTCCTAAGCACCCAAGTCGGGTCGCGTTCAAACATGTCCCGCGCGCTTCGCTCCACCAACCCGCCGACGTACCCCGTGTGTCTGTAATACTTCTTATCCGTCATCTTCTTCCCCGTCAGCGCCACGTCCGCCGCATTCACGACAACAATCACATCCCCACTCCCCGCTCCCGGCACGTACGTCGGCTTATCCTTGCCCTGCAACGCGCGAGCGACGCGAGACGCCAAGCGGCCCAAAACCTCCCCGCTCGCATCGACGATGCGATAGCGCATCCCGGCGAGGTTTGGCACGTTCTTAATCACGTTCGACATCTCCGCGAACGCGCACACGATGAGGAGGACGAGGACGACGCGCGCTGTGTGCGGCGTGCGCGGTGCGCGCGATGTGACGCGCGAATGGACGACGAGCCGCAGGCGCGAAGTGACGATCGCGCACCCGCATTCGCGCGCGCGAGCTCCAACGCGCACCGAACGCGCATCCGATAACCGCGATGGCGTGTCGCGCGAGTCGAGCGTGCGGCGTGTCGTGTTCGGCGCGGACGACGCGCGGTGGCGCGCGCGGGGCGCGGGCGACGACGTCGTCGGCGTCGGGGAAAACGGCATCGGCAACTCGCCTAGGCGCGGGCGCGGGACGCGCGACGTGGACGGTTCGCTCCTCGGCGCTCACGACGCCGCAAGATGAATACGAGCTCGATGAGGTGGACTATCGAGGGAATTTGTGCTTGTTTCTGGACAGCGCGGATGAGGAGACGTGGAACGCGTGGTTGCCGACGGGGATGTTCACCGGGGTGACGACGAACCCGGCGATTCTTGAACGCGATGGCGTGGAGTGTAGCGTGGAGTCGTTGAGCGAACTCGCGCGTAATGCTTTAGAGTTTGATGCCGTGACGGAGTTCCAAGTGCAGACGTGGGGAGAGGATAGCGATGAGATGTGGAAGAACGGTATCGCGTTGGCCAAGCGAGACCCGGACGCGATCGTGGTGAAAGTGCCGG
>Ga0181564_10006026_pt1 | contig 9995 bp, 12 predicted proteins | sample 011ome_24_FD_134512 | JGI IMG/M metagenome (GOLD analysis project Ga0181564, IMG submission 134512) | Coastal salt marsh microbial communities from the Groves Creek Marsh, Skidaway Island, Georgia - 011513CT metaG (megahit assembly) | ecosystem: Environmental > Aquatic > Marine > Intertidal zone... | reverse complement strand
CACGAACTAGGTGTTGTCTAGACTCCAACTGACAAGAGGTTTACATCGTGGATTTTTCCCAGCGTGCCCCCCTCGAAGGCGTGGCAGACCTGTTTTGGCAGCGTCGATCGCCCAGAGCTTTTGTTAAAACAGCGTTGCCCGAGGGGGCTCTGGCGAGAATGATAGATGCTGCCCGTTGGTCTCCATCCTGCGTTAATGAGCAGCCCTGGCGGTTTTACACCTCCACCGCGGAAACCTTTGAGGACTATCTCAATCTGCTAGTGGAAGGAAATCAAGCATGGGCCAAAAACGCCTCGGTGCTTGGCTTTCTCGTTGCCAAACGACAGTTTGATCGCAACGGCGAAGCCAATCCCTATGCCCGTTTTGACAGCGGGGCCGCTTGGATGGCAATGACGCTGCAGGCACGAACCGAGGGCCTATATACCCATGGTATGGGTGGGATCCTCGCGGACGCGGCGGCGGAATATCTCAATGTAGATACCGATCACTTCGATGTGGTTATGGGTTTCGCCATCGGTGTCGCGGTGGACTATGCTGAGCTGGACCAAGAACAAAAGGTGAGGGAGCAGCCAAATGGCCGTGTGGCGCTGGAGGACATTTGGCACCAGCGCTGAGGTGAATCGAGGGCGCGGTGCCGGGTACCATTTTCTGCGGCTGACGTTGGCTGCGCTGCTGTCACAGAGTGTTGCCTCTCAGCCTGTCAGTGCTGAGTCGGTAACCGTGGCGGTTGCCGCTAACTTTGCAAGCACGCTGAACACCATCGCTGAACAATTTAGTGAGCGTACTGGTCACCGCGTCGAAACCGTCGTGGGAGCAACCGGTCTGCTATCTGCACAAATCGAGCGAGGCGCTCCCTTTGACGTCTTTATGGCAGCGGACACAGACCGGCCATCCCGGCTTGTGGCCAAGGGGCTGGCAGATGCTGATTCTCAGCTGACATATGCGCTTGGGCGTTTGGTTTTTTGGGTGCCCGGTGCCCTCGACACGGTTGATGTAGAGCGCTTCATGAATAGCACCGATCACCGTTTTGCTATGGCGAATCCGCGCCTAGCCCCCTATGGCAGTGCTGCTCTCGATGTTATTACATCGCTTTCCCATACCGGGGCACTCTCTGAGCGAGCGGTGCTGGGACAGAATGTGGGCGGCGCATTTACGCTGGTTCGATCAGGGAACCTGGGGGCGGGGTTCGTGGCGCTTTCACAGGTGTTGATCGCCGGCGTGCCGACTCGGGAGTTTCAGGTGATAGCCTCAGATAGGCATGGCCCTATTGCTCAAGACGCAGTACTTACCTTACACGGCTCTGATAACCCTGCTGCTCAAGCCTTCATAGCTTACTTAGGCAAGGAGGAGGTCCAGTTGTTGATTCGTGCAGCGGGCTATGACTTGCCAGAGGGCTCACTGAGTGAGGCAGCTGCCCAGAATGCATTAGGTAGCGTCTCCAGAGAGGCCCGTCGATGATTGAGTGGAGTGCCCTATGGCTGACGGTACGGCTGGCTGGGCTGACGACCCTGTGCTTGCTGCTAGTGGTGACCCCGTTAGCATGGTGGCTTGCCCAGGCACGGCATCGGGGCTGGGCGCTGTTGGAATCTGCTTTGGCGCTGCCATTGGTTTTACCCCCTACGGTAATGGGCTTTTATCTTCTTTTGTTGTTTAGCCCGGATTCAGCATTTGGGAACTTTTGGCTGTCGATGACCGGAGAACAACTGACGTTTTCATTCACCGGATTGGTGATGGCTTCCATGCTGTACTCCCTCCCCTTTGCGCTTCAGCCGCTGCAGGCGTCTTTCGAGGCCATCGGCAAGCCGCTGCTGGAGGCGGCGTCCACGCTGGGGGCCTCCCCCTGGGACCGATTTATTCATGTGGTCTTGCCGTTGAGTCGTCGGGGCTACCTCACAGCGGCGATCTTGACCTTTGCACATACCGTCGGTGAGTTTGGCGTTGTTCTGATGATAGGTGGCAATATTCCGGGGGAAACCCGTGTGGTTTCCGTTGTCATCTTTGAAGCTGTAGAGACGCTGGATTATGCCGCGGCTCATACCCTGTCCCTAGTGCTGTTGCTGTTCTCTTTTTTGGTGCTGATTGGCGTTTACGCGTTTAATCGGCGCTCCGCACCTCTGTTGCGCGCATCATGACCGGTCACCTTGAGGCCTCAATTGGTTTGCACCTAGGTGAATTTGAGCTCTGCCTCGACGGGGCATTTGATCTCGCTGGGGTTTTAGGCGTGCTGGGCCCTAGCGGTTCCGGTAAAACTTCGATGTTGCGTGTGCTAGCGGGATTAGAACGCGGGGCCCAGGGTAGAGTAGTTTTTGCCCAGCAAACCTGGCAGGACACCGATGCAGCGGTATTTTTGCCGCCCCATCAGCGTCGGATTGGCTACGTCTTTCAAGACGCCCGACTGCTGCCCCATCTCACGGTGGCGGGCAATTTGGAGTTTGCTGCGAAGCGCGCGACAGGGGCGGAGGCCTTGCCCGATAGAGACGCGATCATCGACATCTTAGATCTATCCAAACTTCTGCAGCGCAAGCCAGAACGGCTGTCGGGTGGTGAACAGCAGCGTGTAGCCGTCGCAAGGGCGCTGATGACAAACCCCAGGATGCTGTTGATGGATGAACCCCTAGCGGCAACAGATCTTGAGCGTCGAGCTGAACTGTTGCCGTTTTTTCGGTCGGTGATCGAGCGCTTCAACATACCGACGGTATACGTCTCTCACAGCTTGAACGAGCTAGCTACCCTGGCAAAAACCCTCCTTGTTATCCGACAGGGACGGCTGGCCGCCCTTGGGCCCACCAGAGATATTATGCAGCGGCTGGATCTGGGCGAAGTCTCTGGCGCAGAGGAGGCGGGTGCAGTCATCACCGCAGAAATTGTGGGTCATGATTCCGAACTTCACATCTCCCAGCTGCGCTTTGGCGAGCACCTGCTGACGGTGCCAAGGATTGATGGGCATCATGGCAAATCGGTTGCGCTGCGCATTCACGCCCGGGACGTGGCCCTTGCAACCGAGGAACCCCGTGGTCTGTCCATTCGCAATGTACTGCCCGGGAGGGTAATGGCCATTCGGGAGGAAGTTGCAGGCCCCGCTGCCGATATCGTGGTCTCCATTGGCGATCAAGTCATCAGAGCACGCATTACCCGCGCATCGGCTCGCGCTCTGGCACTGGCAGTTGCCACGCCGGTTTACGTGCTGATCAAAGCCGCTTCCGTTGAGGCCGATTAAGTTCGTTGGCGAATCAGCTGCGACGCCAATGCTGCAAGCTCAGCCCCAGTAAGATGAGTGCCAGGCCCACTATTGTGGCCATCAAGATGGGTTCGTCGAGCACTAGCCAAATGAATACCAGTGATACTGGGGGTGATAAAAACACCAGGGTAGAGAGTTTTACCGTGCTGCTACTTAATCTCAGCGCTGTTAACCAAATCAGAAAGCTGAGACCCATTTCGAATACGCCGATATAAACGCCGCCTGCGATTCCCTGCCAGGGTAGATCATCAAAGCCCCCTTGGTAGGCGCACACCGCTATGAGTATTGGTGCCGCGCCGGAAAAATTGAGAAACAGGCGATGAACGGGATCAAGCTGGTTGGCAGTATTGGCGATCCAAAACAGCGCCCAAATGACGGTGGTCGCCAGCGCTAGGGTCAGTCCTAGGGCGTCGCTGATTTGAAAGCTCAAGGGTTGCCCTCGGGTTGCAATGACAAAGACCCCTAAATAGCTAATCAAGGCCGCTGTAAGCTCGCCGGCTCCCAGTCGCTGCTTGAGTAGTGGCGCGGCGAGTAATGGCTGCACTATGGCCCAGGTGTAGTTGATGGCCATGATTTCCTGCGCGGGTAGGCGTTCGTAGGCCATAAATAAGACCAGGTAATACAGCGCTGGATTTACCAACCCCATGAGCAGTCCTATGCCAACGACCCCGCGGGGGAGCGCGGTGATGGCCCCCCAGTCGCGCTGGCGCGTAATGACCCCGGCGTAGAAAAACCAAGAAACGGTCGTGGCTAGGGTGACCAAGGTTAATGCCGACGTGTATTCCAGGCTCAACTTGAAGGCGGTGGCTACGGTGCTCCAAAGGGCTACCGCCTGTAATCCGATTCCCAGGGCGCGCCGATCATTGGCTGCAGAGCTCTCCATCGCTAGATTAACGTTCCTTGGGTGCCGAGGGGCTATCGCTCGGGCGCCGTTGCCTTGATCTTAGCAACCGGCGCGCCCTCAAACATGGTTTGACACCCTGTTCCAGCCAGTAGCTCCATGACGCTGCGCTGTTGTAATGTTGTTAACTTACCGTACTCGTCTTGGAGGGCCTGCAGGCATTTGGCCTGGTAGGGAAACGTGTCCTGCTCCCACACAGCGCCGGCAATTTCAGCTTGCCAGCGGGGCTGACCCTCGGCCACGGCGGTGGCGTTGGCCAATAACAGAGGGGTATAGACCGCCCCGATTTCTGACAACAGGGGCTTGAGCATCGCTTTTAGTTGGTCAGTTGATTGCCATTGGTTTTCTGTTACTTCCAGCCCTGATAGGTCTTCCATGGTGCTAGTCCATGCGACTAAGCGGGGCGCTATATTACCCGCCAGCTGGCGGGGGGTGGGGTCATAGAGTGCCAGCTGCGATAACTGGCCAAACCAAGCGAAGTCGCCAGCGCCGGGCCGATTCCCAAGAAAAAAGCGCTGCTGCTCTAACAGTGCGTCCAGCAGGGTAAGTAGTCGTTGGTACGCCGCCTCGATGATGGGAGCGGTTGTTTCGTTCGAGCCAACATAACGCAAACGGCCGATTTGTCGCTCTGCAAAGGTTTTACCGAATTGCATGGCTTGATCATTGGTCAGCTGGGGTGCCATACCCAAGGGCAGCGTATGGGCGCACAAGTCGATATCAGCTTGAAAGTTCCACCGATAGTGGAACATCAGCTTCGTACCCCATTCGTCAGCGAAGTCTTCAATGAGTGAGTCAATTAGGGCCAGGGCTGGGTCTGATTTGGGCCTAAGACAGCGGTTTTTGAACTGTGTATCAAGGACGCGAATGATCGGCGTTGAGTCGATTAGCACCTCGGTCTCGTCCGACTGATGAACCAAGAGTGTAGGCAAAAGGGCCACTTTGGGCTTGGGTAGACCGCGGGCCTGCAAGAGCTGCCCTGGATCGCCCCAGTGCACCGTGTGTTCGATGCGACGGTATCGCAGCAGAGCGATCATTTTCCGGGTGTAGGGGGAGCCCGGCGCACCAATGATTTCTATGGCGGGATATTTAGTCATAGGGCGGCTCAACAATTTTCAGTGCAAGCGTCAGCGCTGTCTTTCATAGCCATTTGGGTCGCCTTGAGATCGACATAGGCACCGCCATTGATCACATTTGTGAACCCCGCGGTCTTCAGTGCTTGCTCGGCCTTACCCGACCGGTTGCCACTTCGACAGTAGACGACGATGGGTTGGTCTTTGCCCACATTGAGGGCAGTTACCCCTGCCAGGATCCCCTCGTGGGGAATGTTGACGGCGCCACCCAGCATGCCCGACTTGACCTCTTCCGCAGAGCGTACGTCGATCAAGAGCGCACCGTTGGTCACTGCAGTCAGCGCCGCCTTTTGTTGTGAGCCCACGGTGCCAGTGTCGCAGCCGGTCAAAGTTAGGGCGAACAAAATGACCGCTAGTATCTGTTTCATGGAAGCTTCTCTGAGGTAGTCGGTGATAGTGGAATTCGGAGCATAGCGGGGTGCTGCGTAGATAGAAAGGCTGCTGCGCTTTGTGGCTTCGCAGCCCGTTATGCCTGTTTGGTGGTCTCTGGAGGATCAGTGGATGCCTTTGGGCAAGAGGGGAAAATGTTCCAAAAATGCCAAGGGTCCAGCTTGAATACCACCCAAAACCATGTGAGCGTTATCCGCTGCTTATTAGATGGATGTTCTCGAGTGCGTGTTACCTGGTTGTCGTGGTGTCTAGTGTTGTTTTCTGCCAACGCAATGGCATGGTCAGACCATGCGACCTTGCTGTGGCCCCTCGTGAGATCTGTCCCTCAGCTCCAGTCAGCGACCGTTGCAGCAGAGGAGCTGTCGAGTTTTCTTGATGCCGAGAAAGACGGGCTGCCCGCAGTGCTCGCCGAGCATGAAGATTGGGCCCGTCAATCCCTCCCGCATTTTTCGCCGACACCTACCGAGCTTGCTTTCAGCAAAGGGGGCGCGAACCAACAGAGCGATCAATTACGGGTTGCCTTTTTGAATGCCATCAGAGTCAACCCGGAATTAGCGTATCCGCTATATCGGCAGCGCACAGTTGAAGACAGGGCGCCCTTGGGGTCGCAGTGGTTGTGGCAAGATCTAAGCTTTCTCAGTGTGGGAACTTCCCATGTGGCGGTGGAGTACCAGCCATTGTCGGCTGGAGTGCAGGTTGCAATTGCGCATGTTGTCGCCACTGCCAGTGACGAGCCGGATCTGGGCATGGATATTGGTTTATTCGTGAACAACGGCACTGAGTTCGGACGGCGATATGGTTTTGGTCAGCAGCCCTTCGGTAATCCTAATCTCGATTACGGCTCCCAAGCGCCATTTCATATGGGCTTTTATCATCTTGATTGGCTGACTCGCGCGGCACAACCGGGTCTGTTGCAGACCTATCCCCTGTGGCGTATTTCTTTGTACGACCGACTGGCACAGTTTGCATTTGAGACCGGACATGATTACTGGGGCTGGCGCTTCATGGGTTGGGCACTGCATTACATCGGTGATTTGACCCAGCCCTACCATACGGTGCCCCTGCCTGGCGTCACCACACCTGAGGCTCTTTGGTTGGTTGTTCAGGGTCGGACAGGCGAGGCGATACAGCTAGTTTCTAATCGCCACGGTGTCCTAGAGTCTTACCAGTACCAACGCGTACAAACCGCGCAGGAGTCTCGGTATTGGGAAGGGCCTTTGCTGAGTGCCATCACTGGGGTCGACGCAGGGCATCAACTGCATCCCGAAGAAGTGTTAACTCAACTCACTAAAGAGTCGGCGGACGAGGCTGCCAACTTGGACGCAGCCATTGAGCGCTGGGTGCCAGCTCGCTTTGTCTCTGATCCAGAGTTCGAGTGGACAGGCTCTGGCTATGAGCCTGACGTTGTTGACCTGGTAGCGCAGGACGGTGGTGACAGCGCCGTCGACGCCCTCGATGAAGTGGTTAAACAGCGGATGGTTCAGTTCTCGCATTTTGCCCGAGGCTGGATTAATCGCGGGCTGGCCCACGCTGCGCGCTTTGAAAAGAAATAAATGCGACACTGCGCATTACAAGTAAAGCTGCAAAATCGGAGTCCTTTTATGTCAGCACTTTTTCGAGTCATCTTTTTGGTACTAGCGCTCCCGTGTTTTGTAGCGCCAGCTTGGTCCCAAGAGGGCAGTATGTCCCCGGTTATGGGGCCCATTATTAAAAACGATGGCCCTGTCATCGCGCCGCCACCAGGGTCCTACAACTTGGATCCAGATACCCACTACAAGGTATCTATCGATATTGGTGCTACCGCTGAATTTCCCGGTGATAAGAACCGAAAGCTGGTATCAGTCGCCAGATTTTTGAACATGCACGCGCAGAATGGGATACCGCCGGAAAATATCGATTTTGCCGTCATCGTTCATGGGCAGGCCGCTAACGACCTCTTAAATGACGAGGCTCACAGCAAACGCTTTAATGGCCCAAATCCCAACGCCGAGTTGCTGACAGCGCTTAAGGCAGCGGGCGTCAATATTTATCTCTGTAGTCAAACAGCGGCCTTTAGAGGCATGTCACCAGAAGAGTTCCACCCCAGTGTGACTATGGCGCTCTCTGCCATGACCGCACATGTGCGCTTGCAGCATGAGGGCTACACGCTGATTCCATTCTGATGGGATTTGCAGGACACAAATTTAGTACAAAGCGGCCGCAGGTTGCTGCGATATCCTAAGCCCCCTTGCCCGCGCTTGGTGAGGGGAGGATCATTAGAACCTATTCAATAACTACGCCATGGAGGGTGTGTAATGTTTAAATCTGTTATTTGTCGTTGGAGTGGTATCGCCGGACTCGCTGCGCTGTTGGCGGGCTGTTTCGATCTCAATCAAAGCCTCATCGTGAAAGATTCCGGCGAGGCGGATTTTAATTTTGCTTTCACCCTCGATGCGGCCTTGCTGGAACTGTCTGATGAAGCGGACATTGATGCCGAGAGCACCTGTGACAGCGATGATGTCTGGAATGACTTGCCCGCGGGATTAACCCGAGTGTCTGATGTGCGCATCGAGGGCAGCCAGCTGGTTTGTGAGTACACTATCAGTGGTCCTCTACCCAAATTTGAGCAGCTCTCTGCGGATCTTGAGCGTGAGAATCATCGCGCCGAGGTGATTAGCCTGAAGCTTCTGGACGACCACCGTGCGCAAATCAGCAGCGTCTATAATTTCAGTGACCAAGAACTCGATTTCGACAGCGACGAGTCACCAATGGCGAAGTCTATCAAGCGCATGATCGCGGCAAATTTTGAGGGACATTTTATTCGCTGGGCGATTCATGCGCCGGCTATCCTCGAGTCAAACGGAGAGATCAGTCCCGATGGTAAAACCGTCACCTGGGCGGTGCCGCTAGAGGAGGCGATCATGGCCGGCGGCGAGTTCCGCTTTGAGGCGGTCATTGACTATCGAAATGAAAAAGTCCAGTTTTTCTAGGGTGACCTGTGTTTGAGCTAGATCCCCGGCTAGCGGCCGATACCTTCGAGGTGTTGTCATGGCCGCTATGCCGCGTTTTATTGATGAACGACTCCCGCTACCCCTGGCTGATTTTAGTACCCGCACGCACCGGGGTGGTTGAGTTGACGGACTTAGATGCCGACGATCGCCTGCAGTTAATGCGGGAATCGATGGCCGCTACCGAATACCTCAAGGGTCGGTTTAATGCCGATAAGATGAACGTGGCGTCCCTGGGAAACGTGGTTGCCCAACTACATGTTCATCACGTCGCTCGCTTTCATCATGATGACGCTTGGCCTGCACCGGTTTGGGGGCGTGGCGCAGCGGTGCCCTACGACCAGCTTGAGTGCAGTGAGCTACTGAAGTCCCTGCGTGAAGGGTTACCTGCGCTGTGAAATGTTTAATTCAGCGGGTTTCTGAGGCGGCGGTTCGGGTAGAGGGTGACGTCGTCGGTGAAATTGACCGTGGGTTGGTGGTTTTTGCGGGCGTAGAGCGTGATGACGACGAACCTCGGGTTGCTCGCATGGTAGATCGCTTGCTGAGCTACAGAGTTTTCAGCGATGAGCTCGGCAAAATGAATCTTAGTGTCAGTGATATTGGCGGCGGTTTATTACTAGTTTCCCAATTCACTCTCGCTGCGGATACGCGCAAAGGCCGACGACCAAACTTTTCCTCGGCGGCTGAGCCCGCATTGGCTGAGGCCTTGTTCCAATCCTTTTGTGAGCAGCTTGGGCGCAAGCATAACAATGTGGCCACGGGGCGGTTTGGTGCCGATATGAAAGTTAGTCTGGTTAACGACGGTCCCGTAACGTTTATGTTACAAAGCTGATTGTCTTTTAAATCCAGCGTTGCCCCTATGACCATCTCCCCGTCAGTTTTGCGTGGTATCCAGGAATCCATTCCCTTGTTTATTCCCGCAATTCCTTTTGCACTGGTATTTGGCATTGTGGTGGGCGAGTCCGGGATACCTGCGCTGATTGGCTGGAGCTCGTCGCCCATTATTTTTGGTGGTGCAGCGCAAATTACGCTCTTGAGTCTTTTGGGGGAGGGCGCGTCAGTTGCCGCTGCTGCGACAGCGGCTTTGATTGTTGGCGCTAGGCATTTGTTGTACTCGGTGACGATGGCTCCCAAGTTTCAAGGTCAGCCAGCGTGGTTTCGCTGGCTCGGCTCTTATGTATTGATTGACCAGGTTTTTGCCCTGGCTGTTGTGCATCGAGAGCTTGCGCCGGACCAATTTAGACAGCGCTACCTATCGGCTGGATTTACGTTTTGGACGCTGTGGATGACCTTCACTGCCCTCGGTCTGTTTGTCGGTCCAATCATACCCTCTGAGTGGAATCTGGCTT
>Ga0181564_10006016_pt1 | contig 10010 bp, 6 predicted proteins | sample 011ome_24_FD_134512 | JGI IMG/M metagenome (GOLD analysis project Ga0181564, IMG submission 134512) | Coastal salt marsh microbial communities from the Groves Creek Marsh, Skidaway Island, Georgia - 011513CT metaG (megahit assembly) | ecosystem: Environmental > Aquatic > Marine > Intertidal zone... | reverse complement strand
GTCGCTGGGCGACTTCGTCGTGATGGGCGGGAAAGCCGCCGTGCGCGACCACGCTTCGGTGTGCGCGGGCGCGCGCATCGCCGCGAAGGCTGGCGTGACGAGCGACATCCGGACGCCGGGGGACTACGCGGGGTTCCCCGCGGTGCCGGCGGCGCGCTGGCGACGCGCCGTCGCGCGCCGCGCCAGAGAAGAGCGACGAGGCGGAACGCGCGGGACGGAGGAACGATGACACCTCGCGGCGACGATGAGTAGGGAGTACGATGAGACCACTAATACGTATGTAAGGTAGGAGACTTCAAGACGTCAACCGGCGAGCCGCGCGCCCCGCGCTAACCTCTCGCAGACCACGGCGATGTGCTTCTTCAGTTTCGTCGTGTCCTGCAACGGCGGCAGGGGCTGCCCCGTGCCCATCCCCCCGCCCGTCGCGCTCGCTCTGTCTCCCCCCTTGGCGAGCTTGGTCTTGAGCAACGTCGTCGTCGCCGCCTCCGTCCACTCCTCCCATCCCTGCTCGGGGACGTCGTTCCCGGAAGCCGACGCCTCGTTCGGGGAGAGGTACGCCTCGAGCACCGCGAGGTCCGCGTCGGAGAGGTTGAATTTTAACGAGACGAGTCGCGTGGCGACGCGCGTCGCCGCCGCGAGATCGCCGTGCGCCGAACGCAGCGCCGCCTCTCTCGCCCGCGCCTCGGCGGCTTCCGACGTCACCGCGTCGTACGCGCCAGTCAAGACGGCGTCCAGGTGCTCGAGCGACTGCGGGTTCTTGTCCTTGAACCGCACAAGCAGACGCTTCTGCGCGGCGCGGAACTGACGCGCGCGGTCGCTCAGCGTCGCCAGCGAGCCGTTGCGCGCCGCGCGCGCGGCGTGGTGCGCGTCCACGGCGGCGAAGAAGTCCTGCAAGGGCAAAGCCTCCGCGAAGGAGATGGCGAACGGCTCCATCGCTTCGGCGTCGGCGCCCGCGCGCGCGGCGTTGGTGTCCTCGGCGTCGTAGTACCGCCGCAGACGGTGACACAGCTCGTCGAGCACGAGCCACATCGCGCCGAACGTCGAGCTCTGCAGCCGGTACCGCCCGGCGTTCTTGCTCACGATCACCGTGACGTCCGAGCCGTCGCCGTACGCGAAGCTCACCACGTTGGCGGCGCCGCCGTCTTCAGGAAATCGCGCGTCCGCGAAGAGCGACGCCAAGAGCGGCGGCGCGCGGTTGGTGTCCAGCGTCACCTTGTGCGCCGCGTGCTTCACCGGCGCGACGCGCTCGGCGAAGAGCGACAGAGGCACGCGCGCCTCGTGCGTCGCCACGCGGGGCTCGCCCGTGCCCTTCACGCGGTACCCCGCCACCAGGCGCACCGCGTTGCCATCGGGGACGCCCGCGCCGCGCGGGACGCGCAGCGCCACGCGCACCGAAGCCGGCGTGTCCATCCCGCCGCGCACGAAGGGCACCACGAAGGTCTCCTGCCTGCACGTCGCGGGCGCGGGCGCGACGACCGTCAGCGTGACGTCTTCGCACGAGCCAACGCCCGTGAACGTGACCAGCACCTCGATGGTGAGCGTCTTCTCGATCTCCGCGCCAGCGGAGGCGTCGCCGCGCGGCGCCGGGTCCAGCGTGGTCGGCACGCGAGCGGAGAGCTCTATTTTCTCGGCGGGCTCCGTTTCGGCGCCGCCCGTTTCCGCGGCGGCGCTTTCGTTGATCATCTCGGTCAGCTTCGCGCGCTCGCGCTCCATCTCGGCGAAGCCCACTTCTTTGTTGGTCTCGTAGCCGCGCACCACGTCCACGGGGGGCGCGGTACCCAGGTACCCCACGGCCAGGTGCCCGAACTCGGTCAGCGTAACGAGCATGCCGTCCGCGCCGCCGAAGCGCGCGCCGGCCAGCATCGCCGCCGGCGCGGCGTCGAACTTGGCCGCCCAGAGCGTCTGCGAGCCGCGGTAGAGCATGCCCGCGCCGGTGCAGTCCGCGACGAACACGTGCACGGGGCTGCGCTCGCCCAGGCTCGGGTTCACGCGGAACGCGTGCATCACGCACGGCGCGTAGTCGAGGCGCTTCTGCAGCAGGAACTGGCCGCTCTCGTTCACCACGAACAGCGTCCGCTCGCCGAGCGCGATGAGGTCCACGCGCGAGGGCCGCCCGTTCGCGCCCACCACCTGCGCGTCGGAGAACCCGCTCGCGCTGGTGATCTGCGTCGCGCCCTCGCCGAGGCACAAGCGCCAGTCCGGCTCGGGTCCGGCGTCCGGCTTCTCGCCGGCGGCGCCCGTCGCCGCCGCCAGCGTCTTCAGCGAGAACTTCTCCATCTCGAACTTCGAGTTGACCGTGACGAACGCGTCCATGCGGGGACAGTACGCCAGCGGCCCCGGCACTAAGAAGTCGGGCAGGCGCCTGCGAAAGTCCACCGTCTCTCGGTCGAACACCTCGAGCATCCCGTCCAACGTCTGGACGCAGATCCCGTCGTACGCGCTTCCCTTGAACGGGCCGACGGTCATGTTACACGCGGGCGCGGCGAGCGCGTGTTCGTACTCCAGTCGCAGCTCGTGGAAGGACGCGCCCGGCTCGCCCACCACCTCGCACACGAACACGCGCAGCTTCCTGGGATGCAGCACCGCGAGCGCGGTGCGCGCCTCGCCGTTCGCGTCGTTCACGCCGAAGTCGCTCATGGCGATCTGCAGCACGGGCGCGCGCAGGTCGTGCTCGAGGACGAGATGGTCCGCTTCAAACTCCCTCTTCTTCGGCGCGTACGCGCGGAGCACGCCGCTGAAGCCCCCGACCACGATCTTCGCCTCGCCGTCCTCGGCGTCGTCCACGTTGCCCACCGCCAGGCACGCCTGGTCGAACGCCTCGTTGTCGCCGCAGGTGGTGGACCACCACTCGCGCGCGCGGAACAGCGACATGGCGGACGGCGAGAAGACGCGCGTCGAGCGCTCGCGCGACGACCGAGTTCACCGCCGCGAGGAACGGGACGCGCCCCGTGCTCGACGCGAGAGGGTCTCCGGGGTGAGACCGTCGAGCGCGCCCGAGCGAGCGCCCTCAGCCCCGGGACCCGCCGGTCGTGTCGCTCGCGCCGCCGGCAGTGTCGGAAGCGACGCGGTCAAAGCAACAACGGGGAACGGGCCGATCGACGTTGAGTGTGTCAGAGAAGAAAGAAAAGAAAAGCGCGAGCGCGGGCGAGTCGACTAGGTGTGCTTCGTGTGCGTTTCATCGCGCGTTTCCGTGATTCTACTCCCCTCTGTGTCGTCGGTATCTAATACGCCGAGACCCCGTACACGGGCCCTCTGATCCGCCGCGCGAGCTGAAGGTCCTTGGGCATGATGGTGACCCGCTTGGCGTGGATGGCGCACAAGTTGCAGTCCTCGAAGAGGTGCACGAGGAAATCCTCCGTCGCCTCCTGGATCGCCAGCAGCGACTCGGCCGTGTATCGGAACGGCTCGGGGGAAACCTCGTTGGATATCTCACGCACGAGCCGGCAAAACGGAGCTTTTCGAATCAGAAGCTCGGTGCTCTTCTGGAACTTCCGGATCTCCTTCAGCGCCAACGTCCCGGGCTTGTACCGGCGCTTCGTTTTCGTCTTCTCGCCGTCTCCTCCTGTGTTTTCGAGTGGGAAAAAAGTCAGTCTCGCGAGGAAAAACGACCCGCGCAACATGGAAAACAGTCTTCAAATTCCGGAAAAAGCGCGTTTGCCCGTTGCTCCGAACATCCCTAAAACCGCGCCAAAAATCGGACACGCGAGCGCTGGACGCGGGCGCGTCGAGAGAGCGCTCGGTCGGCATGGGGGTTCGTTCAGCGCGCGAGGCTTCGCGCGCACGCACCTCCTTCGCCCTCGGCGTCATCCTCCCTGGGTCGTCGTTTCAAGGGCCTCGGACCCTGCGCGATGAGAGGGGGACGCGAAAAATGTTTCAGTTTGGTCAGTCGCCTCGTCCCGAGGGGAAGAAATGCGCCAGGGGCGTTCGCGAGCGGGACGTATCGCGACGCGCACCTTGCGCCCCTGCAACCGACGCGCCATCCCGCCGTGCGCGCGCCGCGCTTGGCTCGGACGAGGGTGGTGTGTCAAGAACGCGCCGGGGCGGTGCGCTCGAGACTCTGCGACGCGCGGCGCGAGGCGCCTATCGGTCACCAACGAGTGAGTTGTATTTTTCGTGGTGCGTTCGCGCGTCGCAGTTTTCGGCTTCGATGTCGTCGTCCAAGAGTGTTCTCGGATCGATACGGTTTCGTCGAGCGTTACACCGAAAGCGCTTTCGGGAGTCGGGCGGTCGTCGTGGTTCGCGCGCGGCGCGCAGCGCGCGCACTTCCCCACCGCGCACGCCCCACGCCGCACGCCCACGCCATGCCCTCGCTCACAGTCAAGCCCTGCGCGCAGCGCCACGAGTGGAACCTGTACCTCAACGCCGCCATGTTCACGTCCACCACCGTGCTGGACCCCGTCCGCGCCGAGGTGGATGCGATGGCGAAGGTGGGCGAGACGGTGGACTTCGTCCGCTCCCGAGCCGGACGCGCCGACCGCGCGCCGCCGCGTCGCGTCGACGGGTTCGAGGAGAAGTGGACCAAGGTGCTTTACCGCGGCCAGGAGCTGGACCAGTCCATGTCCTGGGACGAGGTCGGTCTCTTCGCGAAGACGCGCGGAGACGAGCGCGACGACGAGGAGCTCGCCGTGACGGTGGTTTGGAAAGAGATCGCCGCCGAGGGGTACAAAGTCGCGACCGACGCGATGGACGACGTCTCCACGGACGAGGACGAGGGCGAGTTCTGAGGCGAAAAGAGAAGTCCCGCGAACGTCATACGCGAACGTCATACATACGTTATTTAAAATGTCGGGAGCTCCCGAACGAACGCGCGCCTCGCCCCCCCCGCTCGTACCGAACACCCCGCGGGGCCCCGCGCGTGTCTCCCCGTCAGATCTTGGCGAGCGCCTCCTCGAGCAGCGCGGTTTGGTCCGGTCGGCCGACGGAGACGCGCACGCACCCCGAAATAGACGCCGGCTTCGTGTAGTGTCTGACGCAGATGCCCTCCTTCGCGAGCGCGTCCTTCACCTCGAGCGCGTCGCGCCCGTCGCCCACGCGGCACAGGATGAAGTTCGCCGCCGACGGGTACGGCTCCAGGAACGGGCACGCCGCCAGGACGTCGAACAGGTTATCGCGCTCGCTCACGAGCTTCTCCTTGACGTCCTGCAGGTACCCGGGGTTGCTCAGCGCCGCCAGCGCCGCCACCTCCGCGGCGACGGAGACGTTGTACGGCTGCTTGGCGCGCCACAGGTACTCGATGATGCCTTCGGGGAAGGCGCCGTACCCGACGCGCATGCCGGCGAGCGCGGCGCGCTTGGAGAAGGTGCGGAGCACGATCAGGTTCTCCCTGGTTTCCACTTCCTTGATGCGCGAGCTGGCGATCCCGGAGAACTCGATGTACGCCTCGTCCAGCACGACCAGCACGGGGAGCGCGAGCAACTCATCCAGGTCCTCGTCGCCCAGCACCGAGCCGTCGGGGTTGTTGGGCGACGTCAGGAAGAGCAGTTTCGGCGCGTGCTTCGCCACGGCGGCTTTGATGCCCGGCACGTCCATGCGGAAGCCCTCCTCGGGGCCGTGGCGCGGGACGTCCACCACGACGCCGGCGTTCACCGCGCAGTCGAACGAGTACATGCCGAACGTGGGCGGCGTGTTGATGATGACGTCGCCGGGGTCGAGGATCACGCGCATCAGCAGATCGATCAGCTCGTCCGCGCCGCACCCGACGAGCAACGAGGAGGCGGACACGCCGCACTCCTCCGCCAGCGCCGCGCGGAGCGCGCGCGACTCGGGGTCGGGGTAGATGTGCGGGAACTTCAGGTTCCCGAGCGCCTCGCTCACCTCTGCGGAGATAAACGGGCGGTGCGGAGGTCGGAGGTCGGAGGTCGGAGGCGAGAGGCGAGAGGCGAGAGGCGAGAGGCGAGAGGCGCGGGGCGAAAGAGCGTCGAGGTCAGTCGACGGATGACGGAAAAAGTCGCGCGGGGGATCCCGTCGGTTCAGGCGCGTGAGACGTCGGGGACGCGATGCGGCGCGCGTTCCTTCCCGCCGCGCGCGGTCGCGGCGTCCGTCGCGACCGCGGGTGCGCTCGGATCGACGCGAAAGGCACCGAGCGCGAGGCGAGAGGCGAAAGGAGAGCGGAGGCGGACGCACCAGGAGGCGGCCCGTAAGGGTTCTCGTTCGCGTCCAACTTCACGATGTCCTCCGGGGCGCGGCCGAGTTGCTCTGCGGAGGGAGGCGTCGAGGGGGGGTGGGTCAGAGGCGCGAAGAGGATCGAATGCGCACCGCGAGCGATCGGAAACGCGAGCACCGCGCGTGAAGCGGCTCGATCGCGGAGCTGACACGCACCGGACAGGATCTCGAAGGGCACGATGGGCGTGTACGGCGCCAGGTCCAGGATGTGTTTTCTGACGTAGGACGAGTTGGCCGCCTGCGCGGCTACGCGACGCGCGGCGCCGCGGCGCGCAGTCCTCGCGCCGGGCGCGACGGACACCCGGGAGGCGGACGCGGTCGATGCCATCATCCTACACTCGGCGTGCGGATGCGACGCGCGAGGTGTTGTGACGTCACATTATCCGTGTGCGCTGCAGCGATCTTCGGCAGCGACGCGTTTTCGAGCGAGATTTCGCGTTGCGAAGCTCCGAGACAGTGTCGAAGCGAAGAAGCCGCGGACGAGAGGGCTGGAGAGGAAGGCTGGCGTTCGTCGCGCACAGACACCCGGCGCGCGCGTCGCGACGGATCGTCCCCGAGCGACACCACGCAGCGCTCGCTCGCGCGCCCGACTCGAACCGCCCGAGCGGGGCTCGTCTGACCCACCCGCCCCCGTCTCGGAACACGTCGTCGATCGTCATGGACGGCACCGACGCCTTGTACGCCTCCTTGAAGTCCGCCTCGCCGTTCTTCCTGATGGCCGGCCCGAACGTGATCCAGTCCGAGGAGCACATCTTCCGCATGTGCCGCTCGATCAAGCGCATCACGGACGAGGTCGGGATCCCGCTCGTGTTCAAGTCCAGCTTCGACAAGGCGAACCGGACGTCCGCCAAGTCGTTCCGCGGTCCCGGGGTGGACGAGGGGTTGAAGATTCTGCGCGCCGCGAAGACGACGTTCGACGTGCCGATTGTCACCGACGTGCACGACGCGTGCCAGGCGGAGCCGGTGGGCACGGTCGCGGACGTGATTCAGATCCCGGCGTTTCTGTGCAGACAGACGGATTTGTTGACCGCGGCCGCGAAGACGGGGCGGATCGTGAACGTCAAGAAGGGCCAGTTCTGCGCGGCGTCGGTGATGCGCAACTCGGTGGAAAAGATCCGAGCCGCCGGGAACGAACGCGCGATGGTGTGCGAGCGGGGCGTGATGTTCGGGTACAACGATCTCGTCGTGGACCCGCGGAACTTGGTGTGGATGCGCGACGCGAACGTGCCGGTGGTCGCGGACGTGACGCACGCGCTGCAGCAACCCGCGGGTGTGGCCACCGACGATTCCGGCGGCGTCGCGTCCGGCGGCTTGCGCGAGCTCATCCCCGCGGTGGCGCGCACGTGCGTCGCCGTCGGCGTCGACGGTTTGTTCATGGAGGTGCACGACGACCCGAGCTCGAGCCCGGTGGACGGCCCCACGCAGTGGCCCCTGCGCAACTTCGAGCGGCTGCTCCGGGAGCTCAAGGCCATCGCGGAGGTCACCAAGGGCAGGGAACCGTTCGACATCGACCTCACGCCCGCGGGGGACGAGTTTTGAGATTATTGATATGACTTTCATCAGATACAGTGTACGCGTCGCGTAAAAGGGGACGTTCGACGCACGAAAAACGTCGCGACCTACGGCTCCCAGGTGGGCGGCGCGCCGTCCGCCCAGGCGACCAGCTTCCTGCGGTTCTTCTTCGCGCCCGCCTGGCGCGAGGGCGGCTCGTACGCGCGCGCGACGGTGGCGTACTCCAGCCCGTTCTCGAAGTCGCGCACGAGGTCGTCGGCGACGTCGCGGCGCGGCACCCACTGGTCCCCGAACGCGTCCAGCCACTCCACGAGGTACTCCTTTTCGCCGCTCCCGTCGTCCGCCGCGCGGACGCGCTTGATCGCCGCGGGGGGCACTTCTTCGAACACGAACTGCTCCAGGGTTTTCGCGATGGACTCCAGCACGGAGCGGCGCGCGAACGTCACGGTTGTGGCGGGGGTGTTGATCGTCAGCGTCTCCACCAGATCCAGCGGCGACCGGCCGGTGGAGTCCTCCAGCTCGGGGTTGGCGCCGCCGCGTACGAGCGTCTCGACGATCTTCTCGTGCAGATACCCGGCGGCGATGTGCAGAGGCGTGAACGAGTCTTTGTCCTTGGCGTCCACCTCCGCGCCGCGCGCGATGATCGCGCGGACGCACTCCTCGCTGCCCACGCCGCACGCGTAGTGCAGCGCGCTGCGTCCGTCGTCGTCCCGCGCCGCCGCCAGCGCCTCGCCGCCGCCCCTCAGCATGCGCTCCACAACCTCGAAGTCACCCTCGCGGCACGCTTTCCACCACTGCGCCTCGTAGTCGCGCTTCACGTCGTCCGCCACGAGCGCGGCGGGCACCCAGACGTCCTCATCCAGACCCTTGACGCGCAGAAGGAACTCGAGCGCGAACGCGTCGTCGCCCCCCTCGACGCCGGAGCGGACGATGCGCAAGCCCTCCGCGCTCTCCACCTCGCGCGCGTTCGCCAGATCGGCGGGCTCGCTCTCGGTGGAGGCCTCCGCGGTCGCCTCGGCGGTCGCGGTGGCGCTCACGCGCGCCGACTCGCGCGCGCGACGGGGCACGCGCGCGCTCTGCGCGGCGACGTGGCGTCTCTGCGCGCCGCTCGCGTGCGCGAGACGCGCGAAGACGCGCCCGGCGCACGGCGCGGCTGCGGTCGCCATGTGCATCGCCATCTGCGAGCTGAGCTGGATACGATCAGGAGATCGCGACGAATCTCGAAGGGTCAAATGCGCTCGGGAAAAAAGCGCGTTTTACACCTTTTGCAGACTGATCGATCGTTCACTTTGACCCAAATGTGAGGTCGGGTAGTAATACAAATCCCCGGACTAAAATCTGCGCTTTCGAAAAGCGCGCCACGAAAAGGCGACATGTCGCTTTTTCGCGGCGTCGTCGCGCAAACGAGCGCGCGTTCGTCTCCTCTCGCGTCCCGCGACCCTATCCATGATCGCCCCCTCCCGCGGCGCGTCACCGTCTCGTCACGCTGTCCCGTCACGCCGCGCTCGCCATCGGCTTTATCAGCGAGACGCACTTGAACTTGACCTGCGCGTACTTCTCGCGCACGGCGCTGAGCGTGGATTTCTGCGCGTCGCCGTGGCACCGCCGCAGCGCGTCGACGCACGCCGCCAGCTCCCCGCTTTCCAGCGCGGTGTAGTGCGTGAGCGTCGCGGACCATGCCGTGTGGCTCAGCGTCTCGAGCGCCAGGTAGACGCTCGCGGCGGCCACCACCGACGGCGCGAACCGCAGCATCTCGTACTCCAACAGCGACAGCTCGCAGAGGTAGTTGGCGAGGAACTCAACCTTAGCGTCCGTCTCCGCCGCGCGCAGCGCCCTTCGTAAGAACGTCTTGATCGTCGGCTGCGTCAGCTCGAACTCGAGCGCGTCCAGCACCGTGCGCTCCATCGCCAGCACGTCGTCCCGCGAGTACGTGTTGTCCGTGATGTAGCAGAACTCGTCCACCTGCGGCGCGTAGATCTCCTCGTACTTGCTCGCGATGAGCATGCACGTCACGCCGAGCAGCTGCAGCTTCGTGCGCGCCACGGGCTGCACGGACAACACGCGGTCGATGTACCCGACGCTCAAGTACAGCGTGTCCGCGCTGAGTTTGTACTCCTCCGCCACCTCCACCAGCCAGTCCACTAAGATGCCGCGCATCACCGCGTTGACGTCCTTCTGCGTCGTGGACGCGTAACTCGGATCCGGGCGCTTCGCCCGCTCCGCTTCGCGCAGGTGCGCGTAGATGTCGTCCACGTAATCGACGCACATGTGCGGGTCGCCCGCGTGCGCGGCGTCGATGTCCTGTGTTAAGGGATTTCGTTTTTTTTTTAAAGCGG
>Ga0181564_10006015_pt1 | contig 10010 bp, 8 predicted proteins | sample 011ome_24_FD_134512 | JGI IMG/M metagenome (GOLD analysis project Ga0181564, IMG submission 134512) | Coastal salt marsh microbial communities from the Groves Creek Marsh, Skidaway Island, Georgia - 011513CT metaG (megahit assembly) | ecosystem: Environmental > Aquatic > Marine > Intertidal zone... | reverse complement strand
TAGATCATGATATTTGATTTTTATCACCTTAAAAAAAACAGCATTAATTATGCTTCTCACGGAATAAGGGTTATTAAACTTTCTTTCGTTTTAATTGGGCTTGGACTTGTAGGAATTATACATGGACTCCTTCCTTTTATTTTTGTTGATACAGTAAGCAATCGGATTAAGAAAATTGCTAGCAGGCTATCTAATTTTTAAATCACAGCACCTTGTACTGACGATAAGCTTGAGATGATTGGCAGGCTGATTGCTCAAGCAATAACTCTTGAATTTCTTTACTAATTTCTAATGCCTGCCATGATTTTACAAAATCTTTTCTAGTTTCCAATGAAGGAAAAACATTTGTCCATAGAAAATTACTGCTAGCGATATCTTTCTCAGAATAGAGTATACCTACTCGTAAATTATGTTTGATCAAGGAATCTGTAAATTGCTCAAGAACTAACTTCATTGTTGCGAAATTAAATCCATCTAAATACTCACAATCTAATATTTCTGATATTACAGAAGAGCTATCTATATTTTGACCAAAAAGCCATAAGGCATTACTAGAAGCTAAGGAGTCTTGACACTTTGCAATGCTATCAAAATTCAATGCCGCAAGAGTAAGACTCAATTTATCTAAGGTAACAGCCTCAGAATGCCTAAGCATTATCTTGAAGCTCATGATATCTATTTTGTCTCCCTCTACAGGAAATAAAAAATACAGCTCTTCTGATGTTACTAAAGTTTTGGAAAAACTATCAACAAATTTTGGTATGAATTGTTCAACAGAATTAAGAGTTTTATTTGGCTCTAATAAACAATTTAATGATGACTGCTTAAAAGAAAAATCTGGTTTAATAAAGTTACTTAATTCTAAATTGGAATTTTTTGAATCTCCCTGACAACCTATGAGGCTGATGATAAAAATAAATGCCAAAATGAACTTCAACTTGAATTTAAAATATTTAAATAATGAGATAATAGTAGTATGAAAAATTATTTATGCATACAATTTTTATATTTGTTTATTGCTTTTAGCATTTCTAACAATGTGTATGCACTTAAATATGGTCTTGGTTCATGCCTTGATCAAAGATCGGAACAGAGTATTTGGTCCTCGATAGAAAAAGAAGATATAGATGGGTTTATTTTTTTAGGTGACAATGTCTATGGTGACTTGCCAAGCGGAAAGCTAACAAAAATGAAGCAAGCATATGAAACTCAACGAAAAAAGCTACCTAACTGGTTAATGGATGACATGGAGATATTAGCAATATGGGATGATCATGATTTTGGTCTAAATGATGGGGGTGGCGATTACCCTCTGAAAAAAAGTACTGAAAAAATGTTTTTAAATTTTTGGAATATACCGAGCGAAGATCCTAGGCGAAAAAGAGAAGGTATTTATTTTAATCACATCAAAGAAATTGATGGAATTAAAGCTGAAATAATTGGTCTAGATACTAGATATTTTCGATCGGAGCTTAAAGGTAAAAGCAATGCCTATGAACCAAATTTTGATTTTGATGCAACTATTCTTGGTAAATCTCAATGGAATTGGTTAGAGGGAGTCATTGAAAATTCAAGTGCGGATATTGTTATCATCCTCTCATCTATTCAAGTACTAGCTACAACTCATCCTTATGAAAAATGGGGTAATTTTCCTTTAGAGAGAGACAGATTACTCAAACTAATTGAGAAAGCATCAAAAAAACAAACACTTGTAGTAATTTCAGGAGATAGGCATAGATCAGGAATATATCAAAATAAAGACTTTATTGAGATTACAGCCTCATCACTTAACAAAACAGCATCACAGAATATAGAAACTGACCCATTGTTAGTAGGAGAAACCTATCCAATAAAAAATTATGGAATTTTAGATATCAGGCCAAGTTCCAATGAGATTACAGTGTCTTTATTCGATAAAGATGGAAGCAGACTCAACTCTAAAACAATCGATATTTTTTAGAAGATTGTTATTTTAATTACTCTTTTAAGTTCTTTTAAAAGGTAGTATTGTTAAATATCAAAATTTATAAGGTATTAATAAATGAAAAAAATAGTACTATTTTTCGCCCTATCAATTTCAAATTCTATTTTCGCAGACACTCTTCTGCATGTTGGCAATCTATTAGACACAAACAATGGAGAAATACAAAAAGCTGTAACGATTAGAATTCAAGGCAATCAAATATCAGAAATTACAAAAGGTTATGCGAGCCCAAACAAAAATGATGCTGTTGTAAATCTTAAACAATCATATGTTCTTCCAGGGTTTATGGATATGCATGTTCATCTTACATCCGAATATGCTCCTAAAGCTGAAAGAGAATTAAGTGTAGAGCCTGAATTTAGCGCTCTTTTTGCTGCAAATGCAGCATCAAAAACATTAATGGCTGGATTCACCACAGTTAGAAATGTTGGAGATAATGGTATGGAGACCATATCACTTCGCAAGGCAATAGATCGAAAGCTGGTAAAAGGTCCAAGAATTTTTACCTCTGGAAAAACGATTGCAACCACCGGAGGTCATGGGGACCCGACTAATGGGATGTCTAAAGATGACTACATGCCTCCTACCCCAGAAGAGGGAGTAATTGATAATGCTGATGACGCTAGAAAAGCTGTAAGGCAAAGATATAAAGATGGAGCGGATGGGATTAAAATTACTTCTACTGGAGGAGTATTAAGTGTCGCAAAATCTGGTGACAATCCTCAATTCACAGATTCTGAACTGCTTGCAATTGTATCAACTGCTAATGACTATGGATTATGGACAGCTGCTCATGCTCACGGAAAAGAAGGCATGAAAAGAGCTGTTTTAGCAGGAATTAATTCAATAGAGCATGGGACGTATATGGACGAAGAAGTAATGAATTTAATGAAGGCCAAAGGAACCTACTATGTCCCAACTATAATGGCTGGAGACTGGGTAGCTGAAAAAGCTAAAATACCAAATTTTTTTCCAGCTCTTGTAAAACCTAAGGCAGAGAGAATTGGACCAATTATTCAATCAACTTTTGCGAAAGCTTATAAGGCTGGAGTTAAAATAGCATTTGGAACTGACTCAGGCGTTTCCAAGCATGGAGATAATTGGCAAGAGTTTATTCTTATGACTAACGCTGGGATGTCTAATTTAGATGCGTTAAAAAGCGCGACAATTGAAACTGCTAAGCTTCTTCGCGTAGAGGATAAATTAGGCCAAATAAAACCAGGAATGCTTGCGGATATAATCGCTGTGCAAAAAAACCCTCTTGAAGATATATCAACAGTCAAGAAAGTAAGTTTTGTGATGAAGGACGGGGTCATATATAAACAGAGCTCTTAAAAATGCTTAAAAGGCCTAAGATTGTTATCTTGGGAGCTGGCATGAGTGGTATAGCTTGCGCGCTTCAACTGCATAAAAATTTTAACGTCAAAGTTTTTGAAAAATCTCGAGGTGTCGGAGGTAGGCTCTGTGCAAAGACATTGGCTAATGGATTATTTCATTTTGGAGCTCAATTCTGTAAAGCTAAATCAAACTCTTTTGAGACATTCATAAAACAAAATGATGCTATTAGTTTTCAGGGATCTCTTTTTGATTGCAATGAAGGATTGGTAACTGATAGTACGAAATATTTTGTTTGCAAAGATGGCATGCACGGTCTTCTTAAAAAATACAAACAACTTTTGAATATATATTTCAATCAAAAAGTTATTAAAGTAGATGAAACAAAAAAATTGATATGGTTTGATTCTGGTAACTGTGAGCCATATGATATATTAATTTCTAGCCTCCCATTGCCTCAGTCTCAAGAAATTTTTGATACGCAAATTAAGCATGATGCAACCTTTAGCTCTTGTGTAGCGGTTGGCATGATATTCAATGGAACCATAGATAACAGGCATAGCGCCTATCAAAACGTCAATGAGGATGTTTCAATGATTAGTTCGAGCAGCTTTTATAAAAGCTCAGAGAAAGAAACTTGGGTTTTGCAGTTTTCACCAAATGCTAGCTGTGAGCACATCCATGAATCAGATTCATATATACAAACTCAAGCGGAAAAGTCTATAAAGCAAATAATTAAGGGAAAATACGAAATTCTGCATGCAGGGATATTTAAATGGAAATATGCTTTATGCAGTAGATCAAATCTAAGTAATAGATTTACAATAATTTCTGAAGATACTTTTGCAATTGGTGATTGGAATATTTCTCCACGCATTGAATCAGCATATATTTCTGGAGACTCTTTGGGAAGATATTTAATTGAGGCTAAAACATGAAGCAGATTGGGTTAATCTTTCCAGATGATTTAGCAACAAATAACAAAGTTCTGTTATCAATTAATCCATCTGATCCATTATTGATATATGAGCCATGGGATACTTTTTATAAACTTAAACATCATAAACATAAGCTGGTGATGCTTTTGTCAGCTTTGAGACATTGGAAGGAAAAGTTAGAAGAGAATTTTCAAAACATCATTCATATAAAAATTACTAAAAATAGAGACATTGATCTGATGCATGATCTGGAAAGTCTGCATAAAAAAATTAATTTTAATTTGCTGCATGTAACTCAGCCAAGCGATCACGGGATATTAACTCAACTAATGTTCTTTGGTTCAAAGCATAATGTTGAATTAAAAATTCACCAAGATACAAAATTTATTGATTCTATTGAGGGTTTTTCTGAGTGGTCTAAAGACAAAAAATCTTTAGTTCAAGAATACTATTATCGATGGTTAAGGAAAAAATACACCCTGCTAATGGATGGAAATCAACCGCTTGGTGGTAAGTGGAATTTTGATAAAGAAAATCAAAAAAGTATTTCAAAATTAAAAGAGCCGCCAAAACCAAGAAAGAAAATTAAAACAGATGAATTAACAGTGTCAACAATGGTTGATGTTGAAAATTGCTTTCCAGATTCAATAGGTAATTTAGAAAATTTCAATTGGGCAGTAACTCATAAAGATGCAAGAGAACAGTTAAAAATATTTCTAAAAAATTATTTTAAATCCTTTGGAGATTTTCAAGATGCGATTGATAAAGAAAATCCAACCTTGTTCCACTCCCTTCTTTCTCCATATATTAATTCGGGATTATTGGATCCCATGGAATGCATTGTAGATGCTATAAGTTATTTTAATAATGAACAACATGGAATCCCCATCAATGCATTAGAGGGTTTCGTAAGACAAATTTTAGGTTGGAGAGAATTTATCAGAGGAGTCTATTGGGAGAATATGCCTCAATATAAAGAAATGAATTTTTGGTCTCATAAGAATAATTTAAATAAAAATTGGTACTTAGGAGAAACTGGAATTCCTGTGCTTGATGACGCGATTAAAGAATCTGTTGATACTGGGTACACTCATCATATTAATAGGTTGATGATAATCTCTAATTTAATGAATTTATCAAATATTAGACCTGATGATATTTATAAGTGGTTCATGGAAATGTATGTAGATTCAGCTGACTGGGTTATGGTTCCAAATGTATTTGGAATGGGCACATATGCAGATGGTGGAATATTTTCAACAAAGCCTTACATCTGTGGATCAAGTTATATGCTTAGGATGTCAAATTATAAAAAAGGAGAATGGTGTGATGCCGTGGATGGTCTCTACTGGAGATTTATAGAGACCAATAGAGAGTTTTTTTCTAAGAATCCTAGACTTGGATTAATGTTAAAGTCACTTGATAAAATGAGTGAAGAAAGAAAGATTAAAATTTATGATGCTGCAGATAAATTTATTGAAAAAAATACTTTTTAAAGGTCTTCAAGTAAAAAATCAGATGCAGCCAAGCTCATTGCAGCATTATTATGAGCAACATCAGGAACAGTCTGATATCTCCATCGAAATGGAAGATTTTTTTCCACTCCCAGCTTAATCAAATCATTAAAAAAATTTGTTCCCCTCTCAAATCGATGTCTTCCCTGCTTCTTTGCTTTACGCATGGTGGGCAAAGAATGATGCTTAGGATCATTGTCAGCATCACCTAAAAATACTCCGCCCTTAAGTCTTAGAAACCACTCTAGCCTTTCAGCAGAAACACTCATATTTTTAGTACCAAATGGATAAGGTATCTGATCATCAACAAAAGTATAAAATCCTGCATTTGCCATAGCGGCTTTTTCGATTCTTTTTTCTTCGCTCAACAAAAGATACCTATTCACAAATTGGGATCCGCCAGAATGGCCATAAAGTCTAAATCTTTCAGTTGAAAGTTTTAATTTAGCTTTAAAAAAATCAAAAAGTAGCCCCAATGAGTCAGTCAGATAAAGCGATTGATCTTCAAGCAACTTCCCTCTTTCTGTGGCCATCATCAAGTAAACATATTCTGGATAAGATCCTTTAGAAAACTCTGGCGCTATGAGAACAACATTTCTATTTTTAGCCAAAGGAAGCCAATCATTTAAATATTTCCTAGCTGTTCTTGAAGCTCCATGCATAACAAAAATAATTTTTGTATTTTCATCTATTGATTCTGGTGTTGAAAAATAAACTGTTGAATCAGGCTTATCCCAATAAGAGAAAGTTATTTCTTCAATTTGTCGAGCACACAGCTCAAAACTAAAGGCAATCAAAATAAATAATAAGATTTGCTTCATTAGTGCTTATGATGTTTAGATTCTTCAGGAGATTTGCATTTACCTCTCTCCCAGTCTCCAGGTTGGCAATCATAAATAATTCTTCCATGATCTTTGATCAAATAATCTAATATTTGATGAGCATGGGCGCCAAAACCTAAAGATGCATCTTCTTGGAGTTTATCAATTGGAATAGTGTAACTAGTCCAATCTTTTGGAGCTCTCCATCCTGGAGGGGGAACTAACTGAGCTCTAATACCTGATATTGGATGAAGTGCACGCCACTCTCTTATCTTATTAGCCATAATTTCAACCAACTTTGGATATTCATCTGCCAAATTAATATATTCATTTGGATCAGATGCGATATCAAATAATTTATTTTCTACATTGATCTCTAACAATGAGCTTGTAATAACCTGAACCAGCTTCCATTTATCATTAAAAACTGTAGTATGAAACTCTCCGTAATTTGGTGTCTCCGAAGCAAAATAAACCTCTTTATTGAGTTTTACCTTTTTTCCGCTTTTTATTGCTGGCCACAGATCTCTTCCCCAAATTTCTTTTGTATTCATCATTGGAATTCCAGAGGCGCTTGCAAGGGTTGGAAAAACATCCATGACAGTCATTATTGATTTAAAGGTTTTGCCTGCATCTAGCTTACCTTTCCATCGCATCGCAGCTATTACCCTAATGCCCCCCTCATATGTATCTCCTTTGCCTCCACGTAATGGAAAATTATCAGCTCCTCCGCCAGCATAAGCAGCGCCTCCATTATCACTGCTAAATAATACAATGGTCTCCTCCTCAATCCCTTCATTTGCTAGGGTATCTAAAACTTGACCAATTGCTTGATCTAAAGCATCAACAACAGCAGCATAAATAGGTCTTGCACTTGGAAGAAAGCCTCCTAATGTTCTGGTGCGGTCAATTGCAACACTTCTTGTGAGTTCTCTGGTATCTTCTAAATCTTTATATTTTTGTACAAGGTCATCTGGAGCTTCTAAAGGAGTATGGGGAGCAATGAATGGCATATAAAGAAAAAAAGGTTTGTCTTTGTCTCTAGATTTTATCCATCTAGAAGCCTCATCTGCCAGAAGGAAGGTTTCATAACCCTCATCTTTAATAGTTTCACCATTTCGTTGAAAATCAATGCCACCTTGGTTTGCAAATGGAGGGAAATATCCTACCTCAGTATGCATATGGCCGTAAAAATCATCAAAGCCCCTAGCATTTGGATGAAAAATTTCTTGTGAATGCCCTAGGTGCCATTTGCCAACCATGGCAGTTTGATAACCAGCAGCTTTGAAAGATTCTGGCATAAAATGCTCATCTGGATGAACTCCGTTATTCATCCATGGCATAACTACAGAATATGAAATTCCCAACCTCAATGGATCCCGCCCTGTCATTAAGGCTGCTCTAGTTGGGCTACATATGGGAGTTGTATAAAATCTATCTAAGGTTAAACCTTCTTTAAACAAAGAATCTATTGCAGGAGTATCAATTGGAGCACCTCTTAATGAGATATCAGCCCAGCCCATATCATCTACCAAGAATATTATTATATTTGGCTTTTTTTCTTCTGAGCCAACAAAGGTGCTTAAAACAACTAATCCAATTGTAAATAATCTAAAAGTTATACTCATCTGCATTAAAATTATTTGTCCAGTTCCAATATTCTATCAATCTCCAAGGAGAAGTGGTAACAACCTTACCTTTTGAATTTTGATACCAACTTGAAACTTTTGGATGTTGCCAAACCATCTTACTATGCCTTTTTTCAAATTGTTTTTGGTATTGATCCTCAATCTCAGGCTTAACACTAATTTGTTTTAAATTATGATTGATCATGAACTCAAGCGCAGAACAAATATAATTAATTTGGCATTCAGAATTAAAGATTATGCTCCCAGCATGTGCAAGATTAGTTCCTGGGCCATACATTGCAAAAAAATTAGGCATTAATGAAAAGGTAATACCTAGATAAGATTTTGGCGAATCTTGATAAATCTGTTTAAAGTTGCCAGAACCTCCATCAATATTGATTGGGTAAAAAAATTCTTGTGCTTTGAAGCCAGTAGCAAAAATTATCGTATCAAACTCAAACTCATTATTTGCAGTTACTATTCCTTTTTCACTAATACATTTTACTGCATCCGTAATTAAAGAAACATTTGGAAGATGAAGCGCGCCTAACCACGCGCCGTTGTCTTGAAGCATTCGCTTACCAAAAGGCGGATAATTTGGAATAACCTTTTCAACAAGAGATGGATCAGAGATTTGCATAAGCATTGCATCCGTGAATAAACTTCTCATAGCATCATTCTCTGCATTGATTGAATCATTTCTCTCCTTCCATGCTGGATCAATAAACAATGAATTAAGAAGCTGATCTGAGCCAGGATAAAAAAGTAAAAATCTGTACCATCTTGAATAAAAGGGTAAATTTTCTAGCAGCCATTTTTTTCCATCATCAACTTTTTCATGATATCTAGGATTCGGAAACATCCATGGTGGCGATCTTTGAAAAATTGTTAGTTCTTTACATGTATCTGCAATGCTGGGTACTATTTGAAACGCACTTGCACCAGTTCCAACTACTGCAACTCTTTTTCCAGAAATAACATCATGATCTGGCCATTGAGCCGAATGAAATATACTTCCCTGAAAATCTTTCAAACCATTGATTTCCGGAAAGCTAGGTTGGTTTAACTGACCAACACAGGAAATAACAATATTGGTAGTTTCATTTTTTATTTCTCCATTACAAACTGACTCAACTTCCCAAGAGTGAATAGATTGATTAAAGCTCATGCTAGTGACTCGGGTACCAAAAAAGGTATGCTGCTCGATATCATACTTTTTAAAGCATTTTTTAAAATACTCTAACAATTCAGGCTGTTGAGAAAAGTGCTCTGACCATTGGTGGTTTTCATCAAATGAATATGAATAAAAATGATTAGCAATATCAACTCGAGATCCAGGATAATGGTTTTCAAGCCAAGTACCACCAATATCTAAATTTTTCTCATAAATCTTAAATTTAATTCCTCTTTCTGCTAATTTAATACCAGCTAGAATTCCTGACATCCCGCCGCCAACAATCAAAACCTCAATGCTTGATTTGGTAATATGATTATTGATTTTTTGATCCTTAGGGATAATGTTTAAATCTTTTAACATCATGGGAACATAATCTGATGATACTCTTTCGCCCACAATAAAATTCATCATTTGATGAAGTTCTAGAATCGTGGGGGTATAAATATCATCTATATTAGAGTTAGAAAAAAATTTATCTATCTCCTGTATAGCCATTTTTTTAATTTTTGCTTTATCTTTTTCTGATAAGAAGCCCTGTACTTCACCAAGAATGGCTTGATTTGGTTTCGGTAATTTATCTAATATTGAAATATCTCCTGTAAAATGAACTAAC
>Ga0181564_10006002_pt1 | contig 10019 bp, 8 predicted proteins | sample 011ome_24_FD_134512 | JGI IMG/M metagenome (GOLD analysis project Ga0181564, IMG submission 134512) | Coastal salt marsh microbial communities from the Groves Creek Marsh, Skidaway Island, Georgia - 011513CT metaG (megahit assembly) | ecosystem: Environmental > Aquatic > Marine > Intertidal zone... | reverse complement strand
CCCAATATGTCCAAGAAACTATTTTTAGACCAGATTTTTCAATATGCTTTTTGAGTAAATCAAAAGAATATCTGCGGTGATGCCCCACTTGTTGATCATAGGCACTGTAGAGTGAGGGACAGCACGGAACATTTATTATACAAATGCCAGACTTTTTTAATAACTTTCGGGAAGCTTTTAGAAAGTTTGTGGGATCGTGCAAGTGCTCGATGATATCTAATATAAATATGGTCTCGTACTTAGAGAAGAATGAATTATCCATTCTCAGAATATCCATACAATAAAAATTACTATTTTGGTAAGTGCGAGCCGCTTCAAATAAGGCATTTTTGTTAAGGTCGAAACCATCAACAACAGTATTAGTATAATCTTGGATAATATTTGTTTGGGTTCCAATACCACATCCTAAATCGGCAATTTTTCCCAAATTATTTATCTTTTCTTCGGAAATAATCTTCTTAATTACATTCCATCTTCTTTTAATCCAAAAATGTTCCTTTACTGCGATGTCAAACCATCTATCATCCATATCAACTTCCTCATGTTTATGAATAAATTTTAGGTTCGGAATTTGGCTTGATTTCACTATTTAAAATCTAAGAAACCAAATCAAGCCAATTTGGATGTTGGTCAGCATGATCAGCGATCTCATTTAGAATATCCTCAATTTTAGTTTTAAAACTCCAATTCCATGCATATTGGACTGTTGTTGAGTCCATCACAATCCAGGGGGCATCCATCGGGCGTTCTTCTTGAGATGCAAGCACTTCATTGTGACCAAATCGCTCTTCGCACCAGCTGCTTAATTCCTTCAGCGACAGAGAATTTTGAACACCACCCCCAAAATTAATGATTTTTGGGGCTTCCCAGTCGGGTTCAAGCATTTGCCGGGAGAGTAGGGGAACCAAGTCCTTTGGGTGAAGGGCATCTCTTACTTGATGACCAGTGCCATTGAAGCCTATGTATTTAAGTGGTTTTCTCTCTCGGTAAGAATGAATCCAAAAAGAAAAAATGCCTTGGTCTGCCTTGCCAAATTGACCAGCTCCGGCAAGCACACCGCATCGATTGATCCATACAGGAAAATCAAAGCATTCTCCGTACTCTAGGATTAAGGTTTCCGAAGCCAGCTTGGAAGCACCATATAGAGAAAGAGGTGCAGTCGTGGGAAAATTTTCCGATATTCCTAAGCTAGAGGCACCAAGAACATCACAATCTTTTAGCTCGAATCGATCATTGAATGATTTTACTGGCAAAGCAGCTAGTTCAGATGCTGAGTATACTCTGCTTGTGCTGAGAAGTATGAGCCCTGCTTTATGCCTCTTGCAGTATTCTAATAAGTTGATGGTACCGATTAGATTATGCTCCATTAATTGTCGGCTGGAAGATTGACCATCAATACCCGCGAGAACGGATGGATTTGCTGCACAATCGATCACCCAGTCGACTTTAGGAAGGGCATCAATATCGGATTGAGAGCGAATATCACCTCGGATGAGATCGACCCCAACATTTCTTAAATCATGGATGTTTAATTCTGATCCATTTCTCGAGAAATTATCGAGTCCGACAATTTCCAAATTGGAGTGGCTTTGCAAAAGGGTCTTCGCAAGAGAAGTGCCCGCGAACCCGCAAATACCTGTGATAAGAATTTTCAAAAGATTACTCCTAATTGAATGGAAGGTGGGTAAAAAACTGGTTTCTACATTTTGGAGAACCCATTTTTATGCGAGGCAATCAAATTTAAGGACTGCTTCAATCACTCTTGTTTGATCATCATGACTCATGTTTGTGTAGAAGGGTAACCGCACAAGACGGTCAGCCACATCCTCAGTGACGGGGCACTGAGATTTCTGCCAATCTTTCTCTACCATCCGTAAAGCAAAGGTACTGGAATTGAGTGGCAGGTAGTGAAAAACAGCCATTACACCTCTATCTCTTAGCTGGGCTATGAACTTAGATCGGCATTCTGCCGATGGCATTAGCAAGTAGAACATATGGTATGCTTGTTCGCAATGCACAGGCACAACTGGTCGCATCACACCATTTTGCTCAGACCAGTCAATTAGTTCTTCGTTGTACCTTTTCCAAATGTTTTCCCTCTTTTTTTGTATCTCTTTCCACTTCTCCAATTGTCCATAAAGAAATGCTGCGAGAATATCACTCATCACATAGCTGGACCCTACGTCGACCCATGAATATTTATCTACCTGCCCGCGGAAAAACCGAGTACGGTTCGTTCCTTTCTCCCGAATAATTTCCGCTCGTTCAATAAACTCAGGATTATTAATTAAAAGGGCACCGCCTTCCCCGCATGTTATATTTTTAGTTTCGTGAAAACTCTGAGTAGCTAGGCATCCGAAAGTACCGAGCCAACGGTTACGATATTTTCCGAAAAGACCATGAGCATTGTCCTCAACCACGGGGATTCCATGACGGTTTGCAATTTCAAGAATCGTATCCATTTCGCATCCCACTCCTGCGTAATGCACAACTACGATTGCACGAGTTCGCTTTGTGATAAGGCTCTCTAATTTAGATTCATCTAAATTAAGAGTATCCGATTTGATATCGCAAAAAACAGGGTGTGCTCCATGCAGCACAAACGCGTTCGCTGTTGAAACAAAGGTAAACGCAGGAATGATAACTTCATCATTCGGATGAATATTTAAAAGGATAGCAGCCATCTCGAGTGCATGGGTGCATGATGAGCTAATTAAGGCTTTTTGAACTCCAAGTGTATCTTCCAAAAGCCTTTGGCATTTTTTGGAAAATGTTTGGTCTCCTGCTACCTGGCCGTTGGAAATTGCTTGTTGAATATAATTAAACTCCTCCCCTTGCGGGGAAGATTTGTTGAAAGGTACGGGAAGTGACATTATTGGAGATTTTATCTTTCAGGAAATATTCTTAGGCAAACCACTTGTGAAACCATAATTTAACATCAGTTATACGAAAACCCGCTTTTTCATAGAGCCTAAGAGCACTAGTGTTTGTGGCTTGTGTAACTACTATCAGTTTTCTTGCATTGAGTTCTTTTGAGGTCACAATGGTTTTGCGAAGTAGTTTCGTACCAACTCCTTGTCCGCGAAATTGATCTTCCACAGCAATTAAACCAATTCTAGCGACATCAGGTGACTCCATGGTAAAGGTAACATAACCTTTAATATTATTTTCTCCTTCCGGATAAAAACCCAAAATATTTCCTTTCTCGAAATCCCGAACGATCCATTTTTCGTAAAGTTTTTCGCATTTTGTCCGATTGAAATTTAAATCTTTAAAAAACCTCGAATCTGTATGGGACATACGAGCAAATGCTAGAATGTTGTCTAGTTTTTCTTTTTTAGTAACCGGTTTGATTTCTAGACTTGATGCCTCAGTCTGCTGCACATTTTTCAAATCGTATTCCATTTTAACTCGCACATCTATAAATTGGAATCCTTCGTCGTATGCACATTGGAGCGTGTGGGAGTCTGTGCCGTCTGCTAAAAAATAAAGACAACGAATTTTTTCTTTCCTACACCAATCAAAAACAATTTTTGAAGTTTCGCTCTGTAAAAGCCCACCGTCTAATGAGGCTACAGGTACCCCAAAAAAGTCTGAATCCCATTGGAGGTAACGAATGAGTGGATGCTTACTTGTTTTTCCCACGAGAGTAGTTGCCAATCTCTTCCATAACAACAAACGAAGGTCGTCGCTTTATTCCCTCAAAGCACTTCCCTACATACAGACCTACCACGCCAATTATGAAAATTACCAGGCCCGACAAGAGCCAAAGGGAAACGATCAAACTAGCGTAACCAAGAACCAAAATCTCCCCTTGCAAAGCTTGCATAATCGTAATTACGGCAAAAATAAACCCTAGAAATGAGATGATGAAACCAGTGCCAACCACCAATCGTAAAGGCTTGTCTGAATAAGCGAGGCAAATATCCAAAGCCAAGTTAAGGAGTCTTTTAAAATTATAACTTGTTTTGCCCTTTTTTCTTTTGGCATGCTCTACAGATATACTTGTTGTTTGAAAACCAACCCATCTTACCATCGTTGGAAAGTAGCGAATACTTTCAGGCATGGAGTTAATTGCATCGATTACTTTGCGGGAATAAATTCCGAAATTAGCAATCGTTGGGTCATGCTTCATACCTGTGAGCCAGCTTAATAAAAAGTAGAAAATACCAGACGAAAGCTTTTTGAAGAAACCGTCCTGTCTCAAAACTCTTCTTGCCAGTACAACATCATACCCTTCTCTAGCTTTTGACAGGAGCTTTAATATCTCACTAGGCCTGTCTTGTAAGTCGCAGTCCATAACAACAACCCATTCTCCCTTGGCCAAAGTTAATCCAGCTGATATGGCATGGTGCTGGCCGAAATTTCGACTCAATCGAATGCCTTTAATCTCAGGAAATTGTAAACACAATTGCTCGATTTGCTCCCAGCTTTTATCTGGACTCCCATCCTCAACCAATAGAATTTCAAAATCTTTATTTAAAGGCTTAACTGTTTTTCGAATCTGATCAACAAGATCAGGTAAAATAGCTTCCGCGTTATAAACTGGGCTAACTACCGATATAAAATATTCACTATTTTGAGAATTTGGCATGAATCTATTTACAACCTTCCAGTTCCTTTCGAACCGCAAGCATGCAACTTCCACCGAAAGGCAATGTCAATTTATTGGCGATCTTATCTATTTCATAATTCAATAAATATGAAAGTAAATTGAATGAAAAACCTTTCTTCAAAACATGATCTTTATGAAATTGTTCTGATTTAATCTTTCTTTTGAGGCGGAATCCGCACCGATACGGAAGAGTACGAAAAAGCCCAACAGCAAAAACGAGCCATTGGAAAATGTAGCTCGAATAACAAACCTTGAAACCAACATAAGTAATTTTCTCTAGAATTTGATTTAGAGAATAACGATGAAAATGACCTGCTTTATCATCTTCTTGAGACCAGAGAAATTTGTAGGCGGGGACCGTTAAATAAAGCATGCCTCCAGGGGCTAAAAGATCCCAGAGATGTTTCAAAAATGAGACATCATCATCAATGTGCTCAACAACATCAAAAACACAAATGGCTGGTAGAGTTCCTTTTTTTAATTTTGCCGTGTGAGTAGTAGCACATACAACATGGGGTATGCCTCTTTTTTTTGCGTTTTTGGCTCCTGATGGGCCGGGTTCCAACAAAACGACATCCCACCCTTCATCTAAAATACCCTTTGCTACATACCCATTACCCCCACCAACATCGAAGATCGGACCCTTATTTCGAGGAGGGTGGTTTCTGATCATTTCAATAATGCAAGAATTTCGGTGGCTAAACCAGAAAGATTGGTCTTCGATCTCAAAACATTTGTTATTCCCTTCATCTGGATAAGATACTGGATCGTAAGAACCAGAAAAATAAATTCCTTCGTTATTTTGATGAAGAAAAGTTTTAAAATAGATTATAAGATTAGAATTTATAGTTTTTTATGAAAAAAAATTATATGTCGAATTTCTTAAAATGGTTAAAATCTTCAAGCACAAATAGATTTCTGTATCCTAAAGATTTAGCTTTAGACATAACGGTTTCAATTTTTAAATCATGGCCTGAAACATATTGAGTGTAACTATCATATCCAAACATTGCATTTTTAAGGACATCGTCGTTTAAATCTGGAAATCCGTAAATTAATGGAAGTTCTGCTAAAGCACTAAAAACAAAGGGTTTTCCATATTCAAAATTCATATCTATTGCATTCCAGGCAGTTTTGTTTGAATAGGGAACCCAGAGGACAGAATGTCTGTCTTTTTCTGAAAATATTTTTTCTAGAGTGATACAGAGTTTAATGATATTATTTTCTTTCGAATTAGAAGATTCGAAACTTTGTGATTTCAAGGTAGAATTGAGTGAAGAAAACTTATCCAACTTTTTATTGAATGACTTTACACCTGAGCCAAGAGCAGTGATGAGAGAAATGAGTAAAAATAAATTTACTAGAACAAATGAAAATTTAATTTTACTTAAATCGTATGAAATGAAGTACTTACAAGCATACAAGGAAAGAGGGAAAACCATGATTAGATAAAACGTATCGGTATAGTAAAATAAATTCCAAGTATGTAATCCACCAAATAAAATAGTTGGCGAAAAGGAAAGAATAAAAAAAAATAAAATAAGTAGAATTATTTTATTTTTATAAAATGATTTAATAGTAAAAATATTTTTCGAAATTAAAAAATCACCTTTCATTAAGTAAAAAATTACTATTGGTATGAATGAGAATGAAAAAGGTGACCATAGTATTTGAGAGTTGTTTAGCAATTTTTTCCATATATAAAAATATTCAAACATAAATGCATCTTTTATCATATTATTGTTAATATGGAAATAAATGTATACAATTAATGATATAAAAAATATTATTATGAAATAAATTCGAAATTTAAGTTTTTCAGTTAAAATACAAAAAATTAATAAAAAAGAAAGTATATAATGCATCATATAAAGTTTTATCATGCATAAAAGTGATGCTGATATAATCGTATATATAGATATAGACAAAAATTGTACTAACTTTGATTTTATTTGCTGTAATTCTGAGACTACGAAAATACTAATTATAATTAAATAAAATGCTGTAGGGACAGAAAGAACACTGTATATTTCCCATTTAAAGTAGTTTTGTATAGGTCCCCATGTCGGTTTGAATGCGAGAAGTGAAATTGAATTTGCGATAATAAATGATGCAAAGAGATTGACGGATCTATTGTTTGTAATGTGAGGATAAAATAACCCTAGTGTCTTGATTAGTCCGAAATGTAATAAAAAAAGTAGTTTACTCCATATCATTACGGGGTATATACAATTATAAAAGTCTATACTTCTTATGCCAAGATGATTGGATAACTTCGCTACCAAGAAATTTGTTAATGCCCAATACTCAAACTTTGGTTTACTATGTAATGCAGTAGTGGAATATTCAAAGTTCTTAAAGTTAGAAGCTAATGTGGAATGAAAATATAGATCGCAGTTTGTCTTTTCGTTTGCCAGAGTTTGGACAAACAAAAAATCAGACTGTGAGTTACACAATATGTGACCTCCTATAATAAGAATCAGTGCTAAAGACCCGAGTAAAAGAAAAAGGTTTTTCTTTAAAAGGTAAAAGTTTTTTAAAAATAGGAAGAAACCCAATACACTTATGGTATAAAATATGAAATTGTATAATATAGCTAAAAATAAAATAAATATTAAGGATGTGAAGCAAAACTTTAATTCCTTTGAACCAAATGAAATAAAAAAAAGTGTAAAACCACAGCAATAAAATAATGATTCTTTAAGTTCAATTGATTCTCCGCTGTTAAAAAAGTAGATGATAAAGAAAAAAATCAATGAAAAATATGAATATATTATATTTATCTCAGATTTTTTCATTTATTTATATTTTTCACTAATTTTATTTTAGCTGAAAAATCTTTGTATAGATTGTTTAACTTTTTATCGTTAACTAATAATTCACACTGATAATCGCCAATATATGCATTAGGAAAATACTTTGGATCGTCCCTAAGGATAATTGGTTGACCAGATATTTGATATGATTCCTCAATGATCAGGGAATGATGATAGTTTGTATCTTTATTTAATCCAAAGATGGTTCTTTTGGAACTTATTAACAAAAGCATTACTGCAAGTACCGATATACCAAGAACCGGAATAAACTTTAATCTTTGTTGCGGTAATTTCTGAAAAATAAAACTGCTTCCATAAGCAACCAGTATGATAATCGATGCTTCCTTTGGAATAAAATAGCGTTCCACAAACAGGTTTAGAGGCGTAATGTGGGATATTATCCAGAACAAAAATGGAACTAAGATCCAAAGAAATGAAGTGATCATAATTGGTCTTGAACAACTAGTTTCTTCTTTGGGTAGAGTCTCAGTATCTCGTTTGGAATTACTTGATATTATAAATGCTAAGCAGGGAATTATGATTGTCAGAAAAAGAATCGAATCATTGTAACTAGATATCAGATTTGAAAGTCCGTTTGGTTTTGACCAGGTATTTAAAACGGACTTTTGTTTAGTTAAATAAAAAAGGTAAGAAGCGATAGAGACGAGCCAACACATAGTAACAGATATGGGAACTTTTTTCCAAAATCCTGTGTTCTTAGATGTTAAAAAGTAGGAGAGTCCGGTCAAAAAAGAGAATATGATTCCAATGTAATGAACTTGGCAGAGGCAAAAGTGGCCAAGGAATGTAAACCATTTATATCCTTTTACTTTAAGATCATTTAAACTTTGTATGTACAGAACCCATGCTCCGCACGCAAAAAACATAGCGTAATGACGAGCTTCCTGTGCCTGCGAAAGTAGAAGGCTTGATTGCGATGCAACTAGTATTGTCGAAAAAAAGGCGATTGTAGTACCAAATATTTTTCGAGTAAGTAAAAAACTGAGTATAATTCCAATGATAATAAAAGCTAAGCTCTGTATTCTGAGCTGTTCAATTGATGTTTGGAAAATGAGTTGAAGGCAAAAATTGAATAAAAAATAGAGTGGGGGAGAGAAATTGATACCTGTTAACATGGAGTTGTAAAATTCCGAAAACCTGTCATGCCATACTCCATAATATGAGTAGCACTCATCAACCCATGGGGCTTTGAGGCCTTGCAAGTAAATAACCGAGGCTGCATAGATGAGCAGAAATAGTGCGAGGAGGTATTTGGGCTTTAGAACTTTAATTGAGAAAATGTTTCCAGTCACTTAATCTTAAATCGAAGTGTCCCCTTTGCTTCTCAGGAAATTTGTTCCGGTTTACAGAATCTATGATTTGAGGAAGGAGTTGATAAAACTCTTCAGATCTCTCTCCTGGGTGGAGAGACCATGCTTGGTCTGTCATGAGGTCCGCTCTCCATAAATCTGATTTTTCTAGAGCGTGTTCAACAATAGATTCCCAGCAAAGCATTTTACCAGTTCCAAACAATCTGCTCTTGATCGGTTCTCTCCATGATAGCCAGAGCGGTTTGAGTGGCAGTAGGCTTAGAAATCTCTCTCTGTGGATTAAGTAGTGCCGACTGGTGAAATTTTTAAAAAGATAAAGTCCTCTTTTCTCATCTATGTTATAATCTGTAGTGCCCTGGTGAAGTAATCCATCTTTAGTCGGCGGACCTCCCCGAGGAAGAACGCAAAGAATATCTTCGTTTTCCTCCATTACCCGAACACCCTCATTAATCCAGGAGAAATTTGGCTCCTCATAAAAGATCATGTCACAATCGAAATGCAGAATATATTTCGCTTCTGTATCAGTGAACTGCTTGAAACTCCCATAAATTGGATATCCTCTAAAGCAGTGAGTTTCTCTGTGAGGATAATTGAATTGTACTCTATTTTTTGAATGAACTGATTTTGAATCGTAAGAAGTTGCTAGAAATTCAAAGTTAAAGTTGCTTTGAAGGTTCTCAATCTTGCTAGAAATTTCATTCAGGCTACTTTGTGAGAGAGTACTACCCAAAACTCCAGATGGGTCTCTAGTATCTAAAATTAGGGTAATTTCAGAAGCTGATTTTTCTAAAAGTTTGATCAGGTATGGTAGGGTGTTCTCGATGAATTTAGCATCTGATCTGGCTGTGAAAATAAATACCTGGATTGAATTTCCCAATTGTTTTAAAGGAGTTCTTCCTGAACAAAGAGAGTATTCCAATACCAAAGGTTCTGCTTTCCTGTCCAATGAGCTGTTTGCTCATAAAAAGCGTAGGGTAAGTATCCGATGGGTTTTAGAAAATTAATAAGAGATTGTATCGTGTTGAAACGATCGTCTAGTCCAGTTTCTAAGTAAATGAAGTTAATTTTTTTCTTAGCCAGTGACTTGCGAGCTCCTTCTAAGACTTGAATCTCATAGCCCTCGACATCAATTTTAAGGAGATCGATGCTGGCTGTTTTGAACTCCTTTATTACGTAATCAATGGTTTTCACCTCAACATCTTCTGATGTAGAACCTTTTTCTAATGGCTTGTTTAGATCTTCACGCAAGGAGTGAAT
>Ga0181564_10006001_pt1 | contig 10019 bp, 12 predicted proteins | sample 011ome_24_FD_134512 | JGI IMG/M metagenome (GOLD analysis project Ga0181564, IMG submission 134512) | Coastal salt marsh microbial communities from the Groves Creek Marsh, Skidaway Island, Georgia - 011513CT metaG (megahit assembly) | ecosystem: Environmental > Aquatic > Marine > Intertidal... | reverse complement strand
TTTTTTCGAATATCACCTTGATTGTATTTATAATTTAAATGAGTGCACAGAACATTTATTTTGTTTTTCTCATATAAAATTTCTGCATGAAGCAAAGTACGATTTTCATTAAATTCATTCTCTGTAGGTATTAAATGGAATGTATGATTAATTATTGGATATTTTGAAATTATTGCATTACCAAAGGAAACTTCATCAAAATCAAATGATTTTGAATAACAATAATCATAACCAAATAAATCAGCTATTTCTTTTGCTTGGCTTCCATCATTGTCTTCCCATACTTCTTGAAGGCATAAAATGTCGGGTTGAGAATTTTTAAGTTCATCAAATATTAGTTTTTGACGACTTAGATAGTCTTCAAATTTCCACCAGATATTCCATGATAAAACTTTTACTTCCCTCTTATTACTAAGTGCGCCATATGCATCTGTATCAGGGTAAGACTTATTGGGCACCTAACTTGCTCCTATGGAAATGCAACCATAATAGATTCAGCTACATAAGCAGGTTTTTCCTGACCATCAATCTCTAAGGTCGCTTCTGAAATGACTTGAGTTCCACCATTGTCAAGCTTGTTTACTTCAGAAATTTTCACTCCAAGTCGAACTTTTGAACCTACAGGAACCATATTTATAAATCTTACTTTATTGAGACCATAGTTGATCATCATTTTTGCCCCAGTAATAGACCATACTTGCGCTGCTAGAGGCACTATTAGTGATAAGCTGAGAAACCCATGAGCAATTGTAGATTTTGTAGGCAGTTCTTTTGCTGCTTTTTCAGCATCTAAATGAATCCATTGATGATCTCCGGTTGCATCTGCAAACTGATTAATTCTATCTTGTTCAATTGCCATCCAGTCTGAATGACCTAGATCTTGACCTTTTATATTTTCTAACTCATTAACATCAACTGTTTTCATAAAAATTCTCCCAAATAATTAATTTTAAATATAAAATCATACCGATTTAAATTTATTTTTATACACTTATTATTTAGCATGAAAAATATCAGATTAACTGAGAACAAAGATCATAAAAACATAGAAAGAATTTTGGACGAGTCTTTTGGTCCTGGAAGATATGCAAGAACTGCATATAGGTATCGAGAAAAAAATAAAATTCTACTAGAGTATTCTTATGTATATCAAGCGGGCAAACAACTTTTAGCAAGTATTTCTTACAGCGAAATTTGTTTGAATAATTTATTTATAGGAGTGCTTTTGGGGCCACTCGTGGTAAAACCTGATCACATTGGCAAAGGCTATGGAGTTGCATTAGTAGAAAAAACAATAAATTTAATTAAGCATAGTAAAAAATATAGTTTTATAGTTTTAGTTGGTGATTTTGATTATTATAAACGGTTCAACTTTGAAAAAATTTCGCAACCTTTAGAGTTAATTGGTCCAGTCAATCCTGATAAAGTTCTCATACTAAATTTGGACGATAAAGTGGAACTCAAAAAATTAAAAAGAATTAAGCTTGTTTAGTTATGACTGATATTACTGATTTTCCTAAAGGTTTAGAAACAATTTATAGTCATGCAAAAAATACTAAACAAAAAAACCCTCCAGTAGAAAGTTGGAATCCAGATTACTGTGGAGAAATAGATATAAAAATAAGCCAAAATGGTAAATGGTTTTATATGGGTTCAGAAATCAAAAGACCCGCCCTGGTTAAATTATTCTCAAGCGTACTAAGACTTGATAGTGATGGTAATTTTTATCTAGTTACTCCTGTAGAAAAATTGAAAATTGAGGTTGAGGATGCGCCTTTCTTTATTATTTCTATGGAAAAAAATACAATTGAAAGTATAACAAGTTTTTATTTTTATACTAATACTCTGGAAAAAATAAAGCTATCGAATGAAAATCCAATAGAAATAAATGTGAATGAGAATAATCATCCAAAGCCTTACATTACAGTAAGAAGAAATTTGAAGGCTCTAATTTCAAGATCAGTTTATTATGAAATGATTGATGATGCTCAAGAAGTAATGATAGAAAATAAAAGATGCTTAGCACTATCAAGTAATAATAATTATTTTAAACTTTATGAGTTATAAAGAAGATATATCAATAAAAGAATTATTTAAGTTTTTAGAACAAAAAAAAGAATTGACTCATGATTCCTTTGAAAAGGAATGTATTAATTCTGGTATCAGTTTAAGTTTAACAAGGGCATCTGTTCTAGTATCATTTTTAAAAATAGATGGCAAGATTAACATATTACTGACTAACAGATCTGCTCATCTAGAAGACCATGCGGGTCAAGTAAGTTTTCCTGGTGGACGCATAGACTCAATGGATGCTTCACCTGTTGATACTGCAATTCGAGAGAGTTATGAGGAAGTTGGAGTTAAACCAAAAAACATTAGTATATTAGGAAGTTTAGATGCGTATCAAACTGGAACAGGGTTTAGAATCATGCCAATACTTGCTATAATAAATGATCAGACTGAGTTTCAAGTTAACGAGGAAGAAGTAGAGAGTATTTTCTTTCTTCCGCTTAATTTTTTGATGGACTCTAGTAATCATACTCGTGAAATTAAATCATTTAAACAAGGTGATAGTTCATATGAATATGATTTTAATGTTATTCAGTACAAAGACCATTATATATGGGGCGCTACAGCTGGTATGTTAATAAATCTTTATGAAGTTATTATGAATAAATCAAAATGAAAAAAATAATTGAACTTGTTAACTCGCCTGAAGCAAAAAATATATTTGATCTATTTAGTGAGAATCAGGGTGTTTACCTTGTTGGAGGTTGTATTCGTGATTTTCTATCAGGAAAGAAAGTTGAGGATATAGACTTTGCAGTTGATATTGAACCTAAAGAAGTTGTACAGGTTCTTACTAATAAAAATATAGAATTCTATGATATTGGCATTAACTATGGGACGGTTACCGCGATAGTAAATTCAAAAAAATATGAAATTACCTCATTTAGAGAAGATATAGAGACAGATGGAAGACATGCAAAAGTTAGCTACACAAAAGATATGAAAGCTGACTCTTTCAGAAGAGATTTTACTATAAATGCCATATATGCAAGTCGAAATGGAGAACTCTTCGATTTTCATGATGGACTAAAGGATTTAGAAAATAGAGAACTTAGATTTATTGGTAGCGCTGAAGAAAGAATCAAAGAAGATTTCTTGAGAATTCTTAGATATTTTAGATTTTATAATGATTTTTCAAACCTAGATAATAACTCAAAATTAAATAAAATCTTTAAGGAAGAATCAATAAACTTAAGCAAAATATCAAAAGAAAGAATTTGGAGTGAGTTAAAAAAAATTATCAGTAATACCCATTCTCTCAAATCTCTTTCATTAATGCATGAATTAAATATTTTATCTTCAGTCTCTGAACAACTCTTACTAACTCAAGAATATTCAAAGTTGCTGCAAATTGAGGATATAATTAATGAGTCTATTGATCCTCAGCTCAAGCTTTCAATTTTACTTGAGAACTCTGAATATAAGACTGATATTTTTTTAAATCAGTTTTCTATGAGCAAAGAAGATTCTGAAAAATTGAAATCATTTGCGAACTTAGATTTATCGATCAGATCATACTTATCAATTAAAGAGTCACGAGCTAAGTTATATCGTATGGGTATAACAAAATTTCAGAACTTTTTAGTTTTAAATTGGGTTAAAGATCCAAACCAAAAAAATGATCTCAATTGGCATACACTTTATGAAATAGCAAAAAATTTTGAAAGACCAAATTTTTCTTTTGGAGCAAATGAAATAATTCGAATGGGAATAAAAGAAGGTCCTTTAGTGGGCACAATATTATCTGAACTAGAAGAATGGTGGATAGATAATGATTTTATTGATGATGAGTATTCAATTTTTGAGCGGTTAAAGGCAATTTGTTTATCTTATAAATAGTTATTTATAAATTACTTTCACCACTTCATAACTTTTTTCACCTTTTGGAGTTGATACGGTAACAAAATCACCTTTCTCTTTACCAATTAGTGCTGATGCAACTGGAGATTTAAAAGATATAAGTCCTTTTTCTATTTCTGCTTCATCATTTCCAACAATTTGGTACTTTACCTTTGTATCATCATCAAGATCTGATAATTCAACAGTTGATCCAAAGACTACAGTTTTTATTTTTTGGTCTACTTTTGTAATGTCGATTATTTCTGCATTAGATAGCAATAATTGTATTTCTTGGATCCGACTTTCGATGTGTCCTTGTTCTTCTTTGGCAGCATGATATTCAGCATTTTCTTTTAAGTCACCGTGTTCTCTGGCATCTGCAATTGCTTGAATTACCTGCTGACGTTTATTATTCACTAAATCATTAAGCTCGTCTTGCAATTTTTGAGCACCATTTACAGTTATTGGTTCTGTCATATTATTAAATCCATTTAGCTTCAGGAGGCATTGACATCAATATGGCATCTATATTGCCATCAGTTTGAAGTCCAAACTTTGTACCTCGATCATATAATAAATTAAACTCAACATATCGACCACGTTTAATTTTTTGTTGTTCTTTATGTGATTTTTTCCACTTTTTATTAATATCCATCATTATTATTTCTCTGATCGCATCAATAAAACAAGTACCAACATCTTTTGTAAAATCAAAATCGTCTTCCCATGAATCTGAACTAAGATAATCATAAAAGATGCCGCCATCACCGCGAGCTTCTTTTCTATGGGGCAAATAGAAATATTCATCACAATATTTTGAAAAATTCTTATAATAATTTTTATCATGTGTATCACACATATTTTTAATTTTTTTATGAAATAATTTTTTATGCTTAATATTTTTAAAAGTAGGAGTCATATCCATACCGCCTCCAAACCATATTTTAGATGTTTGAATCATTCGCGTGTTAAAATGAAATGAAGGCAAGTAAGGATTTTGCATATGGGCAACAATTGAAATTCCGCTAGCCCAAAAATTAGAATTTTTATTTGTACCAGGTATATTTTTTTTGAAGTCATTCGATAACTGGCCATAAACTGTAGATATATTTACACCAACTTTTTCAAAAATATCCCCATGCATTATTGCCATTTCACCACCACCATTATCTTTTTTAAGATGTGGTTTTCTTTTCCAATTTTTTTTCTTAAATTTTATTTGTTTTTTAGAGTTTTGATTCTCAATTTTTTCAAATTGATTAATTACTTCATTACGTAGCGATCTAAACCATTTTTGAGCTAGTTCTTTCTTTTTCAAATATTTCATATTTATACTTTTAGCTGTCTTTTTGCTTCAGATAAAGCAATTGCAGCTGCCGTTGAAACATTCAGAGATCTGGATGATTTAGAAATTGGAATAGTAACAACTTCATCTACCTCATTATGGATTTCATCAGGAACACCGGCAGATTCTCTTCCAACCATTAAGCAATCATCATTCTGAAAAATAAAATCAGTATAATCAATCTTTCCCTTAGTAGAGAGCAATATAATTCTTTTTTTTGATTTTAGTGATTTTCTAAATGCATTCCAACTATCATGCTCGGTTATTTTAATTGAACTTCCATAATCCATTGCAGATCTTTTAAGGAGTTTATCATTAAGAGGAAAGCTGCAAGGGTGAATAATCTCAATGTCTGTATCAAAGCATGCACAGGTTCTAACCATTGCACCAGTGTTTTGAGGTATATCAGGTTGAAAAATGACTAATTTCATAATTTTTATCTTATCTAATTTTTTAATATGCGTCATCTTGCCACAAAATTTAGGTGACAAATTCAATGGTTTTTTGATAAAAGAACATATTGGGATTAAATACTAATTATTCAACAAGAGATTGTAAATTTGTCGGACTCAAAGCCAGTAACTAGAAGAAATTTTCTTTTCATTTCAACTGCGGCATTCAGTGCTGCGGGAGCTGCAACAATAGGTATACCTCTTGTATCACAAATGAATCCTGATGCATCAGTTAAAGCCCTTGCTTCAACTGAAGTAGACGTATCTACAATCGTACCAGGTCAAAGTATCACTGTTTTATGGCGTGGAAAGCCAGTTTTTATAAGAAGAAGGACTGAAGAAGAAATTAACGAAGCTCAAAAAGTGAAGTTAGAAGACCTACCTGATCCTGAAGGTGATGACACTAGGGTTCAAAACCCTGAGTGGTTAGTGATGGTTGGCATTTGTACTCATTTAGGTTGTATTCCACTAGGAAACAAGGGTGATTACAATGGTTGGTTCTGTCCGTGCCATGGATCACATTATGATACCTCTGGTAGAATTAGAAAGGGACCTGCACCTACAAATTTAGAAATTCCGGACTATGTATTTTTAGACAATAACACGATAAAAATTGGATAAATATTAATATGAGTACAGATTACGAACCAAAATCAGCAGTTGCTAAATGGATAGATAAAAGGCTTCCAATTGTCACATTATTTAATGGACACTTGATGCAATATCCGACACCAAAAAATTTAAATTATTGGTGGACATTTGGTGGAATATTAACCTTTTGCCTGGTGACCCAAATCATAACGGGACTAGTTTTAGCAATGCACTATATTGCAGATGCTGAGCTAGCCTTTTCAAGTGTTGAGCACATCATGAGGGATGTAAACTATGGTTGGCTGTTGAGATATATTCACGCAAATGGTGCCTCAATGTTCTTTATTGCTGTCTATATTCACATGGCACGATCATTATTTTATGGTTCCTATAAAGAGCCAAGAGAATTGATTTGGATAATCGGTGTGTTCATATTTCTATTAATGATTGCTACTGCATTTATGGGCTACGTTTTACCCTGGGGTCAAATGAGTTTTTGGGGAGCTACCGTTATTACTAATTTATTCAGTGCAATCCCTGTTTTTGGAGAGTCAATAACTAATTGGTTGTGGGGAGGTTACTCAGTAGGCTCTCCTCTGTTAACAAGGTTTTTTACATTACATTACTTACTTCCATTTCTAATTTTTGGTCTGGTCATACTTCATGTGTGGGCCCTACATGTTCCTGGCAATAATAATCCTGAGGGCATCGATGTTGTTCAGGGATCACAAGATACAGTTCCGTTTCATCCGCACTATGTAGTAAAAGATGTTTTTGCTTTAATCGTATTTATGATTGTATTTGCTGGTTTTGTTTTTTTTACTCCGAACTTATTAGGTCATACAGATAATTATATTCAGGCAAATCCTTTGCAAACTCCTGAACACATTGTGCCGGAATGGTACTTCCTTCCATTTTATGCAATCTTAAGAGCTATTCCCGATAAATTGGGTGGCGTAATTATGATGGTTTCAGCAATCGCAATTCTTGCTTTTTTACCATGGCTGGATACTTCCAAAGTAAGGTCAGCAAAGTATAGACCGTTATTTAAACAGTTTTATTGGATTTTTCTCGCTAATTTTCTTTTACTTGGTTATTTGGGAGCTCAACCAGCAGAAGGTATTTATGTTATAATTTCAAGAATTGCGACAATTTATTATTTTGTTCATTTCATTGTTATCTTACCAGTATTAGGTTTTGTAGAAAAAACAAAACCACTTCCAAAAAGTATTAGTGAGCCTGTTCTAAATGAAAAGGAGAGGGCAGCGAAAGCTGCATCAGCTTAGCGTGTTTAGATCTATCAAATATATATTATCAATACTATTGGCAGTTTCGGCATATCAATCGACTTCAATTGCAGCTGAAATTCATGAGCCAATGAGGCCATATTGGTCTTTTGAAGGTCCATTGGGAAAATTTGAGAGAGCCTCGCTACAAAGAGGATACCAAGTTTATACTGAAGTATGTTCAGGTTGTCATTCAATGGATTTACTAAGCTACAGAAACCTAATTCAACCAGGTGGGCCAGAATTTTCTGAAAAACAAGCTAAAGCTATGGCTGCAATGTTTGAGGTTGAAACTGGACCTGACCAAGATGGTGAAATGTTCATGCGACCTGCAATTCTATCTGATAAGTTTGTAAGTCCATGGGAGAATGAGCAACAGGCTAGAGCAGCAAATGGTGGAGCTTATCCCCCTGATCTTTCAGTGATCGTAAAAGCAAGACCAAACGGCGCTGATTATATCTACTCTCTTCTTTTAGGATATAAAGATGCTCCAGAAGGAACAGATCTGGACGATGGAGTCTATTATAATGAATATGCTAAAGGAATGCGAATAGCGATGCCACAAGTACTTTATGAAGATGGAGTTGAATATACTGATGGTACAGCAGCCACTGAAGAACAAATGGCACATGATGTAACAACATTTCTTACTTGGTCGGCCGAACCAAAACTTGAGGAACGAAAGAGAATGGGTTTCAAGGTAATAATTTACCTGCTGATTCTTGCATTTTTATTTTACTTTACAAACAAAGCTATTTGGAAAGACTCGCACTAAAATCTTATTTGGTTCATTTAATTAATTGAATTTATTTAAATAAATACAATTAATTTTATCCACATCTTCAAAATATCTTATTCGAAAACTCCAAGATCATAATGTAGATTGATATTAATCATAATTAGGAGATTCGAATGCTAGAAAATTTATTCAAGCTAAGCAGTAACAGTACATCTGTAAGAACAGAAATTGTTGCGGGCTTTGCAACATTCTTAACAATGGCATATATCATTGTTGTTAACCCGGCAATTTTATCTACTGAAGGAACAGGAATGGACTTTGGTGGTGTATTTGTCGCAACGATCATAGCGGCTGTTATTGGTTGTTTAATAATGGGTCTATGGGCTAACTGGCCGATAGCTCTTGCGCCTGGCATGGGGCTTAATGCCTTTTTTGCTTTTGGTGTTGTATTTGGAATGGGTTACACTTACCAGCAAGCTTTAGCAGCAGTTTTTGTTGCGGGTTTAGTTTTCATTTTACTATCTGTAACCCCAGCGAGACAATGGATCATTAACAGTATCCCAAAAAGTATGAAATTTGGAGTTGGTGCTGGAATAGGATTGTTTCTCGCAATCATTGGATTAAAAAATGCTGGTGTGGTTGTAGATAATCCAGCAACACTTGTTGGCTTAGGAGACGTTACATCTATGCCTGTTATTCTAGCTGCAGTAGGATTCATGATAATGGCTATCCTGGATAAAAGAGGGGTAACTGGATCGATCATAATCGGAATTTTAGCAGTAAGTATTATAGCATGGGTTATGGGAGTCAGCTCTATAGAAGGTGTTGTAGGCTCTATTCCTCCTGCCTCTCATGCTTTTTCTCTAGATTTTAGTCTAATCGCAACTTCTGGTTTTATAGGTGTTGCTTTTGCTTTTCTGTTTGTAGATTTTTTTGATACTGCAGGCACATTAACTTCAGTTGCCAACTTAACTGGTAAAGTGGATAACGAAGGTAAGGTTGATGGAATTGGAAAAGCTGTTTTAGCTGACTCAGTTGCAACAACCGTGGGTGCATTAGCAGGCACTTCAAATACAACTTCGTACATTGAGTCTGGTGCTGGTGTCAAAGAAGGTGGAAAAACAGGATTAACAGCTGTTACCGTTGCAGTTCTTTTTGCTGTATGTTTATTTTTAGCTCCTTTAGCTCAAAGTATTCCTGCTTTTGCGACAGCCCCTGCATTAGTTTTTGTAGCAACATTTTTCCTGAAGAATTTGAGAGATATTGAGTGGGATGACGTGAGCGAATATGCTCCTGCAGTCCTCGCTGCAGTATTAATGCCATTAACATTCAGTATTGCACATGGAATTGCATTAGGTTTCATTGCTTATGTTGTTATTAAAGCTTTAAGTGGTAGGCATGAAGATTTAAACGCAGGATCAATTGTGATTGGCGCTTTATCGGTTCTTTATTTTATTGCCTAATTAAATAAGCTAGCGATTGGCTTTGTCTTCCTCATCCCAGGGGAAGACAGGCCAAGTTTCTTGAGTTATTTCCTCAACATATGTATTAGCTAAAGGAAGACCTCTTGGCTTAGCGTAAACAACGGCTAAATGCATATTTGGCATAAACTTCCTTAGTGCTTTTGCAGTTCCTCCTTTATCGACTATATCGTCAATAACTAAAACAACTTCATCTGTTTTTGGAGCTCGGTGAAC
>Ga0181564_10005997_pt1 | contig 10021 bp, 8 predicted proteins | sample 011ome_24_FD_134512 | JGI IMG/M metagenome (GOLD analysis project Ga0181564, IMG submission 134512) | Coastal salt marsh microbial communities from the Groves Creek Marsh, Skidaway Island, Georgia - 011513CT metaG (megahit assembly) | ecosystem: Environmental > Aquatic > Marine > Intertidal zone... | reverse complement strand
TGGCGTGGTTCCTGTCAGAGAGCATGGGTATCGATAAGAATACCTGGTGGGCCGTTGTATCGGGTGCGGTGGGCGGTATCGCCATTGGCCTCATCACCGAGTACTACACGGGTGGCAAGCCTGTCCGCACCATTGCCAAGTCTGGTGAGACCGGTCCCGCGACCGTCATGATCACCGGCCTTGCGGTGGGCATGCAGTCAGTGGTGGCGCCCGTGCTGTTCCTGGCCGCGATTATTTTTGTTTCGACCAACCTGGCAGGGCTTTACGGTGTGGGCATTGCGGCGGTAGGCATGCTGGCCACAGTCGGTATCACCATGGCAATCGACGCCTACGGCCCGGTTGCTGATAACGCGGGCGGTATCGCAGAGATGGCTGGCATGGGTCCCGAGACGCGCGAGATTACCGATGGCCTCGATGAGGTGGGCAACACCACCGCGGCGATTGGTAAGGGCTTTGCTATTGGCGCGGCCGCGCTGGCGGCACTCGCAATCATCGCTGCTTTCGTTGAAACCGTCACAGTCAACAACCCGGACTTTAATTTGCAGCTCTCTGATCCCGAGGTACTGATTGGCATCTTCATCGGCGGAACCATTCCGTTCCTGATTGCCTCGATCACGATGACCGCCGTGGGCGAAGCCGCCTTTGACATGATCAACGAGATCCGGCGGCAGTTCCGTGAGATTCCTGGCCTGTTGGAAGGCAACGCTGAGCCGGACACCGCGCGCTGTGTTGACATTGCAACAACGGCTGCCCTCAAGCGAATGGTGGTACCCGGTGCGATTGCCGTATTGGCGCCGGTTGTCGTGGGCTTTGGGCTCGGTGCGACCTCGCTGGGCGGCATGTTGGCCGGCGGCCTGTTGGGCTGTGTCCTGATGGCACTGATGATGGCCAACGCCGGCGGCGCCTGGGATAACGCCAAGAAGTACATCGAAAAGGGTAACCTTGGTGGTAAGGGCTCCGATACTCACGCCGCTGCGGTTGTGGGCGATACCGTGGGCGACCCCTTTAAGGACACTTCGGGTCCGTCGATGAACATCCTGATCAACGTGATGGCGATCGTGAGTCTTGTGATTGCACCATTGCTCTGATCTTTATTGAGCGTCAAAAAAGGGGCCTGACGGCCCCTTTTTTATTTCTGGTCTTTGTCTAGTGTTTGCCCCTATCAATGCTCACATTGCCTCTTGATACTCACATTGAGGGCGCTTTGGGGCCCTAAGCATTGCCTATGGCGCCAAGACTTTCTCGCCGCGCGCCATGCCCGCTACACCAGAGCGCACGACCTCAAGCACCTCGGTTTCTCCGAGTGCCTGCAAGAAAGAATCGAGCTTTTCCGAGGGTCCCGTAAGCTGCACCACATAGGTCGTGGGGCCCACATCGATGATCTGCCCGCGGAAGATCTCGGCGGTACGCTTTACTTCGTCGCGCTGCGCATCCACCGCGCGGACTTTCACCAGCAGGGTATCGCGCTCAACGTGCGCACCCTCTGTGAGATCCACCACCTTCACCACATCCACAATCTTGTTCAGGTGCTTGGTGATCTGCTCAATCTTGAGATCGTCGCCCGTCGTGGTCACGGTCAGTCTCGACAAAGAGTGATCGTCAGTCGGCGCAACATTCAACGATTCGATGTTGTAGCCGCGCTGTGAGAACAGCCCCACTACACGCGACAACGCACCGGACTCATTTTCCAGCAGTACTGAGAGTATCCGTCTCATATCAGGTCCTCTCCGTCTTGCTGAGCCACATATCCTTCATCGCCCCGTTGGGCGCGACCATCATCGGATACACATGCTCGTCAGGGTCGATATGGATGTCCATAAAGACCAGCTTATCTTTCAGGGCAAAGGCCTCCTTCATCGCAGGCAGCAGGTCAGATTGAGATTTGACCTCCATGCCAACATGCCCGTAAGCCTCCGCAAGCTTGACAAAATCAGGCAGCGACGCCGCGTAGTGGCTCTCTGAATAACGCCCCTCGTACTGCATGTCCTGCCACTGCTTGACCATGCCGAGGTAGTCATTGCGCAGGTTGATGATCTTCACCGGGCAGCCGTACTGACTGCAGGTAGAGAGCTCTTGAATATTCATCTGAATACTGCCCTCCCCTGTGACACAAGCCACATCGGCATCTGGCAGGGCAATCTTGATGCCCATGGCCGCGGGGAGCCCAAATCCCATAGTCCCGAGCCCGCCGGAATTAATCCATCGGCGCGGGTAGTCAAACTTGTAGTACTGCGCGGCAAACATCTGGTGTTGCCCGACATCTGATGTTACGTAGGCCTCGCCATTGGTCGCCTCATACAAGGCACAGATGGCGTCCTGGGGCATGATCGATGCCGACTTGCCATACTGACGCCCGTGCCAAAGACCGTGCGCCTCGCGCCAGCTGTCGATTTGCTGCCACCATTGCGCCAGCGCATCCGGGTCGGGCAATACCCGCTCGGCACTCTCCATCTGCAACGCAACCTGTTTGTCCAACTCCTGCAGAATGGTATCCACCGGTCCGACAATGGGGATGTCGACGGGCACAATCTTGGCGATCGACGCCGGATCGATATCGACGTGAATAATTTTGGCGCCCGGACAAAACTTGGAGACCGTGTTGGTGACGCGGTCATCAAAACGCGCGCCCACCGCAAGGATGACATCCGAATGGTGCATCGCCATGTTGGCCTCGTAAAAGCCATGCATACCCAGCATGCCGAGGAATTGTCGATCGGTACCTGGATACGCACCCAGGCCCATGAGCGTATTGGTCACGGGGGAGTTTAATCGGCGCGCCAGCGCGGTCAGTTGCTCGGAGCCCTCGCCCTGAATAACGCCTCCCCCCGCATAAATGACTGGCCGCTTGGCACTGAGCAGCATGCGCGCCGCCTTGCGAATCTGACCCGAGTGGCCTTTGGCAGACGGTTGATAAGAGCGCATGCTGACCGTCTCGGGGTACTCATATTCGAACTTGTGCTCGGGGTGTGTCAGGTCTTTGGGAATATCGACTACCACCGGCCCGGGGCGCCCGGTGGAAGCAATAAAAAAGGCCTTTTTAATAGTCGAAGGAATGTCCTCCGACTTCTGCACCAGAAAGCTATGTTTCACGATGGGGCGGGAGACGCCGATCATGTCGGTCTCCTGAAACGCATCCTCACCGATAAGATGGCTCTGGACCTGCCCCGAGATCACAACCAAGGGGATGGAATCCATATAGGCCGTAGCGATACCCGTGATCGCATTAGTCGCGCCGGGCCCTGATGTCACCAGCACCACGCCGGGCTTGCCGGTAGCGCGCGCATAGCCATCTGCCGCGTGGGTGGCAGCCTGCTCGTGGCGCACCAGAATATGCGGGACTTTTTCGGCCTTAAATAGGGCGTCGTAGATGTGGAGCGCTGCTCCACCGGGGTAACCGAAGATGTACTCGACACCTTCATCTTCAAGGGCGCGGACGATCATCTCGCCGCCAGACAGCATTTCCATGGCCATTCTCCATCTCGTTGCATCAGAGGGTGGCGAAACGCTGTACGCAAAACGCCACCATCACCTGTCGCACGAGACACTGGCCGGATCGCTCCAGCTTCCCGCCAGATCGCGATCACGAAAGCCGTGTATCGGTGACCTGCGGGGTAACGCAGTGTCGAGCCCGAGTGGCAGAGGCCATGCCTCGCCTGACGGAACCCGCAAACAGCCTGTGAAACTATCCCGTTCCAGAGGTAGGCCAGAGGATGAGGGTACTCACCAATAGCCGTTGCCGCTCGCGTGACGGGCGAATTGTCTGGGTGCTGACTGCGCAAAGTCAAGGCATGTCGACAAATGACCATAATCAGCGTTGATGGCTCATGACCTGCGCGCTAGGGTTATGCCTCCACGCGAGGGCCATTCTACGGACAGAAAGCCAACGTTTTTCAATATCGTAGCGTCTTCAATACTGTTGCTGCTCGTACAGGGACAGCCAGCGAATGCGAGCCCCACCTATTGCTGGGTCGACGACAACGGCAACCCCGTACTGAGCGATCGGCCGCCCCCGACTGGCACGCCCTGCACGGAAATCGAAATCAAAATTGGGCTAAAGCGGTATGCCAAGTCCACCACCGGAGCACCCGAGCCACCGTCAGCCACAACCGAGCTGACAAAGCAGCAGAGCACTGCCCTAGCAGTGGCGGATGTCAGTGAGTCAGTATCGCCCTCTGCATCCCAGAGCGAGTGCGCAGCGCTGGACGCTGATATCGAAAGACTGACGAATTACCCGCGAATCATTGTGCGTGACGAAGTCGGCGAGGAGCATTTACTCAGCCCGGAAGAACGTGCAACCCACCTCGAGGAAGCGCTGACATTTGCGGAAACATTTTGTCGCCGCTGAAGCGCTGACTCAAAAGCGGCCTCTCACTCCTCGGCTTTAATCGGCGCGGGGGTTGAGGCTATGCTTCGTTCGGCAAATACCCAGCTTGTCAACGCTGACTCCCGAAGCGACAACAGCGCGAAAGAGAGCAGCAACAACTGGATCACGACCAGCGTGATCACGAAAAATCCTGTTTCCCTACAGGCGCTATTCCAACTTGAGCATCTTGTCACGATCCTGCCTTGTTTCGTGCCAGCAATGCCCTCTTTAACGAGAGGGCGATCAGTGTTCTTCTGAGCTGAATCAGTTCTTCGATCGCAGCCGTTGTCCCACTAGCCGCACCGACAGTCACGGTGACGACTGCCGGGCGAGCTCCTTCAGCCAGGGCTTGGACATCAGCGAACTGGGCATAGCCCAGTTCCCACGTCGCGACGCCCTGAATCAACGCCTCGGGCGTGCTCCACTGACCACCTTTTCCCGGGAATGCTTGTCTCATTACCAAGTCACTGCTCCTGTCGCGAGTCGCCACATGGGGTCGATGGTAAACCAATATTTGACTGAGGCTCCCCCAGCCAAACTGGTCAAGGCACTCGCGATCACCTACGTCGCCGCCCCATTCCCCAACAACCCAGCCAGAGTGAGAGGGCAATGCTTCCTCTTGTTTTGTGCACACGGCTGGCAGCAGGGCTTGCTGTGGGCACACATCACCACAAGTCTCGACCCGCTCGATGTATAAGGCCTGACTGCTGTCATTGGGGTCAATACAATCGAGCGCTGCGAGATCAACGATCCAGATCCCCCCCCAAGTTGTGCTGATGCCTCGCGCTGAAGGTGGCGTGCACGGATCCGCACTGGTTGCCCCAAGCTGTAGCGATGCCCCTGCCGGCTGGGGCCACTGCGACGGTAATCCTGCGGTCGCCACCATCCGCTCTAGGAATGTAAATAACTGCCCTGCCCGCGTCACCTGGTCACTGCGACGCTCCATGGCCTGAGTCGTGGCTATCAGCTCCGCGGCAATCATGACGATGCCGGTCAACAAACTCAGGGCCAGAGCGGAAGCGACCAAGCACTCCACCAGTGATACGCCGCCACAGCGGCCATTTTTCTCAGCGCTCCTAACCATGTGCCGAGTAACCCTGTGGCGAGTGCACCTGTCCGGAGGAAGACAAGCGCGCCGGGAGCGCCCTGAATACGCTTATTTGCTCTCCGTCTGTTTCAGACCAGCTCAAGCGCATCTGGTTTGTACCGAGCACCTCGATACGAGATGCCGGTAGGTTCCGCAGGCCGGCCTCTAGGTAAAGGCAAAATCGTTGCTGATATTCCATTGCGTCGCCGCAAGGTCCCATTAGCTCCTGCAACGAGTGACTCGACATCACGTAACGCGCCTCAATTTCGCCCAACAGGTTGTCTGCAATGACCAGATGGTACGCTGCGCTGTGCAGCGCAATGACTTCCTGTGTCAGAACAAGCGCGCCCGTTAAGCCCACCAAAGCGAGCGCGGCGGCGACGACATAATCAATCAGCACGGATTGCTAATCAACCAAGGCATCAGACACAGCGTCATTGCGACTGCGGCGGCCAGTGTGATCAAGACTCAGCGCGGGTAACGTCATCGGATCAAGGGGTAACAGTTCAAGCCGGTACGCGGCACTGCCTTGAGTCACCACTATCAACCGGTACTGAGCGGCGATCTCTGGAGCGAGCGCCTGCAGGAGTGGCAGCTCACTGGCCTCGGCATACCGCTGGTGCCGTTGAAAGAACCTGAGCTGACGAATCACCAAGCGATCGAGGGTTAGCTGTGCTTCATTGATGACTGCTTCGGTTTGCACGTGGCGCCATGACGGGACAGCCATTACGAGCAGCAGGCTCACGATAGCTAATACGAGCATCAACTCAATCAGAGTAAACCCTGTGCGCGCTTCAGAGCTCGGTCTCACGCCTTACGTTGCCCACCTTCACTGCTGGAAGGCCATCGTCTGATAAGGGGCATCTTGAGCACAGATCATTGGCCTGAACCGATGATCTGCGACTAGTGCAGACGACTTACAGCGTCACGCAGCGTCTATCAGGGGGGGGGCTTTCACGAATCGCAACTCGCTCCCCGACATGGTCGCCTCAATCGTATCTCCATGAATGAAATCACCCGCCAGCAGCGCCTCAGCCAGCGGATTTTCAATCAACTTTTGAATGGCGCGCTTCAGCGGGCGGGCGCCGTAAACAGGGTCAAAGCCCTGATCGGCCAGATGCGCCATCACTTCATCACTCACCGACAGTGTCAGCGAGCGATCTGCTAATCGAGCGCTCACCGCCTCCAATTGCAAGGCCGCAATATTGGCGATATGCGATTGCTCGAGTGCGTGAAACACCACCGATTCATCGATTCGGTTGAGGAACTCAGGTCTGAAGTGGCTGGCTACATCCGCCATGACTTTGGCCTGAATGGTGGCTTTGAGCGCGCCCCTATCTGCGGTGGCATCATTTTCCTCCAGGGCTTGCCGAATATGCACTGCGCCGAGGTTCGATGTCATCACCACTACCGTGTTGCGGAAATCCACCGTTCTACCCTGACCGTCGGTCAATCGCCCGTCTTCCAAAACCTGCAGCAGAATGTTGAAGACATCGGGGTGGGCCTTTTCGACTTCATCCAGAAGCAGTAATGAGTAGGGTCTACGACGCACCGCCTCGGTGAGGTACCCACCCTCCTCGTAACCCACGTAGCCGGGAGGCGCGCCAATCAGCCGCGCCACAGAGTGCTGCTCCATGAACTCGGACATATCGATACGGACCATCGCCTGTTCGCTGTCGAACAAATAGTCTGCCAGCGCCTTACACAGTTCAGTTTTGCCCACACCGGTTGGACCCAAGAATAGAAACGAGCCATTGGGCCGCTGTGGATCTGCCAGCCCGGCTCGGGCGCGCCGCACCGCATTGGAGACGGCCACAACGGCTTCATCTTGCCCCACGACACGCTGATGCAGCGTCTCCTCCATGCGCAGTAACTTCTCACGGTCGCCTTCCAACATCTTGGCAATTGGGATACCGGTCCACTTTGACACCACTTCAGCGATCTCTTCTTCTGTCACCCGGGAACGCAGCAGAGTAGGCTCAGGCGAGCCCTCCGCAGAAGCCGCCTGCAATCGCCGCTCAAGGTCAGGCAGCAAGCCATGCTGTATTTCCGACATTTTGGTCAGATCACCTGCCCGCCCCGCAACCTCTAAATCCAGCTTGGCTCGCTCGATGTCACTTTTAATCTGGGTCGCGCCCTGCAACGCCGCTTTTTCAGCTAGCCAGACCTCCTCAAGGTCCGCGTACTCGCACTCGATCCCCGCGATCTGCTCGTCGAGCTGGGCAATCTCTTTTTCCGCCGCCGCAGACTCTTCCTTTTTCACTGCCTCGCGCTCAATCTTCAGCTGAATCAAGCGGCGCTCGAGACGGTCCATGGCCTCGGGCTTGGAATCAATTTCCATCCTGATCCGACTGCCCGCCTCATCGATCAAGTCAATGGCTTTGTCAGGCAGCTGCCGATCCGTGATGTAGCGCTGGCTGAGTTTTGCCGCCGCGATAATAGCGCTGTCGGTGATATCGACGCTGTGATGCACCTCATAGCGCTCCTTGAGGCCGCGCAGAATAGCGATGGTGTCCTCCTCGCTGGGCTCGTCCACCAGCACCTTCTGGAAGCGTCGCTCCAGCGCAGCGTCTTTTTCCACATACTGGCGATATTCGTTCAAGGTGGTGGCACCGACACAGTGCAGCTCACCGCGCGCCAGCGCGGGTTTGAGCATATTGCCCGCATCCATTGATCCCTCGGCCTTGCCCGCCCCGACCATGGTGTGCAACTCGTCCACGAACAGGATGATGCGTCCCTCTTCCTTTGACAGCGCCTTGAGTACGGCCTTGAGCCGCTCCTCAAAATCACCGCGGAACTTGGCACCGGCCAACAGGGCTCCTAGGTCCAACGCCAGAATGCGCTTGTCCTTGAGGCCCTCTGGCACCTCCCCATTGACCACGCGCTGGGCCAACCCTTCAACGATGGCGGTCTTGCCCACGCCGGGCTCGCCGATCAGCACGGGATTATTTTTGGTCCGTCGCTGCAACACCTGAATCGTTCGGCGAATCTCGTCATCTCGACCAATCACAGGGTCGAGCTCACCGGCTGCGGCACGCTCGGTTAGATCAACCGTATATTTTTCGAGCGCTTGGCGCGTCTCTTCCGACTCTGCCGACTGCACCGCCTCACCACCACGTGCCGATTCGATAGCCTTTCGAAGCGTTTGAGCGGTCACACCAGCCTCGCTCAATAACGACGCCGTCACCTTTGACTCCAGCATTGCCAGCAATATGGCATCGGTCGACAGGTAAGTGTCACCGGCCTGTTGAGACAACTTGTCTGCCCGATTCAGCAGCCGCTGTGTTTCCTGACTGACGTGAACGTCTTCATTGCCCGAAACCGTCGCCATCGCACCCAGTGCGTCATCCACCGAGACCTGCAGGGGCTCCACCGTAGCGCCCGCTGCCAACAGCAGGGCACGCGTGGCAGAGCCCGCGGGGTCCATCATGGCTTTCAGTAGGTGAAGTGGTTCGATAAAAGGGTGATCCCGGCCAATCGCGAGAGACTGTGCCTCACCTAACGCCGCCTGTAACGAACGTGTCAGCTTGTCCATGCGCATCGCTCTCTCCTTGACCCCGCTTTGCGGGTCAGCTTTGCCTGAAAAAGATATGGGGGTCTAAAACCTTTTTTCAAGTGTGGAATTATGAAGCTCGAGGGTCAGCTCAACCAAACCAGCGTCGCCATGCGTCCCGTGGCGGGTCCCTCTCGCCGATGGGAAAAAAAAATCTCTGGCTCGCCATGAGTGCATCGATCCCCGCCAGCGATTGTGGACACCCCCGCCCGGCTGAGTCTGAGGCACGCCAGCGCCGTCAGATCCGCCATCCAGTGCCCCTGACGATTGGAGGGTTGAAAGCATTGACCGCCCGCCTCACCACACTGCTGCTCAAATGTTGTTTTTACCTCGGGGCCGACCTCATAGGCCGCTGCACTGATTGCCGGACCCAGCCAAGCGGTCATCAATGCAGGCTCGGCTGGCATTGCAGAGAGCAGCGATTCCAATACCCCCGCGGCCAGACCCCGCCACCCCGCATGGGCAATGCCCACGCAAGTCGCATCCCCCGCCACTATTACCACGGGCAGACAGTCCGCCGTCAACACAGCCAGCGGCCGGTTACGCGCATCGGTCCAGTGCGCATCCGCCTCGGGTACCACGCCCTCTTTAGCTTCCACCGTCCTGACGCCGTGGACTTGATTCAGCCAACAGACGGCATCGCCAGACAGCACGTCGGCCAGCAGGCGGCGATTCTCGGCGACACTTTCGGCCTGATCGCCAACATGGTCAGCCAAATTCAAGCTGTCGTAGGGGGGTTGGCTGACCCCTCCCTCGCGGGTACTCACGCGGATCTCAACACCGTCGAGCGCTGGGTCGGGCGCCCAGAGTGGAAGCGATGCCATTAAGCCGGATCCTCCTCCGACAGGCACTGGATAAGGTCCGCCAGATCCGCGGGGATGGGGGCAGAGAAGTGCATCGACTTAGAAGATCTTGGGTGGGCAAAGGTCAGCTCGCGGGCATGCAAAGCCTGTCGGGAAAAAGCAGCCAACGTCGACAACAACTGCTCACTCGCGCCCGCGGGGCGTGTCGCGCGCCC
>Ga0181564_10005990_pt1 | contig 10026 bp, 7 predicted proteins | sample 011ome_24_FD_134512 | JGI IMG/M metagenome (GOLD analysis project Ga0181564, IMG submission 134512) | Coastal salt marsh microbial communities from the Groves Creek Marsh, Skidaway Island, Georgia - 011513CT metaG (megahit assembly) | ecosystem: Environmental > Aquatic > Marine > Intertidal zone... | reverse complement strand
GGCTCGGGGCAGCGGAAGCGGTGCAGCGGAACCTAAAATTGACGCTCGCCGCGTCGGAGTTTCGGATGCCGCTCGACGCGGCGGATCGTCGCCGGCGCGCGCACACCGCGCAGCGCTCTCCGCTCGCGACCCACTTCCGTCCGCAGGACAGTTCCGTGTGACACTTGATGTCCAGGAAAATGGCTGCTTTCACGCTCACGAACGCTCGCGCCATGCTCACCGCCCCCGTCGCCGCGTCGGTTGGCGGCCGCGCCGCGAAGGCGGCGGTTCCCGCCGCGAAGGCTGCGCCGGCGTTCGCGCGCATCTCCGTGCCCGCGCGTCACTTCAACGGCCTCGCCGCGTCCGGCGTCTCGAGCGCGTTCCGTGCGCCCATCGCCGTGCGCGCGTTCCACCTCACCGCGTTCGCCGCGGACGAGGAGGGCGCCGAGGCGCCCGCCGAAGGGCCGGTCAAGCTGTACGTCGGAAACCTGTCCTGGGGCATGGACGACGCGTCGCTCGGGGACCTGTTCGGCGAGTACGACGCCTCGGAGATGACCGTGGTCAAGGACAACGAATCCGGCCGCTCGCGTGGCTTTGGGTTCGTCACCCTCGCCGATCAGGCGAGCGCGGACAAGGCCATCGCCGAGCTCGACGGCGTGGTACGTGCGCCCCCTCCCCAATCATCGCGAATTCCGCATCGCCAAAGCGCCCCGAGATAACAAACGCGACGTGGTGTCTGGCGGCGGTCGGGAAGTCTTCGCACAAGGCTTTCAGTCGTCACAAAGAGTAAATGAGGTTTTTTCCCTCGCGCACGACACTGACAAAGTCACGATCGATCCAATCACGCTCGTCTGTCTCTCTTTTCGCGTTCTTCACAGGAAGTGGACGGGCGGCCTCTTCGCGTGAACATCTCCGTGGCGCGCGGTGACCGCCCCGAGCGCGCTCCCCGCGAACCTCGCGAGTCCTCGTACGCGTTCGACGCGCGCAAAATCTACTTCGGCAACCTGTCGTGGGGGATGGACCACCTCGACCTGCAGGATCTGTGCGGCGAGTTTGGCACGGTTGAGGATTCGCGCCTCATCACCGATCGCGAAACCGGCCGCTCGCGCGGCTTCGGCTTCGTCACCATGGCCAGCACCGAGGAGGCGGAGGAGGTTGTGCGCCAGCTCAACGGCCAGGACGTCGACGGGCGGGTCCTGCGCGTCAACATCGCCAACGTCGACAAGTGAGTTTTACGAGTCAGCGAATCGATTCGCGTAATAACGTGATGGTCTCGAGAACGACATGGCAGAACGTTCGCCGACGCGACGACGTGCGCGGAAAAAGACGAAACCTTTTTTCTTTTTTCATTTCACATGACTTGTATTGCGAGCAGATAACAGCGGGTGCGAGGAGGGGTCCGCGGGGACCCTCGGGATAAACGGGTGGGTGGAGAGCCATGAGGCGCGCCTCCCGGTGCGGGGGCGTTTGTAACGGAAAACTACGTAACCAAACGTTTGACGTAACGCGTATCGTTTCGCCGCGGAACTGCGTTTGTCCACCAAAAGCCCGCGAAACTCCCAGTGCCACCTCAGCGGACGCGTCGCACTCGCGCTCGCGCCGCACGCGGTCCGCCGCCATGGAGGGCTTCGTGCAAGGCCACGTGTTGCCCGAGGTGTTCGAGCGCGAGGTCCTGACGCGGCTGGGCGCGCACGACACCGCGATGCTCGCTCGCGTCTCGCGCGCCGCGAGGCACGCCACCGTCCGCGCGGGCGCGCGCGCGCAGCTGACGGTGTCGTCGAGCTGCCGGACGCTGCGCATGGCGCGTTGGGCGCGGGCCAACGGCATGCCGTGGGACTGGCGCGTGTGCGCGGCTGCGGCGCAGGCGGGGAACGTGCGCGTGCTGGTGTGGGCGCGCGCGGAGGGGTGCGGGTTCCCGTGGGACGTGCTCTGCGCGTTCGCGGCGGGGGGGGGGAGCGTGGAGATGCTGCGCTGGGCGCGAGAGGTTTCCTACCCCAAGTGCCCGTGGGACGCTGAGACGTGCGCGGCGGCGGCGGAGAAGGGGCACCTCGAGGTGGTGCAGTGGTGCGTGCGGCGGGGCTGTCCGTGGGACACGCGCACGATCACGCTCGCGCGGAAGAACGGACACGCGCACGTCGTGGCGTGGGCGCGGAGCGCGGGGTGCCCCGACGACGACCGATGAGTTTTTTTACGAATCATCAATGACAAGACGCGCGAATCCCCATACGTGGTTTTTCACAAACGAAACGCTCGCGTCTTCTCTACCCCGTCTCCCCGAAACAACCGTCCCTGAATGGTTCGTCCTCACCCCCCTTCTGACCCGAATGCGTCGTTTCGTGTGAAACGACACAGGATAGTACACTGTTCGTGCGTAATACGTATCACGCCCCCGATCGCGCGGTAAGATGTCGCTCGAACGCGCGGAATTCTTTCGCGTTCGCTCGCGTTAGCGCCGCAACGCGGATTCCGCCGCTTCGCCGCGCCGCGCCGCGTCCCGTCGCCTAAACGCCATCGCGGGGTCACCCTTTCCCTCGGGCACCGCGGTGACCCCCCCCATCGCCGCCTGCACCGCCGCCGCCGCCGCAGCGTGCATCGCCTCACGGTGCATCGCCGCCTCCACCTCCGCGGGCGAAGTCCCGTCGAACAAAGAGGACAAGCCGCTGAGCCCGGCGGACGCCGGCGTCTCGGCGCGCCGCGCCGCGCCCTCGCCGTTGGTTTTCCCGCCGACGCGGTGCGCGTTCCCGCTGTACCAGGCGTACAGAGCCTGCAGCGGTGCCACCGCCGCGGGCGATGCCCAGGCGGGGTTCAGCGCGCCCGCGCCCAGCCCCCCGGCCGCGGGCGAGGGCGCGGAGAGCGCGCCGCCCGCGGGGGCGCCCGCGGTGGCCATCGAGAGCTGCGCGATCCACTCGGGCGAGCGCATCAGCGCCGCCGCCGCCGCCGCCGCCTCCGCCGCGTCCCGCGGGGCGCCCCGCGCGCCGGAGGGGGGCGAGAAGATGGACGCGCCGGCGCGGTCCAGCGGCTCCGCGCCGAACGAGACGGAGGACACCCGGCGCGCGCCGGCGCGCGCGCCGCCCACCTCCGCGGGGGGGACCAAACCCGCGTACGCCGGCGCGCGCTGGAAAAAGCTCGACAGCCGCGTCGCCTGCTTCGCCGCCGCCGCGTTGGGGTCGGCGCCGTATTGCGCCGTCTTCGCGCCGTAGGCGCCCTCCGCGGGCGCGTAGTACGCCATGTGCGCGTAGGCGTTGTTCGCGGGGTAAGTGTCACCAGCCTTCGCCGCGGCGGCGGCGCCGGCGCCGTACCCCTTCTCGGCGACGGCGCCGTCGGCGCCCTCCGCCAGCCTGGCGGTGACGGAGCGCGCGCCCAGCCACTTGAGGTCGCCGCGGCCCTTGGCTTTGCCCTCGTGCTCGACGAAGGCCAGCACGCCGACGCGGATCAGGATGGACGCGACGTCGTGCAGCCGCCGCGCCGCGCCCGCGAGCGCGCCCGTGCCGTGCGCGCCGGGCGCGTCCGGCGCGGGCACGCCGCCCAGCTTCATCGCCGCCGCGCACGCGTCGAAAGCCACGGGCGCGCCGGCGGAGGCGCCGACGCGCCGCATGAGGCGCGTGGCGAGGCTCTTGAGCGAGGATGCGTCGCCGGACGCCTCCGCCTCGTTGTCAACGTCCAGGCGCAGCTTCTCGAGGCTCGCCTCGACGCGCGACGCGCCGTGCCATTTGCACGCGCCCTTGCTGATGCGCTCCGTCACGCCCACCGCCTCGAGCACGTTCATCACGTCGTACAGCCGGCGGCGCTTCACCCCCAGGCGCTCGGCGAGCGCGTCCACCGGGACGTTCCCGTGCCACGGCGCGGTGGAGCCGGAGGGGCGCTGCGCGGAGCCGTCCGCGTTCTTCACCACAGCGGGCTGCCCCCCGCCCACGGCGTCGCCCACGTTCGCGGCGTCGAACTCGCCCACGATGCGGTCGGTGATGGACGCCAGCGAGTGGTCCTTGCGCGCGTACCCGGGGTCCCCCGGCCCCGCGCCCGCGCCGCCGGGGCGGGGCGCGGCGGGGTGCCCGCCGGCATCCGCGGCGTGCATGAAGACGCCCGCGGAGGCCCGCCTGGCGGTCTCCCCGGGGCTCATCCAGGGCGCGTCGCTCTGCATGAGCCCCACCTTGCGCGCCGAGGAGAGCTCGGCCGCCGCGAGGGGCTCCTCCGCCGCCTCGAAGCGCGAGCGTCGCTTCTGCGCCTCGGTGAGCGGCGAGAAGAGAAGCCGCGTCGGCGCGAGGCCGTCGGGCGAGCGGTCACCCGCCGAGCTCAGCAGCGCGCCGCGGGACAGGCCTTCGGCGTCGCCGGCGCCCGCGGCGGGGTGCATCCCGCCGCCGAAGGCGGCAGCCTGGAACGCCGTGTCCATGCCCAGCCTCCGCGCGGGGTGCGCGCCGGGCGCGGGCTGGAACCCGCGCGCCGAGTCCTTCAGGCGCGAGGCGGCGCCCTGACTAAGCGCCATACGATCGCCAACCACGCCGCCGCCGACGGTGTGCGCCAGTCCGGCGCCGGCGGCGTGGTTGGCGGTGGCGGGGAGCGCCGCGGGGGGGGGCATGGCTGCCGCGTCCGCGTGTGCGGCGGCGGTGGCGGGCGCGACGGAGCCCATCTCGCCTCCGCCCATCACCGTCGCGGGCGTGGGCGCCTTGTTGGATCCGCCCGTGAGCGGCTCGGCGAAGAGCGCGTCAAGCGAGTCGCGCGCCGACGCCGAGGCGGAGGCGTCCATCGCGGCGGCGGCGTGCTGCGCCGCAGCCTTGGCGGCGGCGCCGTCGCGCGCGCCCGAGCCGAGCACGGACAGCAGCCAGCTGTGCGGCGACAAAACAGCCTTGTGCACGCCGTCGGAAGCGGAGGCGTGCGGGTGGGCAGCCGAAAAGCTCTTGGTGAGCGCGCCCGGCGCGTTCTCCTCGGCGGCGGCGGGGGGTGACGCCGCGTCGGCGGGCACCGGCGCGGACGCCGCCACGGCGGCGCGCGCCTGCTCCGTCGCCTCGCTCTTCTCCCTCGCCTCCCTGCGCGCGGCGGCGGCGCCCGTCACCGAGCGCGTCTTGTTTTTGTTCGCCACGGACAGCGGGCTCTGCTTGAACGCGGACCCGAGCGACCCGAGCGAGCCGAGCGAGCCCAGGGACGCGCCCGCCGAGTTGAGGTGCGCGGCGGCACCGGGACCCGCCGAGTCCAGGCGCGGCGCTCGCGTCGGCGTCAACTTGTCGCGCGCCGGCGCTCGGGTCCCTCCCGCGGCGTCGCCGCGGTCCTCCGCCAGCGCGCCCTTCGCGCCGCTGCCCGGCGTGTACACCGGGGGCTCGCCCAGGTTGAGCATCGCGTGGGGCGCGATGCCCGCGGCGTCCGGGCCGGGCCCGGGGAGCTTGCCGCCGTCCATCAGCGGCAACGCGAAGGGGTTCCCGCCGAGAGGAAGCAAAGACGGCGCGAACCCGCCGGCGAAGTCGCCGGGCGTGGTGAAGACGTCGGCGAAGGATTTGCCCACCGCGCCGTCCGGGGTGCCCGCGTGCGCGTGCGCGGCGGGCGGCAGCACGTGCCCGACAAGCACGTCCTTGAACCCGGGGTAGGCGTCGTATGCGCCCATGCCGGAGGGCGCGACGTCGAAGCCGCCGAACAGCTCGGAGGCGGAACCGGCCAGCGGGTGCGGGTCTCGGCGCGGCAACGACACGCCGTGACCCGGCGCGTCCACGCGCGCGCGCTTGGGCGAGCCTCCCCCTCCGCGCGCGCCCCGCTCGGTGAGGCCCGCGGCGCGCTTGCCCCCCGTGGGGAAGGAGGCGCGGCCGCCGCCGTGCGACGCGCGCCCGGGCGCGACGTGCGCGTCGTGGGGGGGGACCGGCGCGCGGTTCGCGTCCAGCGCGACGGGTGCCTTCCAGCCCTTCCAGTCGGCTGCGGATTCGGAAGGCGTCGGCGGTTTCGGTCGCGACGCGAGGGGAGGGAACGGGTCAGAGGGGAGGGGCGGCGGGGGCGGCCGGGGGCACCCGGGGGCGCGCGGGGGCGGTGCGGGATATCAAAACGGGGTGTGCCGGGACGCGCGCGCGCGTCCCCGGGGCGCCCCGGGTATCCCCGGGGACGTCCCGCGCGTTCCGGGATGGCTGAATTCCGCGCGTCGCGCGACGTAGGTAGAAGCGGGGACCGAGCGAGACGCGCGTACCTCCGAGCGAGCACCGGATGCGGAGGCACGCCGCGCCCTTGGGCACGTCGTTGTTGGCGAGGACGCGGATGGGGCCGGAGACGCCGCTTCCCAGGAAAGCGTCGCCGTCCTCGGAGAAGATCCCGAACAAAAGTCTGTCGCGTCGCGGAGGCGGCGAGGGGAGGGAAATGAACGCGTGAGTCGTCTTTTCGTTTTTTAGCGACGAAAAAACGGATACGCGAAATTCGAGTTTCGCGAAACGTGCGACTGTTCGTTCGTGCTGCGTTTGCGGGAAAACGACCGTTCGAGAGAATCGAGAGAAGAAAACTCCGGGACGCACCTGAAAACCTTGCACTTGTTGGGCCCGAACGCGCAGACGTGGTTGGACGCCTCGTCGATGCTGATGAACAGGTTGCGCGCGTCCTTCCACTTGTCCTGCCCCGAGTCAGGCTTCAAGGGTTCCTTCCCCGCGCCCCCTTTCTGCGTGCGACCCTGCTTTCCGAAGCGCTGGATCGCCGAGAGGATGGGCCCCGCGCACCCCTTAGCGCAGCGCGCGCGCGTCACCGGCAGCCACGCGTTGTCGCCGCCGTCGTCCGTCAAGGGCGCGCCGTTCAAACCGAGCGCGGGGGTTTGACCGGGCGCTTTCGCACCCGTAAGCGGCTCCGCGTACACCAGGTAGATGAGCGCGCGCACGTTCGCGCCGTTGTACAGCTTGAGCTCGTACTCCAAAGCGCTGTCGCGCATCTCGTGCGGCACGTCCAGCGAGAAGCTCCGCTCCGTCGCCTCGTAGATGTTCAAAGCGGACGGGTCGTCGGAGCGTTCACCGGCGTTCACGCCGAAACGCTTGCCGAAAGAAGCCTTGTCGAACGTCAACTCCACCTGGTTGTACGAACGCTTCTTCTTGCCGAGTTTGTACGCGCTGCGCGGGGGAGGAATTCATTCGCGTGAAACGGACCGTCAGTTTTGGGTTTTTTTCCGTACGGGTATTCAGTCCGAGGTGGCGTCGTCTTCGGCCACGCGCGCGCAGATCCGAAAAGCGCCGCGTGTTGGAGAAACGGTGCGGTCGGGAGGGTGCGGGGACGCGCGGTCGGCGCGCGCGGCGTATCGGCGCGTGCGCGGCGAGCCGCGCGCGCGCGCGTCGACGGGGACGCCGCGCGCCTGATTTTCTCGGCGCGTGGCGCGATACGCCTCGCGGGACGCGCGGCGCGGCGCGCGCGCGTCCGAGCCGCGCGATGTGCCGTTGTCGGGAAGACGCTCGAGCGGGTGGGGAGGACGCACCGAACTTCGTGCGTCTCGCGCTCGGGCTCCGTGCGTTCGACGAACCCGTTGGGGTGCGCGGTGATTACGGGGCACGGTACGAGCGTGGACGGGTCCTCCACGATCGCGGGAGCCGCCGCGGCGCGCTTGGGCGCCCCCGCGCCCGCCTTGCTGACGGCCGGCATGGCGTGACTGGAGGTGCGAGGGCGGGATCCGTTGTCCGGGGATTCGCCGAACACGGGCGCGAGGTGTGCGGCGCGCGTGTGCGTGCGTGTCTCTCGACCGCGCGACGTAGAGGGCTCAGCGGCGTGCGATGCCTCACACGCTCCGTGAGCAACGTTCGTACCGTGCGTGCGCGCGCGGTGCGAAGTACGCGCGACGCGGATCTCGCGCGAGGGAAACACACGGAAAAAGCTACGGCTCTTCACCCGGTTTTTCGCACTCAACGGGACAAATTTGTCCGGTCCTGGTCTGTGACTCGAGAATTTCTGCGATTCGGCCGTTGTGGGCGCGATTTCGTCGGAATAAAAACGCACGACCGGGTCCGAGCCGAAACCGCCGAAACCGCCGAAACCGCGTGTTCATCGCGAAGGCGGAGTCAAACATGACTGAGGGAATCGCGACGTTCGAACGAAGGTTGGGCGAAAAAAACACGCGCGCGTACACAAACGCGTACACAAACGCAAACAAACACCCACCGCGTGTACTTTCAACGAGCCGTGTGTCGTTTTCGCCTCACCCGGACACCCCCCGCAGCGGCGGCGCGATTCGCGCTGTCTTCGAGCTCTTCACCTCCCCCGTCGCGCGCGCGTCTTTGGTGCCCAGCGGCCACCGCGGCAACAGCGGCACTTCGCGCCGCGTTTTTCGGCTCGGCTCCTCCTCCGTCGGCGTCGACACCTGCTCGGCGGAGGGCGCCTCCTCCGCGAGCCCGAGTGCGAACCGCTCGACGCCCGCCCACGCCACCATCACGCCGTTGTCCGTGCACCACCGCGGCGGCGGGAGCACCAGCGGCAAGCCCGCCTCGGAGGCGACCGCGCCGAGTGTCGCGCGAACGGTCGCGTTCGACGCGACGCCTCCGGCGACGACGACGCACGACAGGTTTCCAGACGGTTCCGGTTTCGTGTCGTTCGCCAGGCTCTCCCTGGCCCACGCGATGGCGCGCCGCGTGCGCTCCTCCAGGTGCTTCACCGCCGCCGCCTGGAACGACGCCGCGATGTCCGCGCGGACCGCGTCGCGGCGCGCGGTCTCCTCCGCGGAGAACGAAGGGTCCTCCGCGTCGCCCTCGCTCGCGGAGGACCCTTTGTCGTCGTCGCTCAAACCCCGCGCGCGCGCGAACGCGTCCCCGTCCGCGGGCTTCCCCAGGTCGCGCTCTATGGCGAGCCGCACGGCGGTCTTGAGCCCAGCGTAGGAGAAGTCGCAGTCCTTGCGCCGGCGCAGGGGCACGGGGAACCGGTACGCCTTCGGGTCCCCGCGCCGCGCGAGCGCCTCCAGCGCCGGGCCCCCGCCGCCCCCGACGTCCAAACCCAGGAGCCTGGCTGTCTTGTCGTACGCCTCGCCGAGCGCGTCGTCCAGCGCGCCGCCTAAGACGCGGTACTCGCCGACGCCGCGCGCGAGGATCAGCTGGTTGTGCCCGCCCGACACGAGCAGCGCGAGGAACGGGAACGGCGCGCGACGATTCGAATCGTCGTTCGATTCGTTCGCCGTTTCGCCGTCGCCGACGCGAGCGACGAGAGCGTGCGCTTCCATGTGGTGCACCGGCACGATGGGCAGCCCGTGCTGGTGACACAGGTCCTGCGCCTTGACGACGCCCACGCGCAGGCACATGGACAGCCCGGGGCCCACGGTGACGGCCACCGCGGAGAGTTTTTCTGGCGAAACGTTCGCGGCGGCGAGCGCGCGCGCCACGACGTCGTCGATGGCGCTTTCGTGCGCCTCGCGCGCGAGGTTGGGCACGACCCCCCCCCAGCGCGCGTGGATCTCGCCCTGGCTCGCGAGCGCCTCGCCCAGCACGCGCCCGTCGCCCGTGACCACGGCGGCGCCGGTGTCGTCGCAGCTGGTCTCGATGCCGAGGATCACGGTGCGCGCGCCCACGGGCACGCGCCCGCGAGCGTCCAGGCGGGACGCATCCAGCGCGCGCGAGCCCAACCCGAACCCGGGGCCGCGGTCGGGCGCGTCCGACGCGGAGGCGCGCACGACGGCCGGAGGGGCGGACGCGACGCCGGGAGGGCCCGTGGCGAAGCCCCGGGGCGGCGGCCAGCGCGCGCTTGGGCCCGGCGACCGCGCGTGCGCGTCGCGGCGCGCGCCGACGACGTGTCGGCGGGGCGCCGCGGCGGCGGCGACTTCTCTCGCGACCCGGTGATGCGCGTCACGCCTCGCGTCCGCGGCGAGCGCCACGCGCGGGCCCGTCGCGAGCGCGCGCATCGCCACGGAGCGGCGCGCTATGATTTGACGCGCGGGTGCCGTCACGGCCGCGAAGCGGGGCGCCACTCGCGAGCGCGCGCGACAATGTCACGTCGCAGAGAATCGATAAGACCTTTACCGGTAACACGGGAGTTTATGCACTTGAAAGTATCCTACAAACGCCTCAGAGTAGGCATTACCCGTTCTCGTCGTCATCGCCACCGGCGCTCTCTGGAGCGCCCGCGCACGCCACG
>Ga0181564_10005983_pt1 | contig 10031 bp, 6 predicted proteins | sample 011ome_24_FD_134512 | JGI IMG/M metagenome (GOLD analysis project Ga0181564, IMG submission 134512) | Coastal salt marsh microbial communities from the Groves Creek Marsh, Skidaway Island, Georgia - 011513CT metaG (megahit assembly) | ecosystem: Environmental > Aquatic > Marine > Intertidal zone... | reverse complement strand
TCGACGTCTTTCGTGTTTTCGTCTTTCGTTCCGGAGAGCGTCCCGACGTTCGTCTCCGGAGACGCCCGCTCGGCGTTCCGCGACGCCGCGCGCACGTCCGCGGCGCCGCCGTACTTGAGCGTCATGCTCTCTATCTCCCTTTTGATTTTCGCCTCCTGCGCCTCGCGCTCCTAGGCGTTCGCGGGCCCCGGCGCCCGGCGCGCCGCCGCGACCTCCTCGCCGTGGAAGTACCACAGCGTCACCGCGAACCTCGGCTTGGCCGCCGCGAGCACCTCGTGCGGTACGCGCGCGTCGGACTTGAACAGCACGAGCCGACCGCCCAGCGGCGCGACGTCCGTCAGACGCACGGGCTTCTTCTTCCTCGACGAAGAAGCCTCGGCTTCTTCGTCGCCTTCTTCGTCGTCGCGCCCGCGGAGCGTGACGACGTCCCGCACGCCCTCGGAGACGTCCATCGCGCCCGAGAGCGAGACATAGGACGCGGGTTCGCTCGCTCTCGTCACCGCGGTGCCGAAGCCGTCGGCGGCGGCGAGACTCCGCCCGTCGCAGTCGGCGAACGCCGCGGCGTCGGCGCCGTCGGCGCGCAAACACCGGAACACCCTGAGCTCGCCTCCGTCGCCCTCCTGCCAGTCCGGGTTGAGGTACAGGAGCGCGGTGAGCAGGCGCCCGTTCCGGTCGGGGTTGTCCACGTGTCGCACGTAGCGCGCGCCCGCGCCGGGGTACACCGTGCACATCGCCTTCGAGCGCGACGCGACGTCGCGCGCGTCGCCGCCCAGCTGGCCCAACTCGTGCACCAGCGTGTCCGCGCGCTTCATGGCGTCCGGCAGGCGGCGCCACAGCGGGTCGCCGCCGTCTCCGTCCGCGGTCTCTGAGCCGTTGAACCACCCGACGTGGTCCCCGCGCACGTCGCGCATGGTGTACTGCGTGGCATCCCCCGCCTTGCCCCCGGCGAGGACGCCGGGCGTGAGGTGCCCAGCGTCGTGCGCGCGGCGGATCTCGTCGCGCAGCTCTCGCGTCGTGTCGGGCGGGACGAAGCCGTCGACGACGACGAAGTTCTCTGTCTCGAGCCTTCGGTGGATCTCCGCCAGACTCTCGTCCATGAGCCACCACCACTCGGACTTACCCAGCAGCGAGTACTTGGTGCGGAGGTAGAACAGCGCGTCCGCGTCGCCGTCGTCCGTCGCATCGCCCGATCGTGAACCAGATCGAGTCGACGAAGAGTTGGCACCCCGTTTGTGCTTCCCTTTCGGCATGCCGTCCAAGGCCCCGACGACGAAGACGCCGTCTCCTACGCGGCTGCCGGTCGGCACGCGCGCCAAAACGCCACGCGACCGCGCCCCGCGCCTCTGCCCGGCGCCGGGCGCGTGGAGACACGCAGTGGCCGGTGCGGTTGCGGGTTGGTCGTAAAGTCAGCGAAAACAAATTTTCGTCGCCTTTTCGCATCACCAGGCGTTCGCGCGTTCAAAACCGCGACACGCGCGCGCGTGCGGTGGCACGCGACGGGCCCATGTCCGGTGGACTGTTCGGCAGCAGCGCCGCGCGAGGAGGCGATGCCTCGTCCGCCTCCGCCGCGCTCGAGGCCATGACCCTGGACCCGGTGCGTACCCAGTCTGACCAGCGCTAACAACAGCGCTCCCGAACCGCGTTTTAGGGTTGACGTCGACCCCCCGCGTCCGTCTCGCCCCGACTCGAAGCACGCGCTGACGCGCGCTCCTTTCCACAACCCCCACGCGCAGCGCGCGCGCGGTCCTCACGCGCACAGCGCGTCCCAGGCGGGTCCCGCCGCGGGCGGCGTTCGACGCACGCTTTCCATCCCGAAGGAGTTCCCCCGCCTCCTGGAGCTTGACCCGGCGTCTCTCGCCGAGCTCCTGCTGGACAAGGAGTCGTTCGCGCGATTCCTGCACGGCACGGAGGGCGCCTCTGAGGCGCGCGCGTTCACGCGCGACCTGCGCCTGGAGATGGAGAGCATGGCGCGCGCGAACATCGCGCTGGCGGAGGAGGCGGCGGATCTCCGCTCGCAGATTTCCGTCATTCGCGCGGTGGACATGAAGCCGGTGGCGGCGGCGTACGCCGCCGCCAAGGCCAAGACGGACGCGCTCGTGGGCGAGCACGACGTCGGCAGCGCGTTGCGCTCGCTGCGGGAGCGCGCGCGGGCGAGCGACGCGAAGAGCGAGGAGGTGCACGAGAAGTGGCTGGGTGGGGAGATTAAGGATGTCGACGCGTTTGTCGAAGAGTTTCGGCGTCTGCGGGAAAAGCACCACGAGGATGCCGTCAAGGCGTCCATCGTCGAGCCGGTGTTGTCGGGCGCCGGCGCCGGCGCCGGCGCGCGCGGCGCGCCGCCGCCGCCTCCGCCGGCGCGGGGGTACCCGGGGAGGCCGAGGTACGGGTGAGACGTAGAGCGTCGGTTTGCCGCTAATCTATAGCTAATCAATCTAACGCCGCGCCGAGGTCCGTCACGGCGCGATTCTCGAGACGACGAACACGCCGCCTCGGCCCCCTCGCGAGACGCGCAGCGTCTCGTCGCAGAAGGTGTTCCGAAGCACACCGCGCGGTCGAGGCAGGGGCAGGCGGAGCGTCGGGGGCGTCGGCGTTCCGCCGCTCGCGGGTTTCGCTCCTATCTCCCACGACGTGAACGTCACGGCGACTTCCCGCGCCTCGGCATCCAGCGCCTCGATTTCGCCGCGCACGCCGACGCGAACCTCGCCCAGCGGCCACGGAAGTTCGGCGTCCACCACGTTGTCCACCTTTTTGTTCTCGAGGTCCACCACCTGCGTGTTCGCGACGCCCTTCGCGTTGGTCTCCGCCGAGCCCGCGAGGGCGGGCGCGAAGGCGAAAAACGCCTTGTACAGCTGGTCGCTGACCCGCTGAAACGCATCCTCGTCCAACACGCCCGCCAAAGGCGACGTGAACGTCCCCGCGACCCCGTTCGGGTCGTTGGTGCTGTACACCAGGCTCCATCGACCGGAGACGTCCGCGAAGGGGACGTCGCCTCCCACGGCGCCTCGCGACTCGAGCGCCCGGCACGCCTCGAGGATGGCAGCCTTGCACGCGCGGGGGTCCGCGCCTGGTCTGCGCGAATCCGACACCGCAGAGAGGAGGGCACGTTTCGTGACGACGACGTCGTCATCAGCGACACGTTCGTCGTCACTCGCGAGCGCCGCTCTCGAGGCTCTCGCTCCCGACGCCGACGCGCGCGGTTTCCTGCGCGGGCCGGGGAACGCGCGCGAGACGCGCGTGGCCAGCGCGGAGGACGCCATCGCCACCAGTGCTCGTACCGCTGTGCGGCGCTTGGACACCTCGCTCCGGCAACAAACGCGAACTCAGGACTGGGTCGTTCATGGTCCTTGGCCGAAACAAGCCCTGCTTTTTCTTGAGGTTTCCGCCGAGCATCGCCCCTCGAAAGTCGTCGGCGGCGGCTGTGCCGCGGCCACTCCTTCACGCACCATGAAGAACAAGAAGAAGCTGAGGCAGAAACAAGAGGAGGCGGAGGCGATCGCTCGCGGCGAGCGCGCGGAGGAGAGCAGTTCCGAGGAGTCCGAGTCCGAGGAGGAGGCGGAAGCTGCCGCCGCCGCCGCGCGAAAGGGCAAGAAACGCAAACAGGCGGCGGCTGACGATGGGGACGCGTCCGAGGATGAGATCGAGGACAACCGCGACCGGCCTCGCCCGAAGGTGGATTTCACGGGCGTGAATGCTAAGGAGAAGTGCTTGATTCTCAGCTCCCGGGGCGTCACCTCGCGTTACCGCCACCTCATGCTCGACATCGGCACGCTGATTCCGCACAGCAAGAAGGACAGCAAGCTCGACACGAAAAATCCGCGCGACGCCGTCGTGGAGGTGGCGGACATGAAATCCTGTTCCAGCGCCATGTTCTTCGAGTGTCGCAAGCGCACGGACTGCTACATGTGGCTCGCGAAAGTCCCCGAGGGCCCGAGCGTGAAGTTCCACGTCGAGAACGTGCACACGATGGCGGAGCTGAAGCTCACCGGAAACCACCTCAAGTTTTCGCGCCCGGCGCTGCACTTCGACGCGACGTTCGACGACGCGTCGTCGCCGCACCTCGCGCACATCAAGGAGATGCTGACGCACGTGTTCACGACGCCGTACAAGCACCACAAGATGAAACCGTTTTTGGACCACGTCTTCGCGTTTTACTGGGAGGACAACCGCGTGTGGTTCCGGAACTACCAGATCGCGTACCCGGAGGGCAAAGAGGCGCGCGGCGTCGGGGCGACGCTCGTCGAAACCGGCCCGCGGCTGTGTCTGCACCCGATCAAGATCTTCGCCGGCGCCTTCGGGGGGCCGACGCTGTACGACGACCCCACGTACGTCTCGCCCAACGTCGTGAGGCGCGAGGAGAAGAAGAAGGACCAGGGCAAGTACCAGCGCAAGGTGGAGAAGAAGGCGGAGAGGAAGGCGCACGCGCGCATGAACGCGCTCAAGCCGGATGAACTCGACGGGTGGCTCAAGGACTAGCTGAGACTTGAGAGGGCGTTTTTTTGTGTATCAACACGAAGGCACAACTCGTTCGCGTGATGACTCGACGACTCCGAGATGCTCGCTCGCCGCGGGAGACACCTCGACGAGGGACTCCGGCGCCACTCGGAGGGACACGGCGCGGGCGGTGCGCGTCGCGGCGCGCGTCGCCTCGTGACGCGCGATGGCGGGTCCGGAGGCGTCGGGGAGGAAACGCGCGCGCGAGCACGACGCTTCTAAGACCGCGGGCGCGACCGCCGCCGCCGACACCGCGGAGGACATCGCGGCGTTCGCGTCTCGGCTCGGGCGATGGGGGGGCGCCGTGCGATGCGAGCGCAGCGCGCGCGACGGCGAGCCCGCGCTCGTCGCGGCCGCGTTCACCGCGAAGGGCGAGACGATCGTCGCCGATCCCCCCCTCGCTGCGGTGCAGGCGCTCTCGAACCGGGGTCGTTTCCTCGCCTGCGCGCATTGCCTCGCGCCCGCGGGCGACGACCCGGCCCGCCATCTCGCGCTCGCCGCAGGCCGCGTGTCCCGCCGCGACCTGGTCGCCGCCGCGGTGGAGTCCGAGCGGTGCGGCGCGGACGTTCAGCCCCCCGGCGTCTCGCCGCTCCCGCGCCTCGCGCCGCGCGGCGCGACCGCGCGCGAGGGGCCGACGCCGTGCCGTCGCGCTCGAGGCGGGTGCCTCGAGGTTTTCTGCGGCGAAGCGTGCCGCGACGCCGCGCGCGGGTGGCACGCCATGACGTGCCTCGGGAGCTGCGGAGAGGGCAGCCCCATGTTCGAGTTCGAAAGGCACGCGCGTCGTTCGCACGAGTCCTTCCTCCTCGCCGCGAACGCGCTCGCGCGCGCCCTCGCCGACGCCGGCGGGTCCGACGGCGTCGCCGAGGGCGAGGCGGATGCGGCGGAGGATGTTTTCGTCGGCGCGAGCGACGCGAAGACGAACGCCGCCGCCGCGTCGCGGTGGACGCGTCTCTTCGCGAGCCTTCCCACTTTCTCCGGGCGCTGGTGGGACGAAGACCGCGCGCGCGTCGCCTCAAAAGAAGAGGACGACGCGAAGAGCGCGAAATCGGCACGCCGCGCGTCGCGCCGCGCGGAGACGCTCCGCGAGCAAATCGAAGACGCGCACCAGCTTTTGTTCATGGCCTGGGGCTTGGCTCGCGGTTTGCGTTCGGAGAAGACCCTGGAGCCGTTCCTCGAGTTCGACGCGTTCGAACGGCTCGTCGCCGCGGTGGACCGATCCGCGCAGCCGCTCAACACTGAGCACCCCGCGGCTCGATACGCGCGCGCCGTCTCCGCCGCCGCCGCCAGTCCCGACGCGAAGCGCGCGTGCGCCGCGCTACGCGCGGCGGCGCGCGCCGCCGGCGCGGGGAACCTCTTCCGCGGCGGCGACCAGGAGGACAGCGACGAGGCGTCTTCTTCGAGCGACGACGAGTCGTATGCGTCTTCTTCTTATTCTTCTTCTTCCGACGACGACGAGGACGACGAGGAGGAGGACGGCGAGTCCGGCGACTCGTCGCTTCGCGAAGAAGCCGACGGCGCGCGCCGCGCGACCGACCCGAACCCGTCCCCGGCGCCGGGCTCCTCGGACGACGACGTCGTCGATCTCGTTGAGACGGCCACCGCGTCGTTCCCGAGGCTCGCCGCGCTCGCGCTCGCGCCCGCCGCGGCGCTCGCGAGGCACAGCTGCTTGCCGAACAGCCAGGTGGAGATGGCGACCGAGGCGCGCGGGCGCGACGGCGAGAGCCCGCCGGCGTGCGGCGGGCTCCGCGTCTCGCTCGTCGCCCTTCGAGACGTCGCGCCCGGCGAGGAAATCACCGTCGCGCGCGTCCCGGTGGCGCGCCCGTTGGCGGAGCGCCACGCCGAGCTGATCCGCGCGTTCGGCGGTGTTCAAAAAACGCACATCGCGAGCGCATCTGCCGAGCAGCCGCGCGCGTGCGCGTGCGCGCGGTGCGTGTACGAGCTCTGCGCCGCGCAAGGCGTCCCTTCGCCGCTCGCGGCGCGCGAGCTGTGCGCGCTCGCCGACCAGGCGTCCGAGGAGGGGCGGCACGAGGACGCCGAGCGGTGCGCGCGCGAGGCGGCCGAGGCGGACCCGGACCGGGAAACGGGCGCGTTACACAAAGTGGGCGTCGCGCTCCTGGGGCAGGGCAGGTGGGCGGAGGCGCACGAGGCGTGGGCGGAGGCTTACGCGTCTCGGTCTGAAAAGCATCCGCGCGACCGCGAGGCTTTCGCGGCGCTCGCCGCGCAAGTCGCGAAGGACCGAGCGTACGCGCGCGCGAGTCGCGAGTACGCGTCTTCGTCCGGGAAACCCGGGGAAGCGACGGACGCGGACCCGAAAGCCGCCGTTCCCGTTCGTTCGCCTCGCGCGCTCCATCCCTCCGCCGGAATCTTCACGAGCGGCCCCGAAGACGACGCGGCTTTGCTGACGCCGGAGGCGTGCGCGGTTTGGATCGCGCGGGCGGAGGCGGCGGCGGCGGCGCGGGGCGGGTGGACCACCAGCAGACACTACGCGGTGCCGACGACGGACCTTCCGGTGCACGAGATTCCCAGCCTGTTGCCGCTGTGGAACGCGTTCCTCGCGCGCTCGCTGGGGCCATTCCTGCACGCGTGTTTCCCGGAACGCGTCCACGCTGGCGGCTCGAACGTGCGCGTGCACGACGCGTTCGTGGTGCGGTACGACGCCGGCGCGCAGAGGTACTTGCCGGCGCACGTCGACCAGTCAGAAATCTCCGTGACGCTCGCGCTGAACGCGCTCGGCGAGTACGAAGGAGGCGGGACGACGTTTCCCGACCCGACGCGGGTCACCGCGCGCCCGGACATCGGCGGGGTCGTGGCGTTCGGGGGGGACCTGCGTCACGCCGGGGCGCCGGTCACGAGAGGCGTCAGGTACATAGTCGCGGCGTTTCTCTTCACGGTGTGATGACCAAGTCAACTTGCACTGAAACAAAACGCGCGAAAACGTTCGGCCGCCGCACTCGTCGACACGTGGCGGATCGGGGAGCAACGACAACGAGTGCTCCGAATCGAAGGACGTCACATCGCCCGTGCGCGGAGATGTTGCGCCACGCCCTGAGGCTTCGCGCCGCCGCGCCCGCGGGGCGCTTCTCCCGCCACTCGGGCACCGTCGCGTCGCCCGCGACGGACAATGCCCCCGTGCTGGGCTGGATGGGTCGCCCCGAGACGGACGCCAACCGCCCGAATGAGGAGTTCATTCCCGCGCGCACGCCCGCGGACGTCGACCGCGAGCACTTCCGCGAGGCCCCGTCGGTGCGTTTCTGGAACGCGTGGAGCCACGACGACTCCAAGTCCCCCGCGGCGTCCGTCGCGGACGTCCTCGCGCAGATCTCCGCGGCGACCAAGTCCCCCGCGGACGCCGCGTACTGGGCGTACCACGTCTTCCGCAGCTCGTGGTTCCTCGGGCAGGGCGCGGCGGGCATGCTGGTTTCCTCCGTCGCCGGGGCTGGACCCGAAGCCGCGCCGACGCTTTCGCGCGCGCGCGCGGGTGCGGCGGCCGCCGAGCGGCTCGTCTCCGAGGCCGTGCAGGTGTACGCGCAGGACCTGAAGCGCGTCAACGACGGGACGCACCGGGCTCCGTATGACATGGACCCGCGGCACCGCCAGTTCAACCCCGCGTTCGTCGCCGACAAGTCTCTCCGGTTCGCGTCGGAGGCGCGGTCGACGCTGCGGAAGCACGCGGCGGCCACGAAGCAGAGGCTGGCACGGGAGGGCGAGGGGTCGGCCACCGAAGTGGGCGCCGAGGACTCGGAAGAGACGCGCGTGTGGCTCAGCTCGCCTCTGTACCCCGACTACTACCTGAACACCTTCCACTGGCAGACGGACGGGTGGCTGTCGAAGGCGTCGGCCGAGGTGTACGAGGTCTCCACCGAGACGCTCTTCGTGGGGAGGCAGGACGCCATGCAGCGCACCGCGCTGGCGCCGCTCAGGGAGTGGTTCGACGAGACGCAGGAGAGTGCGACCGGCGAGAACGTGAAGCTGCTGGAGATGGCGTGCGGGACCGGTCGGTTCCTCACGTTCACGCGAGACACGTACCCGAAGATGGACACCGTCGGGCTGGACCTGTCGCCGTTTTACCTCGCCGAGGCGCGGGAAAACGCCGAGTACTGGGAACGGTTCAGAGCCGGCGATTTGAAGTCCGGGGGACACGCGGGAAACGCGCGCGCGGTGGCCTCGCTCGCGACGGGGGCGCTGCGTCGAGTGGGGAGCCTGGCGAAAGCCGCGGGTGTCCCTCTGCCGCCGCTGCCCGCCGCGCCGCGCGCGGCGGAGGAAACGAGAGACGTCGGTGAAAAAAAGGACCTCGGACGCTGCGAGTTCGTGCAGGCGGCGGCGGAGTCCATGCCCTTCCCGGACGCCTCTTTCGATGCGGTGACGTGCGTGTACCTGTTCCACGAGCTGCCCCCCGCGGTGCGGAAGGAAGTGGCGCGCGAAGCGGCGCGCGTGCTGAAACCCGGCGGCGTGTTCATCTTGGCGGACTCCATCCAGCTCGGCGACCGCCCGCGCGTGGACGCGCACCTCGGGCGGTTCGGCGACTTCAACGAGCCGTATTACCGGTCGTGGCTCCGCGAGGACACCGTGGAGCTGTTCGGCGAGCGGGGCGCGGGCCTGGAACCGTGGACGAAGGAGCTGTGTTCGAGCACGAAGGTGCTTTCCTTTCGTAAACCGCTGTGAAATAAAAAAGAACGCGCGTTCTCGTCGTCGACGTTCCTCTCGCGTGGTGACGTATCACCGCCGCTCATCTCCGGCGTCTCGGGTCGACGTCGTGGCACTCTCCTTCCACGGAGTGCACGCCAGAGCACCCCGCGAAACACGCCGTGGTGTACGTCACGCCGTCTTCGCCGCACGCGGGTCTCCACCCGAACGCGGGTGCGCCGACTTCGTCTCGTCCCCACGCGGCGACGCAGCCCGAAACGCAGTTTCCGTCGGGGCTTCGCTCGCGCGGGCACCTGCCGGGACGCGCCGGCTCCGGGGGCATCTTTGCGTCTGTGCGGACCAGAGACGACGCGCACCGCGCCCAGCACGCGTTCGCGTACGTCATCGTGTCGCCGACGCACACGGGATCCCAAAGCTCATCTTGGCACGCCACGCGACACGCGAAGAGTTCCTGTTCGAGCGTCCGAGGGGCGGGCGCGCGGGGCGGCGAAGGGCCGCCGGACGCAGCGGCGTCCGCCTCGAGGTCGGCGTCCGCGACGACGACGAGCGCGAGCGCGAGGACGCACGCGACACGGAATATGCCTTCGAGACGCATGGTCTCGGGACGCCGAGCGAGGTGAGGAGACGGTTTGAAGGGACGGTTTCTCCTTCTCGCGTAAAAACGTTTCGTCTACGTACGTTTTTCGCCTCGGGCGCGCGAACGGGCAAACGACGAGTCTCTTTCCGGTTGCGTCTCCTTCTCCTCCTCGGTCTTTCTCGTTCACGCGGCGACGGATTCCGACTCGCCCGTGATTTTTGCTTTCGTCGTGGAGTCCGTGCAGCCGGCGCGCTCGTCCGCGGCCACCACCGCCAGGACGTCCGCCAGCGAGATCACGCCCACCGGCCTTCTCGCGTCGTCC
>Ga0181564_10005982_pt1 | contig 10031 bp, 8 predicted proteins | sample 011ome_24_FD_134512 | JGI IMG/M metagenome (GOLD analysis project Ga0181564, IMG submission 134512) | Coastal salt marsh microbial communities from the Groves Creek Marsh, Skidaway Island, Georgia - 011513CT metaG (megahit assembly) | ecosystem: Environmental > Aquatic > Marine > Intertidal zone... | reverse complement strand
TTCCTTTATAATCATCCTTACAATAGTATTCGTCTGCTTTGTACATCACTATGGCGTCATCAGAGATAGATTTGTAACCATGAGCAAATCCTTTAGGAACGAATAATTGCTGATATTTTTTATCATCTAATACAATTGAAATCCAATGTTTGAAAGTTTTAGATTTGGGCCTTATATCAACAACCACATCTAAAATTGAGCCTTGAAGGCAAGTCACAAACTTTGCCTGAGGATTTGACATTTGAAAATGCATCCCTCTAATAGTATTTTTCTTCTTACTTGTTGCGATATTATCTTGCACAAAGTTAATAGAGCTTAACTGTTTAATCACTGATTGATCGGATCCTGAAAAGAATTTCTTATGATTAAAAGATTCAAAGAAAATACCCCTATAATCTTCATGAACTTGAGGGGTAATTAATATAAGGTCTTCAATTTTCAGTCGCTCAAAAATCATTTTTAGAGATATGAGACAATACTTCTCAAGTGCTGATTGATAAGATTATCCTCTTTTAACAACATTTTAATCTGATACATAGTCATCCACTGAAATCCATCCGGCACCTCAATCTCATCATCAATCTCAACAAGCATATTTTTTACACGTTTTAGATAAAATCTTCCCCCATCCTCTGGATACCAATGCTGATATATAACTTTGGTTGATGAGTTAGTGCCGTCAAAATACTCTGCAAAAAGAGGCTTACGACCACTATGAAGTTTATTTAAATTATCATATGTAACTTGAAGAGTTGGTGAGAGCAACACTCTATCAAAATTCCCAGGTTCAAATTTAGCCTCAATTAAATAATAATAAGTATCAGAGAATTTCTTTTTAATCAGTCCTGCAACACTTGATTCAGTTCCTTGATCAAGCATTGGTTGATCCCAACCTTTGCCTGATTCTCTGATATTAGTCTCTGTTCTAACGCCTATAATCTTAAAAAAGCCTCCTGTTTCATGCTGATAATTACCAGACTGTTCGTTAAAGTCCCAGCCCCCCTCTATTTCTTTAAGGGGGAAAGTTGTAACATCAGCAGGAAGATTGTCTTTAATCTCTTCTAACCACTTCTTTAATGAAGATATATCCAAAAAAATGGTTTCTTTATTCAAACACTCAAGTAAGTGCTCAACATTTTCAAGTACATAATTTTTATCTAAATCAGTAAATTCCTCTTGCAGAAGATTTAAAATTTTAGCTTTCAATGATTCACTCATAATTAGTTATATATTTTTGAATATTGTCTTTAGAGGTATCATCTAAATTAAATCCTGATCTAGATTCTAGGTCCTTATCAGAAATATCAATTTCATAATGTATGTTTCCATATTTGATGTCTTTATTAAATAATTCAGCTATTTCTTTCATAGAAATGTCCTCAGACGCAGTTACAGTCACAAGCCCAGTAGAGTCTGATAGTATTACATCAAGTATTGTTGAGTAGTTTACATAATTCATCATACTAGTAGCTGTTAATGCAATTGGCTCACCTGCTTGAATCTTTCGAAAAGTATTCATTTTCATTTCATTACCTATTAAGCCTGACGGTCGAATAATCAGAGTATTTTCAGAATATGAGTCAACTATTCTTTCTGAGATTCTCTTTGCAATTCCATAAATTGAGTCTCTTTTAATATCAATACTGGATATATGTATAAACTTTTTGTGCGGTATTGTTACTAATTGTCTTGTAAGAATAGTATTATCATCAAAATATTCATATGTAACATCTTCCCAGCTTGCATGACTAATGCTAGCAGCGCAATGAATGATAGCTTCATACTCCTTGCCAGAGTCTAAAATGTCCTGAACAGTATTGTTGCGAGTAAATAAATCTATATTATTTAGATTTTTTGATAAGAATTTCCCTAATCCGCTTGATGCGCCTGTAAGTAAGATCATATTATTTAATCAATTGAATTAAATACTCCCCATAAGGACTATTTTTATATTTGTGATGTTGTTTAAGGACTGTTTCAGAAGAAATCCAGTCATTATTAAACGCTATCTCTTCAAGGCAAGCTATTTTTAAACCCTGCCTTTTCTCTAAAGTATGAACAAATTCTCCTGCTGCCAATAAGGCTTCTTGCGTTCCTGTATCTAGCCAGGCAAAACCTCTTCCAAGTTGAATAGCCTTAAGTTTTTTGGCTGCCAAGTATTGAAGATTGACATCAGTAATTTCTAATTCCCCTCTGTTAGATGGTTCCAGGGCCTTAGTTATATCTATTACTGAATTGTCATAAAAGTATAGACCAGTTGCAGCAAAATTAGACTTTGGAGAAGTTGGTTTCTCCTCTAGAGAGATAACATCACCATTTTCACAAAGCTCTACTACACCAAAAGAAGAGGGATCATTAACTATTGTAGTAAATATCAAAGCGCCATCTGATAAATTTGCAGCATCTTTAAGTGTGTCTCCAAATTGATAACCGAAGAAAATATTATCTCCTAGAATCAGACTAACCGGATCATTGCCAATGAATGATTCCCCAATTAAAAATGCTTCGGCGATTCCATTAGGTGCGTCTTGAGTCGCATATTCTATTGATATTCCATAATTTGATCCATCTCCTAACATGGAATGAAATAATAATTTATCTGAATCAGTAGAAATGATTAGTACTTCACGAATGCCTGCTAGCATCAAAACTGATAAAGGGTAATATATCATTGGCTTATCAAAAATTGGAAGCAATTGCTTTGAAAAAGCTTGAGTTAGAGGTGCCAACCTTGAGCCTGAGCCACCTGCAAGAATAATTCCCTTCATAAATTTATTGCAACTCTCCTGTGCCTATGCGCGTTAATGCAAAGTCTTGTTTTAAGATTGGTTCCCACCATGATTTATTGTCTAAATACCATTGTACTGTCTTTCTAAGCCCAGACTCAAAAGATTCTTCAGGTTTCCAGCTAAGGCTAGTTTTAATTTTTGATGAATCAATAGCATATCTTTTATCATGGCCAGGTCTATCGGTAACAAATGTTATTAAGTCTTTGTAAGATTCAAGGCTAGCTATTGTAATAGGATTCATTTCGTCTAATAATTCACAAATCATATGGGCAATTTCGATATTTCTTATCTCATTTGAAGCTCCAATATTATATGTTTGGCCATGTTTACCTTGCTCAAAGACTGTTAATAAGCCCTTGGCATGATCATCTACGTAGATCCAATCTCTAACTTGCTGCCCATCACCATATATGGGTATATTTTTTCCATGAATGGCATTTAAAATTATTGTGGGTATTAGCTTTTCAGGGAAATGAAATGGGCCATAATTATTAGAGCAATTTGTAATGATCGATGGAAAGTTAAATGTTTTATTCCATGACTTTACTAGGTGATCTGAACTTGCCTTTGATGCAGAATATGGAGAGCTAGGGGCATAAAAATGATTTTCATCACATGGAGGCTCTAATGGATGAAGATCACCATAAACTTCATCAGTTGAAACATGTTGAAAAGTAAATTTACTGTCCTTGGTTTGATCAATTAATTTTATATACTTATTACTTATATCAAGTAAATTATATGTACCAAGGATGTTCGTATAAATAAAAGGGCTAGGATCATCAATTGATCTATCGACATGTGATTCAGCTGCCAAATGAATAATTCCATCAGGCTTAAATGCGAATATTGTATCTTTAAGAATCTGATATTCGCATATGTCTCCCTTTACAAAGGAGTACCTCTTAGAATCCTGAATAGACGATAATGAATTAAGATTACCTGAATATTTTAAAGCATCATAATTTAATACTTCATAAGAGGTATTATTAATAATATGTCTTATTAATGCTGAACCTATAAAGCCAGCTCCGCCAGTTATAAAGATTTTCATTTTTTGAAGGAAATTTTTTTTAGAAATTCTAACACAATTTAAATATCAATTATCTTATAAACTGCGTCTAAAGCTGACTGAATTACTATTTCTTCATCATACTTTTCTTTAACAATTTCTCTTCCCCGATTGCCCATTTCCTGTCTTTCAACGTCTGTCATTTCAAGCATAGAATTCAAAGCAGCTTCAAGAGATATAGCATCCTTTGGTTTGCAAATTAATCCATTTACTTCGTGAGAAATTATAGTGTTGCATCCAGGAACATCTGTTGTAACTACTGGAATCGCCATTGCACCAGCTTCTAATAAAGATTTTGGCATCCCTTCTCTGTAAGATGGGAGAACAATACAGTCAACTTGAGACATAATGTTTTCAATAGAACTTGACTGTCCTAACCAAAACAACCATTTGCTCTGGTTCCAATTATTTAAGGTCTCTTCTGAAATTGCTGAGACATTTTCATGATCGATGAATCCACATAGCCATAGTTCACATCTAACTTGAAAATTATTGATCGATGATATTGCTTCAAATAATTCATTTAGCCCTTTGTCACTTAACATCCTACCAGCATATAAAAAACGAAATTTTTTCTTAGATTCATCTACCTGCAGCTTTATTGAGGGATTGAACCTTTTTAAATCAACCCCTGAACCAGGAAGAAGTTTTATTTGATCTTTAGAAAGAATATCAAGGCTTTCTAGCATATTAATATCTTCAGAATTTTGACAAAAAACTGTATCTGCAAGAGGCTGACTTAATTTATAAAGCAATGTAACAACTCTTGAAATAAAATTTCTTTGTAAAAATGCTGTCCCGAGACCCGTAATGTTATTAATTGCTGGAACCCTTGCTAAGAATGCAGCAAAACTACCATAGATATTATTTTTGACAGTAAAATGAAATGCAGCAACAGGCTTCAATTTAAGGTATGTAATGTATATCTTAAAAAATAAACTTAAATCTTGTAATGGATTCAATCCTTTTCTGCTAACTTTTATTTCCTTCCATTCGCAACCTAGGTTTATTAAATGATCGGTAAAATTATCTTTAGGGGAAATGCATATAACTTTAAAATCATCCTTTAATAATCTTTTAATCGTAGAACGACGAAAGTTAAATAAATACCATGAACTATTTGAAGATAATGTAATAACTTGTCTTGACATAATTGAATTATATAAAGCTATATAAAATTATATTTATCGGATTTAAGATCAAATTGAAGTAGAATACGAATTTAAAATTCAAATAAAAAACTCCTATATGGCTGCCAGTATATTGAATAATTTGCAAATACCAACCATACATACATAATCAACGCGTACAATAAGATAATTAATAATACTATCCATTGACGAGACTCACTTTTGTAGCCAAAAAATTCAGGCAGATAAGAAAAAACTACCATTTGAATTGGTAAAAGATAAAGAGCCATTCTATCAATTGCAGTAGATGCATCTACAAGAAAAAAAACTGTAAATGAAAATAATGAAACAAAAGCAAATGATTTCCATAAACTTAGCTCTTTTGGGTGCATTTTAAACCTTCCTGGAAAAAGCAATATTATAAGCGAAGGCAAAACAAGCATTGAAAGACGAATAAGCGCTCCGCTTGATTCATATTGATTTTCAAAATAGTAATATAAGAATAATCGTTCAATTGCATCTTTTAAAAAAAGAAAATAAAGAACAATACCTAGAATTGAAAAGAGAAAAATAATTCGCTTTCTATTATTAGTAACTGCTAGGACTGCGGCACCAAGTAAAACAATTGCAGTTTTATGAAATAAGGCTGCCACTAATATCATTATTGTGAAATACATAAACCTGTCTCTTGTAAGCGCACGAAGGGCCAATAATGATAACCCTAATGCTGCACCCTGCCTTGAATAACCCATACCAACTACAATGATTAAATATGGAAATGCAACAGCTAAAGCCAAAAATGGTCGGGGTAAACTCCTGCATAACTTAATAAGGCCATAAGAAAAAATCAATCCGCATACTAAATTTACTCCGAATATACTGAAGCCAGCTTTTGCAGAAGCCCAATTCAACAATGTATAAGCAGGATCTTGTGTGATAACAAAATGATCTGATAGAGATGTAACAGTCCCCATAAACTCTACATAATTTAAATAACTACCCCAATCTCCGCCTACCTCTAGTCGAAAACCTATAATCATTGTTAAAAAGATTAAAACTAGATACCATGCAAAATCTATTGATGTATCAAGCCTTTGATAATGATTTCCACTATTAATTCTTGAACTTCCAATAATTGCAAAAAAAGAAAAAAAACTGAAAAAGACAAAATAAAGCGACATTATATTTTTAATAAGTATTGCATCATATTTCAGGATGATGTTCTTTTAGCCAAAGTTGAAACATTAAAATTCCCCACAATTTTGGGGTCCAATCATGCTTACCTGATTTATGTTGGTTCCACATTTCAATTATAGGACTTATATTAAAGAAACCTTGATTTATTAAAGTTCTCTCATCAAGCAATTCTTCGCACCATTCTTGCAAAGGCCCTCTCAACCACTCTCCAATTGGAATAGCAAATCCACTTTTAGGCCTTTCAATCATTGAGCTTGGTATATACTTACTCAATATTTTTCTTAATGGTTTCTTGCCAACTTTATTTTTGATTTTAAAATTTAGGGGCATTCGCCATGCTGTAGATATAATATCTGGATCAAGAAATGGAACTCTTGTCTCTAAGCTGACTGACATTGCCGCTCTATCAACTTTACATAAAATATCATCTGGCAAATAAGTTATTGCATCACACAGCATCATATTGCTTATATCATCTAAATTAGGTTCAAATTCATATGCAGAAAGAACAAGATCATCATCAGCAATTTCTTTAATTCCTTTTACTAAAGATGAAGGTTCTGCCCAGTTGGTTGCCAAATCAACACACAGTTCCTTCAAAGAATTTATTCTTGTTAATCTTTCTGAAAGTTTATGAACTCTACTTCCAAAATGCTGTATTTGATTTTTACTAAATTTAGAATAAAAGGAATTGCCAGCATCTAATTTTTCAATTGGGATAGATAAAGCAAATTGAGCTAATTTCTTCCTAAAAGAAAATGGAATTTTGCTGATTGAATTCCAGACATGTCTTGTATGAGTATATCGATTATATCCACCAAACAACTCATCTCCAGCATCTCCAGACAATGCAACAGTTACATTTTTTTTAGCTTCCTTGGCCACTAAAAAAGTTGGGATCTGGGAGGAATCTGCAAACGGTTCATCATACATCAATCCAAGTTTTGGAATAACAGAAAGTGTATCTTCATCCGAGATCTTGACTGTTGTATGATCTGTTCCAAGATAATCAGAAATATCTGCAGCAAAAGAGGATTCATCATATGACTTATTTTGAAATCCAATAGTAAAAGTTTTAATAGGTTCGATAGAATTTTTCTGCATCAAAGAAACAATTAATGATGAATCAATTCCTCCACTGAGAAAAGCGCCAAGTGGAACATCTGATAGCATTTGAGAAGCAATAGATTTCTCTAAATTCTTCTCAAGTTCTTCAATTGCAATATCTTCGTTATCAAATGGTACTAATGAATTTTTTTTAACAGTATCTCTTAAAGACCAATATGGTTGTGGATCAGGTAGCTGATTACTTGATTGATTTGCATTAAATTCAAAAAAAGTTCCCGGGGTGAGTTTGAATATACCATCATAAATACATAATGGAGTTGGAACATAATTAAGATGCAGATAATTAACTAATGCTAGTCTTGAAATTTTATTTGAAAAGCCTGGAAATTCCTTGATTGCTTTGAGCTCACTGCCAAAAACAAATTTATCATTTACCCATCCATAATATAGTGGCTTTTCTCCAATTTTATCTCTAGCTAATGTTAAAACTTTAGAATGTCTGTCCCAAATAGCGATGGCAAACATGCCAGAGCACTTTTTAAGTGTTTGTTCAATACCAAAAAAATCTAGAGAGACAGCAAGAGTTTCTGAATCAGAACTTCCAATCCATTTAATAGAGTTATTAGATAATTGATTTAATTCTTTGCGAATATCCAGATGATTATATATCTCCCCATTGTAAACAATGACATATCTGGATGAATGTGATTCCATTGGCTGATGACCATTTACAGAAGTATCAATAATAGCAAGTCTTTGATGCCCAAAAGCAAGCTCATTATTTTCAGAAATCCAATAACCTGAGGAGTCAGGCCCTCGATGGGAAATAGCTCCTTTCATCAAATTAATAGTTTGTAATGGGTCGTCAACGCGACCAAAAAACCCTGTTATTCCACACATATAAGATTTTTAATAAAGCTAACGGTAATTATATCAATGTTATCGCGCATAAATTAAAATGAAATGATTAATTGCTGGGTGATTTATTTGGATTTTAAAAATTCTTGGATCTTGTAAAGCTCGGGAATTATCTTGTCATAAGTTTCTTTCCCATAAAATTTTTTAAGCTTTCGTTTCAGTCTTTTTTCTTTAAAAATATAATATATTTTTTTGATAAATTTAAATTTATTAGAAACTTTAATAAAAAATGTTTTAATTCTAAACAATCTTTGGAATCTGTAGCGCAAAACATTGTGAGGCAAGTAAAAATTTAAACTTAGTGCATAATTACTTAATATTAAATCATAAATTTTTTCTGAAGAATGTTGTTTGAAATTAACATGATTTGCAATATTCTTTGCTAACTCTCTAATATCATTTGGAAGATTATTTCTAACTAAATTATCTGAAAAATCATAGCCTTGAGAAAAAGTTCCCGTTCCAACTTGCCTAACATAGTGAATATTATTTTTGAAAGTACGTTGCTTCCCAATTGTCAATGCTCTTAATTGGAAAAAAAATTCCATAATAGTTAAATCTGTAAAGTTAATATTCAAAATCTCTTTCCAAATATTTAAAAGAGTTTCTGTGCGAAATACATAATAAAAATTAGGCTGAAATTTTAAAAAAGTATCCTCTATTTGATCTTCCCAATTTGGCAAGGGCTCGACAGATCTGTAGTGCTGGTAAAGAGAATCAAAATATGAATTGCTTCCATGAACATCAACCGAAAAACCATTAAGTTGTATTTTTAGGGTTGGAGATCCTGCTGAAACATAATCTTGATGATTTTCAAGAAAGTGTATTAGATCATTTATTCCATTCTCTATAATAAAGTCATCATTATCACAAAGCATCACATACTTAGTTTTTACTTCACTTAGGCCCTTGACGATCATTGTGAAATAATCAATAAATTTAATAACTTGTTTATGCTCAATATGTTGGATATTAAGCTTATTTTTATATTTTTGATAAATTAACTCTCCCTCTCCATTAGCATCTCCATCAGCATAAATAACTGGAAAAGGTGAGGATAAAGAACATAAATGTCCTAAAAAACGATCAGAAAATTTCTGCCTTCCAAACTGAGCAAGCAAAAGAGTAAGCTTAGAATCATGAGGATGATTAATTTTATGAGTTTTCATATTGCTGGACATACAAATCCTTTAGTTCTGTTGCAACTTTTTGAAATGAGAAGTCTTGTATTCTCTTTTTACCAAAATCAATTGAATTTCTTGAGAGATCTTTATTTATGATAATTGCCTCCAAAGTCTTTGCAATGGAAGAAGGGTCTTCAGGATCAAAATATAAATATTTCATTTGAGTAATTTCCTGAAAAACAGATATATTACTTAAAGCTATAGGTTTTTCACAAGCCATTGCTTCCAGAACCGGTATACCAAAACCCTCATACAAAGATGGGAAAACAAAAATATCGGACATATTACATATCAATTTAAAATCTTTTGAGCTAATATTTGAGAGAATTTTAATTTGATCACATAGCCCTAGTTTAAAAATCTTTTTCTGCACCACTTCTTTAGTACCACTATCATTTCCAATAATAAGTAAAGGTTTGACAATACCATTAGACCTTAATAGATTTATAGCATCGATAAGATTTTCATAGTTTTTTCTCTTCTCAAAATGACCTACGGATAATAAAAAATTGTCTGGTATATTCATTCTTGATCTTAATAAATCATAATCCCTTTCATTAGCTGATTGGAAAGAATTAAGATCAATTCCATTATAAATTCTGACCACATCTGCATTTGGAAAGAAGTTAAGTATCTCTCGCTTCATTGTGTCAGATACGGTGATAATCTTATG
>Ga0181564_10005976_pt1 | contig 10036 bp, 7 predicted proteins | sample 011ome_24_FD_134512 | JGI IMG/M metagenome (GOLD analysis project Ga0181564, IMG submission 134512) | Coastal salt marsh microbial communities from the Groves Creek Marsh, Skidaway Island, Georgia - 011513CT metaG (megahit assembly) | ecosystem: Environmental > Aquatic > Marine > Intertidal zone... | reverse complement strand
TTTGTCGCAATAAACGTTCGGACCCGGGGGCAGTACCCGGCGCCTCCACCAATTTCTCTTAAGTCACGGCCCCGGCCGTGTCCCAGGGGGGCGAAACAGGATCGACGGGCGCGTAAAGGGTAAACTTTCGTTCGGTATGGTACCACCGATATCGGGCCATATTCATAGGTGCCAACGACAATGTTGAAACCTTCGCTGTAGCTGCCTAACACGCAGAAACAAGCGCGGTTCGGGGGGCACCGGGCAACAGAAGCCCCCCACTTATTCAAGGGGTCCGGCGGTTCTTTGCGGTTAGGCATATCGCGAATCGTCTCCCTGCCGGAAACTGTACCCAAGTTTCTGCTCCTGAACCGTTGACCCGCGCGTCCCGGCGCGCTTCCATCGCGATGATATGACCGACGATCTGATGAAATACGACCAGATGGTGGAGGACGCCCTGCGCGGCGTTGTTCGCAAGGCCCTGCAACATGCTCTGGATGAGGGCCTGCCAGGCGACCACCACTTCTATCTGACCTTTCGGACGACGGCACCGGGGGTATCGATCCCGGACTACCTCAAGGACCAGTATCCCGAGGAAATGACCATCGTGCTCCAACACCAGTTCTGGGATCTGGTGATTGAAGACGAGCAGTTCACCGTCACGCTGAGTTTCAAGAACCGCCCCGCGGAACTACGCATTCCTTACAACGCGCTCACCGCGTTCGTGGACCCCTCCGTCAAATTCGGGCTGCAGTTCACCGTCGAATCCGGTGGCACGGCCAGCCTCCCGTCAATCCGTCCGGAAGGCGACCTGGTTCCCGCCTCCGACGACCCGTCATCCTCACAACCGGGCGAAGATACCGCCAACGAGGACGGCGAAGCCGACGGCGCCGAAGTGGTCAGCCTCGACCAGTTCCGCAAGAAGTAGATCAAGATGCCGACATGGTGTCGGACTCCGAATTTCCCGAACACATCATCGACCTGCTGTCTCAGGTCGGCCCTCCTTTTGCGGACTCAGCCAGATTGCGACGGATGTTCGGGGGCTACGGCATCTTCTGCGACGGCGTGATGTTCGCGCTGATCGCCGACGACGTGCTTTACCTCAAGGTCGATGCCGAGACCCAGCCGGACTTTGACAAAGCAGGCGCAGAACCCTTTGTTTACGAGAAGGCGGGCAAGCCGGTGGAAATGTCCTACATGACCGTTCCCGGTGCCGGCGAAGAAGATATCGAAATTTTTTCGGCCTGGGCGCAAATGGCGCTTGCCGCCGCCCATCGCGCCAAAACGAAGAAGCCGGCAGGCAAGCGCTAGTCGAAACTGGATCTGGTTCACGCCCGGAACGACATCTTTGAACGGATACCCCTTTACCTGTACGCGGCGGCGGGGATAATGCGCGCCGAAACTGGAGAGTGTGATGACTTACAAAACTCGAATTGAATCCGACACCATGGGCGAAGTCGAAGTTCCGGCTGACAAGTACTGGGGGGCACAAACCCAGCGCAGCATCGAGAACTTCCCCATCGGCAATGACCGCATGCCCACCGCCCTGGTCCGCGCGCTCGGCATCCAGAAACAGGCTGCTGCGAAAGCGAACCTGGCTTTGGGTCAGCTAGAGGAAGAGGTGGCCAACGCCATCATCGCGGCCGCGCAGGAGGTGATCGACGGCAAGTTCGACGACAACTTCCCGTTAGTCGTCTGGCAGACCGGCTCAGGCACCCAGTCGAACATGAACGCCAATGAGGTGATCGCCAACCGGGCCAACGAAATCCTCGGCGGCAAGCCGGGCGACAAATCGCCGGTTCATCCCAACGATCACGTAAATCGTAGCCAGTCTTCGAACGACACCTTCCCTGCGGCCATGCATATCGCCGCCGCCATCGAGTTCGAGGATCGCCTGATCCCCTCGCTCACACATCTGAAGGATGCGCTGGACGCCAAGACGAAAGAGTTTGCCGATATCATCAAGATCGGCCGTACGCACACTCAGGATGCCACACCGCTGACGCTCGGTCAGGAATTCTCGGGCTACACAGCGCAGATGGAGGGCGTGATCGCCGGTGTGCAACGTGCCATGCCCGACCTGCTCCAGCTCGCCCAGGGCGGGACAGCCGTCGGCACCGGCCTCAACACGCCTAAAGGATTTGCGGAAGCCTTTGCCGCCGAGGTCGCCAAGATCACGGGTAAGCCGTTCGAGACCATGCCGAACAAGTTTGCCGGTCTGGCCGCCCATGACGCGATGGTCGCTGCTTCCGGCGCCCTGAATGTCGGTGCCGTTGCCGCCATGAAGATCGCCAACGATGTGCGTTTCCTCGGCTCCGGCCCGCGCAGCGGCATTGGCGAACTGAACCTGCCGGCCAACGAGCCGGGCTCTTCCATCATGCCGGGCAAGGTGAACCCGACCCAGTGCGAGGCGCTGACGATGGTGGCTGCCGAAGTGATGGGCAATCACATGGCCGTCACGGTGGCCGGCAGCAACGGGCATTTCGAGCTCAATGTCTTCAAGCCGGTGATCATCTTCAATGTGCTCCGCTCGGCCGGACTGCTCGGCGATGCCTGCCGCAGTTTCACCGATCGCTGTGTCACGGGCATCGAAGCGAATCGCGAACGGATCGGCGAATTGATGGCGCAATCGCTCATGCTGGTGACCGCGCTGAACCCGCATATCGGGTACGATAATGCCGCGAAGGTCGCAAAAAAGGCATTTGCAGACGGGAGTACCCTGAAAGAAGCCGCAATTGGCTTGGGTGTGCTGACGGACGAGCAGTATGATGAGTGGGTCAAACCGGAGAACATGATCGAGCCTGCATGATGCAAAACATCGTCGAGACCCTGCCCCACCAATCCGCGAACAAGAAACGTTCAGTGGTTGTGGCGGGCCATCGCACCAGCGTCTCGCTCGAAAATGTGTTCTGGGATCACCTGCGCGCCATCGCCAAGTCGCGTCGCGTATCGGTCAACGAACTGGTGACAGAGATCGATCAGTCCCGTGACGGTTCGCTTTCCAGCGCCATTCGCGTCTTTATCCTGAACAACCTGCGCCACACCTAAACCGACCGTCCGGCCCGCTAACGGCGCTTGATGAGTCCTTCGAGCAGGTTCTTGAACGGATCGGCAGGCGCCTGGTTTTCCGCCGGTGCCGAACCGTTGCCCGATGACGGCTGTTGCGGCTGCCGCGTCGCCCCGGGCAGCAATTTGCGGAGCGCTGTCCCCACGGCCTTGCCCGCCACGAACTCGTTGATCTGGTTTACATTCACCAGCCGTGTGTTCGGCGCATCGAGCGAGCCCTTCTGTTCGACCACAATGCCCGGAAACTCGGGATGTGCCGGGAAACCCGCGCGGGCCTGCAGATCGATCAGCCATTGAGGCAGATCCGTGGTCCCGGAAAACGATACGGCCGCACAATCCGGGTTGAGTTGCTGTTGCGGGAAGGTCGCCACGCCATTGGTAATGCTGAACCGCCCGTCAAAATTCGCGATCTTCGACTGGCCGCCCTGGGCCGAAGTCGCCAACCCGAGAAATCCTTCCAGACCATTCAGATTGTCGAGCTGATTGCTGATCCGGCACAAATCCACGCCGTCGATCACGGCATTGCTGAACTGGACCGCGCCCTCACCGCCGAGATTGGAAATCAGCTCGAACTCACTGCGGCCGCGCGCGGCCACATTCAGATCTGCGCCAAGTGTTCCGGAGACAAGGCTGATGCTCGAAACCGGAAAGAGCAATTCGAGGGCAGACGCCGCACCCTTGTTGCCACCCGCCGAGGCACCGCCGAGGAACTTGGCCGCATCGGTGCCTTCCACTTTCAGCGCATAACGCATCGTGGGCGCTTCACGGTCTGCAACCTGCGCGGTCATGTTGAAGGCGCCGCCAAACGCATTGCCGGAGAGCTGGTTCAGGTCGAGGACGCCGTTGCGGAGAGTCAGCGCCAGCTGCGGCTGATCAATCTTGATATCGGTATAGGTGATGGCGGGCGCCGAGAGCTTGAGATCGGCATTGGCCGATTGCAGAGCCGAGAGGTCCAGGCGTTCACGCGACCAACGCGCACTGCCTTCACTCTTCGCGGGCGCGGCGCCACCGGCCCCCGACGAGGCCGCCCCCGGACCTGAGGAGGATGTCCCCCCCGAAGACTGTACCGGCAGGAACCAGTCCACGATGATCTCGCTGGTGTTCAGTTCGGCTGTCACATCCGGGCGGTCTCCGCCAAGCCCGACACGGGCGGTCCCGGCATAGCTCACCGGTCCTGCCTGCCCTTCCAGCTTTGGCATGGTCAGCAGATCGGGCTGGAGATTGAGCGTAGTGTTGAGTGCGAACGGCCCGGCCTCGGCCAGAGCCGGATTGTAGTCATTTGCGAAGGTGCGAACGAAGGCCACCATATCGGGGTGACTGACATCGAGCAACAGCGAACCTGTCGGCGCGCCTGAGGCCAGATTGTCGAAACTTCCATCGAGGACGATCTTGCCCGGACCCACATCCACATTGGCGGCCAGGTTCGATGCATTGAGAGTACCGCGCGCCGTGACCAGAGCCACCAAGGGACCGGTTTTGATACCGGCTGCCGAGGCGTCTCCGGCAAGCCGGCCGAAAAAGGCAGAGGCATCGGCATGTTTGAGGTCGACCGTCAGATCGTAGCGCGGCGGGACGGCAAGTGCCCCGACGGTTCCCACCGCCTTCAGGTTCGCACCGAGCGCCTGCACGGTCGTATCGACGTTCAGGTTTTCCAGATCACCGCGAAAGGTTCCGTTCAGCTTGCCCGGACCAATCGGTGCGGGCGGCGTGATGTCTGCGAGGGCCAGCAGCCGATCGGCATCAGGCGCATCGATATCTATGGTCAGGTTTGCCTGGGGCGTATCGGACAATCCATCGACCCGTCCCTTCACGGCGAGTTTGGCGCCTTCCAGATTGGATACGGAAGCATCGCGAAGATCGTGCACACCCGCCTGCAGAGTGCCGTCGACATTGATGCCGCGCACGCGCTGGTCGCGATAGACAAGTTCGCCGACCTTCAGTTGCAAATTGGCATCGAAGGTATTGAGCACCGCGAGTCCATCACCGGTCTGCGCCGGTGCCGGGGCGGTCTCGCTGCTGCGCGCCGCGGGCTGCGGGTTCGAGTCCGCGCCGGATGCAACCGCGTTCTGGTCGGGCAGATAGGCGTCCACGTTCAGCTTGTCGAGGGACAGACCGATACCCAGACCCGGGCGCTCGCGCAGGGCGATTGCCACGCCGCCGCGCAGGCGGGATACGTCAACGCTGACATCGATGTCGGTCAGTGTCGCACTGTCAGGCCGCGCGGCGATATTGACCGAGCCGGTCATTTTCCGGAGGCGTTCGGCCGGCACGGCAGAAACATCGGCGCCCGCCCATTGCAGGAGTGAGCGCAGGTTGTCCGAGGCGACTTCAGCCTGACCATTGAACTCGGGACCGCTGTCTGCACTCGTTACCAGTCCGACCAGTGATGCCGACGTCCCGCCGGGAAGTTGTGCGGATGCACGCGAAATGTTCAGGCCCCCCTGCGCCAGTTCGGCATTGAGAACGACCTGGCGGATCACGCCTTCACGATAGATCACCGCATCGATATTGGTTTCAAGACTGGCGGAAATATTGCTCGGAATCGTGAACCCGGCCGGCGCCGTGGCCGGCTTCGGATCCTCGGCAGAGTCTCCCCCCGAGGCGCTGCTGGCAGGAGAATCCGATCCTGGTTCGGCCGGAGCCGTTTCCGAGAGAAGCCGGTCCAGATCGAGCTGGGTCATGTTGAGCACGAGGTTTGCGCTCAGGTCCTCGCCAAGCGCAACATCCGCAGCGCCGGTTGCGGAATCGTCTCCGAGCCGAAGCGCAAGATCGTCGAGGTTGATCGCCGTCTGGGTCGCCGCGACCGCTCCGTCCAGCTCAAGCGCCTTCCCACGCAGGGCCGGCTGCGGCTCGTCCGTCACACTCGCGACCAGCCTGGAAAGATCGTCGGCACGCACCTCGACCTGGCCGGACACACGCGGCGTTCCGGTCGCACCGGACAGGAAGCCGTTATAGAGCACCCGTGCGCCGGCGGTTTCCACACGCAGGTTGATCGGCGTGGCCTTGTCCGCAACCAATTCGCCGATCGTGGCACCCATGGTGATGTCAAATCCGCGCGCCGCGAGCGATCCTTCCGCCGCGAAAGGCCCTGCCAGGCTACCCGCGCCGAGCGTCATGTCGATATTCTCGACCCGTTCCGAGCTTTCGGGTGTGCGATAGGTGATCGTTCCGTTCTCGACAACCACATTGTCGAACCGGACCGCAGGCGTCCCGGATGAGCCGGTGCTCTGCGAGGCTGAGGATGCTGTCTCGCTGGCCGGTGCTTGCTCGGCCTGGGGTTCGAAGGTCCAGTTGTTCGACCCGTCGGCATATTGTTCCAGGAGAATTTCCGGCTCGCGCAGAACAATTCGTGTGACCTGAACATTGCCGGAGAGCAGCGGCAGCAGCGCAACATCCACGGCCGCGTCTGCCACCTGCACCATCCCCTGAGTTCCACGTCCTTCCGGGTTGGACAGGGTGACTTCGCCGACAGAGACACCCGGCAAGGGCAGAATGCGGAAGCTGAGCCTTCCGTTGATCGACAGGTCCCGTCCCGTGGCCTTGCGAACCTCGGCTGTGATGTCGGATTTGATCGAATCCGTCGGAACCAGAAGCGGACCGGCAAAGGCTACCCCTACAAGAACGACAACAAGGACACCCAGGCCGATCAGTAGCTTTCGCACGTGCGTATGTCTCCAAATGAACTTCGCGTTCCCCATAAACAGGAAACGCCCGAAACCGGTTCCGGTTTCCCGTTGCGTGGACAGGCACAAGCTAATTCTCGCCCCCCGCAAACGCAAACCATCCTCTCTGCCATATAAGCGCAAACTTCTTGGCGAAGATGTGACGGCGCGCACAGTTGGGGATGCACCGAATCCGTGGCAGCTTGCCCCCATGAAACGGATTTGTGTCTTCAAATTTGCGGCATGTCTTGTCGCCACGCTCGCGGTGGCACCCGATACCGGCCTGGCCCAGTCACCACAACCCGAGGATTCGACCCGTCGCGGAGATCACGCGCTCGCCTTTGCGGACCGGCATATGGTCGCCGCCGCCCATCCCGATGCGGTCGCTGCCGGGCTGGAGATGCTGCGAAAGGGCGGCAGCGCAGCCGACGCAGGCATCGCCGTGCAGCTCGTTCTCAATCTGGTAGAACCCCAGAGTTCGGGCATTGGCGGCGGCGCCTTCGCACTGTTCCATGATCGGAAAAGCGGCAAAACCATCGCCTATGACGGACGCGAAACCGCACCTGCCGAAGCGACACCGGAGTTGTTCCTGAAGGCCGACGGGTCACCCATGGGATTTGGAGAGGCGGTCGTGGGCGGACGGTCGGTCGGCACGCCGGGGACGGTCGCCCTGCTCGCAAGCCTGCACGCATCGCATGGCAAGCTCGACTGGCCGGAGCTCTTCGAGCCGGCAATTGTGCTCGCACAAAACGGGTTCACGGTGGGACCACGCCTCGCCGCGATGCTGCGGGGACCCCGGGCAGAACGGCTGAAAACATTTGCCCAGACACGTGACTATTTCTTTCCGGACGGGACACCGCTGGCCGCGGGCTTGCGCAAAACCAATCCGGCCTTCGCCGAGACCCTCGAACGTATCGCAGCAGATGGCCCCGACGCCTTCTATCGCGGCGACCTTGCGCAGACCATGGTCAGGGCCGTGCGGACGGCTCCCGTCAACCCGGGTTATCTGTCCCTCTCGGATCTGTCAGCCTATCATGTGATCCACCGGGAGCCGGTCTGCCACACCTACCGAGGCTATCGGGTCTGCGGCATGGGCCCGCCCTCCTCAGGCGGTCTGACCGTCGGGCAAATTCTCGGGATTCTTGAAAATTTCGATCTGCCCGCATTGGGTCCGGAAAGCGTCCAAAGCTGGCACCTGCTCAACGAAGCCTCAAAACTCGCCTTCGCCGACCGCAACCAGTACATGGCCGATTCCGACTTTGTGCCGGTTCCCGCCGAAGGCTTGCTCGACCGGGCCTATCTTGCTGTGCGCGCCGGGCTGATCCGCACCAACACCTCGATCATTCCGCCGGTGGTGCCGGGCTCGCCGCCCGGCACCCCGGAAAAGCTGCCGGCCGCCGACACCCAGAACGGACGTCCCGGCACCAGCCATATTTCGATCGTGGATGCGGACGGGAACGCCATCTCGATGACGACCACCATCGAAGGCGCGTTCGGCTCGCAGATCATGGTCGGCGGCTTCCTGCTGAACAACGAACTGACCGACTTCTCCTTCCGCCCCGAGAAGGACGGCCGCCCAGTGGCCAACCGGCTCGAACCCGGCAAACGCCCGCGCAGCTCGATGGCGCCCACGCTTGTGTTCGATAAGGAAGACAACCTCCGCCTCGTGGTGGGTTCACCCGGCGGCAGCCGGATCATCGGTTATGTCGCCAGGACCCTCGTGGCGGTGCTGGACTGGAACATGGACATTCAGGCTGCCATCGATCTGGGACACCTGGTCAACCGGAACCGGTTTACCGACCTCGAAGCGGGCACACCGGCCGAGACCCTGAAAGCGCCGCTTGAGGCCCTGGGCAACCGGGTTCAGGTACGGGATATGAACAGCGGCTTGCACGGAATTGAAGTGATCGACGGCGTATTGCGCGGCGGTGCCGATCCGCGCCGCGAGGGCATGGCACGCGGCGACTAGGCCTTGTCACCACCCACTCGTGTCAGGAAGTTCGAACTCAAAAACGCGAGCACCGAGGCAGCCAGCATCACCACCGCCATGGGCAGCGGTGTGTCGTCCTGCACAACGCCTGCGAGTTGTGCAAAACCGGCGCCGATCAGCATCTGAATGAATGCCAGCAGCCCGGAAGCGGTCCCGGCAAAGCGCGGATTGATGCTGATGGCACCGGCCTGGGCGTTGGGCATCGCCAGACCATTGGCCAGCGCCATGCCCGCCCCGGGCAGGAAGATCGTCCAGGGTGACCAGAGACCTGCCAGCACAAAGGCAAGCATGACGCATCCGAACACGACGGCGAGCGCACTGCCCAGCCGCATCATCCGGTCGAGCCCGATCCGGTCACCGAACCGTCCGGTCAGAAAGGTACCGACCATGAATCCCGCCGAGATCAGCACGAAGAACAATCCGAATTCGGTCGGCGGGCGTTCGAGAACATTGATCATCACGAAGGGTGCGGCGCCCAGGAACGCCATGAACATGCCCATGCCGAAGCCAACCTGCCCGGCATAGCCGAGGAAGGCGGGCACCCGTAGCAGGATTGCAAACCCGCCCAGCATGCCGCGAAAGGTCTGCACCCCCGATCCCGGTTGCAGGGTTTCGGGCACTTTGGGCAGTGCGAGCGCGAGCACCAGCGCGCCGACCACCCCGGCGAAGACGAACACCGCGCGCCAGTTGAATGCGTCATTGAGCAGGCCACCGATCAGCGGGGAAATCATGGGCGCCACTACCAGCGCGGTGATCATGTAGGCCATCAAGCGCGCGGCCGTGTCACGGTCATAGAGATCGCGGATGATGGCCCGGCTCAGCACCATCCCGGCCGCCCCGCCCACGGCCTGCACGATGCGCCCGAGAATGACGATCTCGATGGTCGGCGCGAAAGTCGAAATAGCGCTGCCAATGATGAAGATCACCAGCCCGATCACCAGAACCGGGCGGCGGCCATAGCGGTCCGAGGCCGGACCATAGACCAGCGTGGAAAAGGCGATGGTGAACAGCGCCAGCGACAGCGCGTATTGCACCGTGGCCGCCGGGACGTCGAAGGCCACCTGCATCACCGGCAGGACGGGCAGAATGATCTGCATCGACAGCGGGCCAAGCGCAGCAATCACGGCCAGAACGGCGATCAGCATTCGCGGATTGGCAGGCGGCACGTTCATCTCGTTTCCGGATCCGGCATGTGCACTCCCACGCGCGATAGGCCCTATCCGACCCGCAGTAAAGAGAGCCTCGTCCTGTATCTCACGCCGCGAAACACCACGGGCTCTGCATGCGGCCTATGCCGAGAGCGTCTGACTGCCATTCGCGACATCGTCATACCGGAACA
>Ga0181564_10005971_pt1 | contig 10041 bp, 9 predicted proteins | sample 011ome_24_FD_134512 | JGI IMG/M metagenome (GOLD analysis project Ga0181564, IMG submission 134512) | Coastal salt marsh microbial communities from the Groves Creek Marsh, Skidaway Island, Georgia - 011513CT metaG (megahit assembly) | ecosystem: Environmental > Aquatic > Marine > Intertidal zone... | reverse complement strand
CGCGATTTCCAACGCGGAGTGGGAGGCGATGATCTGGGGCCCCTACACCGCTGATCGACCGAAATTCTACACGAGCTGGATCGATTTCTGTGAAAAATACAATCCGGGTATGAAGTACTTTCTAATCGATGCTTGGCCCACGCTGGGTCAGGTCCAGATGCAATATCAGCGCAAAGGAAACCCGGAATCGGAATCCTTCTTTACCGATGAGGTCTTCGATCAACTCAACGATGTCGCGAACGATGTCTTCACGGAGCTCGTGACTGCGATTCGGGAGACCACAGAAAAAGTGTATATCCTTCCGACGCGTGCCGCCATGACGGAGGCGGCCAAACGCTTCAATCGGGGAGAACTTCCCGGCCTCGAAGGCCTGTATAAGGTGATTGGCGGAAAAGAACATTCCATCTGGGCCGATCAACGTGGGCATTTGGGCCCCGGCTTCGATCGCCTGGAAGGTTATGTCTTCTACGCCACGATCTACGGCAAATCCCCTGAGCTCATTTCAGAGCCTATCAAGTTCAGCAATAATCCAAGCTTCTTAAGCGATGAATTGGACAAGATCTTCCGCGAAATCGCTTGGAAGGCTGTAGTGGGGCATCCTTTCTCGGGCGTAACTGACAAGAACGGTAATGGCATCGGCGATCACCTGGAGTAATGAAAAAAGAATACAAGAATTATGAAAAATAACCGCCTCATCCCACCGCTGGCAGCCCTGACGCTTTGCCTGACTGGGCCGCTTTATGCCGCCGAGAAACCCCTATTCAATACCGAAGAGATTATCGATGAAAGTTCGCTAGATATAGAAATTCTGCAAGATTGGCATCCTGTTGGAGACACGCGGCAGAAGCTGATTGAAATCAATGTTGCCGAATGGTGGCCAGGCCAAGATTATCGGATTCCGGTGCGTATGATTGTGCCGCTCGAAGGCAAGGCGAAGGGATTTAGCATTACCGGAGCCAATGGTAACTTTGAGGCTCTGATGAAAGACACGCAGCCAACCGACTTTCAGGCTAAGCTGCTGGAAGGCGGCGTTGGCATCGTTAAGACCCTCGTAAGGGCTTCGAGGCAGATTGAGGGCAAACAGGGCCTGGAACAAAAAATGCAACGTATGTTCATGAAAGAACTGAATCCGCGTTACACGACTCTCTGGATTTGGTCGATGACCTTGATGCGGGCAACCACTGCAGCGTATTCGGAAAACAATTACTTCGAAAAAGGAAAAGTGGCCGGTTCGGGTAGCTCTAAGAACGGCATGGCGCCCGCGGTCGCCTTGATAAATGACGAGCGTTTCACCGCGACCTGCTCCAATCATGCTCCTGCTTACTTTTCTCCGACTCGAAGAGCGGAGAGGGAAGAAGTCGCCAAAGCTGAAAAGGCAAACAAAGCATTTTTTGAAGCCGTCAAGGCTGGCGATATCGATCTGGATCCAAAACGCTCCAAATTGTATCAAGGCGTTATGGTGGGATCTGAGCGCAGCATGGGTAAGATGGCGCTGAAAATGGGAAAATCCATGGACGATATGCAAAGTTTTGCAGACCGTTTATGGTCAAGCGCGTGCGTGACGGAGAATTGGGATCGATTGAGGGAGCGCGGCGTCGATGTATTGTTCGAGCCGGGAACGCACGACTATGTCGCCTATGATATTCTCTGGGGCGCGCAAAACCATCCGCAGTTGCCTGTCTATCATCAACCTAACGGTGGGCACTCGCAAACGCCGCATTTCGCTGCGGCCAAGGACGAACAGAATAGAGAAGCCTTTCTCTGGGATCACTTTTTTGGTGGCGAGCCGTTGCTGAGCCCTCCGACCTCGAGCCATAAAGTCGACAAGGATAAGCTAACGGTTCGTGTGAGCTTTGATGAGGGGCCTCAGCCGACAAGCGGGCGCATCTGGTGGATGTATGACCGCGCGCCGGCAGGTTCCGCTCCGTTCTTGGATATCCCGATCCCCGAAGACCAATGGGCGGACATGGAGCGGGATCCCAAGGCCGGTTCCTGGATCACCACCATTCCCTTGAAGGAAGGGGCTTCCCATATCGATTTTTTCAGCAACCATGGAAAAGTGGTCAATGGTTACCAGCAGTATCTATCAAGTCCCTACACCCGAGTGGTGCTTTCCCGAAAATGATTCAATGAGGATTGGTAATAGACAGGCTGCAAGCGAACCCGATCAGATAGCTTTCATCGGTATGTTAATATGAAATACCTCACTCGCTCGTTTTTCCTTATTCTTTTGGCCTCGGCCTCTGTTTTGTTAGCGGCTGATCCGATCACCTGGAACCTCTGGCCCGGCGAGGCGCCCGGTGAAACCGTAACGCTCCCAACGGAGTCGTATCGCACCAACGACAACAGGCTGACTGCCGGTAAGCCAGTGAGTCGTCTGCAAAACGTATCCGTTCCTACGCTCACGATCTACAAGCCCGACCCGAAAATCGATACGGGTTCCACCATCATGATTGCGCCAGGCGGTGGGTTCACGATTCTTGCCTACGACAAGGAAGGAACTGAAGTGGCCGAGTGGGCGAACTCAGTTGGGATGACTGCGATCGTACTCAAATATCGGGTACCAGGCAATGTTCACAGTCCGGACAAGCCTTGGCTCCCTGCCGCTCAGGATGGTCAGCGGGCTATGAGCCTCGTGAGATCTCAATCCGATGAGTTGGGCATTGATCCGGATCGTATCGGCATCATGGGCTTTTCTGCCGGAGGAGCCCCCGTCATGTATACCGCCTTAGTGTCCGACCGTTTGTATGAACCGGTGGATACGCATGATAATCACAATTTTCGACCCGCTTTTGCAGCTCCGATCTATTCCGGTTGGTGGATGCCGGAAGGGGCGAACCTATCTGAAGCCACGCCACCGTTTTTCATGGTGATTACCTACGACGACAAAGACCGTTCCGTCGGCCTGGCTGAGACCTTCATTGCCCTCAAGAAAGCCAAGGTTTCCGCAGAGATGCATATCTACAGTGAAGGAGGCCACGGCTACGGGCTCCGCCGCACTGATAAACCTGTGACCTCCTGGAACGACCGCATGGAAGATTGGCTCAGGCTTAAAGGCTTTTTATCGAAGTAAGAGCGAGATAGGAATCGCTTAGACAGTCTCTTATAACCCCCAAAAACCAGAATGAGTAAGATGAAAATCGAATTCCCCCTTTATTGCACTGTCTTGGCCTTCGCTAGTTTTGTCCTAGCGGGCTTCACAGCCGTAGCTGAGACATCCTTTCCGAAACTTGAGGCGCTTATTGCGACGGCAGATGCCAATTCGAAAATTCCCGGGGGTTCCGTACGAGTTGTCGAGGACCGTGAGGTTGTATTCGATCGCTACTTTGGCGCCTATACTGAGGATTCGAAAATCGCTTGGGACGAGCAAACGGTCGTGTCGATCGCCTCCATCACCAAATCCGTTACCGCCACCCTGGTTGCTGTTCTCGTGGGGGAGGGAAGTCTCTCTTTCGACGATCCAATCGCCAAGTACCTCCCGGAATACGCTGAGCTCACGCTCCAGAACAGCGATCAATCCGTTCGTTCCCCGACGATCGCTGAGTGCCTCTCCCATACCTCAGGGTTTCCGGGCGGCACGATGGCCAAGCTCCCTAGAAATTCTCCTATCAAAAGTGGCGATCAAGCTGAGGTTGCCCGACACTTAGCGACTCAAGGTTTGGTAGCCCGACCCGGCACGAAATACGCATACACCTTCAGAGGCTACGCCGCCGTTTCCCGGGTGATAGAAGTCGTCACGGGCCGCCCCGTTGCCGAAGTTATGCAAGAAAAGCTCCTCGCTCCTTTGGGCATGAATGAAACGACCTTTACTCCGGGAGTTTCGCTCGTTCGTCGACATCCGCGTTTCGCTGCTCAAGCCGAGGGCCGTAGCGACGACGAAGTCGCCACGCAAATCGAAAGCCTTCGCGCTCAAAGAGGACCGTTCGTCAACACTGCAGGAGCCTTGGTCTCCACCCCGGACGATCTTCAACGCTTCCTACAGTTTCACGCCAATAAGGGCCGTGTCGGCCAGCGGCAAATTGCCCCTGCGTCCGTATTGGCCAAGCTCTACCAGAAACAACCCGCAAACAAGAACTACGGCTTGGGCTTCAGCCTGCGCCCCGGCGGGATCGTCGGGCACGGGGGAGCCACTGGAACTTCAGTCAACGTCGACCTCAAAATTGGCCGCATTCTCATAGTTTTCACCCAAGCGGGCGCTCCAAACGCTCGCCCGCTCCTCGTGGGGGCCAACAAAGTCGTTTTCCCTTAATAGCCATTATTCGTATACTAAAAACAAATACAACCAACCCTATGAAAATTTCGAAACACAAATCTGTAAAATGCGTGTTCGCATTTGCGTGCGCGCTATCGCTAATTTCAACTGCTCTTTTCGGACAAATAAAAACGCCGACCCACCCGCATGTCTCCTATGGGCCGGAGGACCGGCAATGGCTGAACCTCTACCTGCCGTCTGGCGACGAGCCTGCCCCTGTGTTTTTATATGCCCACCATAACGCTGCCACAGCGGATAACGTAAAAAGCGATTGGGCTGATTCTACGGTCTCAGCGGGAATTGCGATTGTTAGTTGGGAATCCATTGCTCAGGTTAAATCACCCCAGGAGGCTCTCGCTGCCATGGGGGATGCCGATATGATGTTCGATTGGGTTAAGGACAATGCCGGTACCTACAATTTGGATGTCAACAACATCATCATTGGCGGACAGTCCCGCGGCAGTGGCGTTAGTTTGCGACTAGCCCACAGCCAGAGGGCCGGCATTGTAGGGATTTATATGGGACAAGCCTACCCAGGTCGGTCATTTAATGAACGTGTGTTAGAGCCGATCACGAAAAACTCGCCTCCTATCTTTCTCGCCTACCGCGCAGAACCGGGAGTGGAGGGAGATGGTCATGATCCTGCCCATGGTCAAAGGGTAGTAGAGAGATATAAGGAACTAGGCATTGGGGATAGAGCTAAATTGGTGCATAGCCTTAACGACACGAGCGATAATCAGGTCATGCAGTTCGTTCCAAAATTCGTGCGTTCGGTTGTTGGAACTTCCGTTGGTTCGCCCGTTTCCAATACGGTTCCCGCCGATGAGATTGATTGGGGGTGGAGGATCAAGCCGACCTTTCCCAATGAAGCCTATGGTCTTAGGGTTGATGTGAATCCTGAGCTTACCGGGGACAATCACTTGTTCGATGTCTGGGTTCCGGGAGGCGAGGGCCCTTACCCTGCCGTGATCTATGCCCATGGGGGAGCATTCAACTCTGGGGACAAAATCAAGGCGATCGGCAATATGCCGAAACTGGCTGGGGATAGCATCGTTTTTATCAGTATCAATTACACCTTAAAACAGGGTCCCCAAAGAGGGATCCAAGATGGCATTAACGCGGTCGATTACATTGTAGCGAACAGCGAGAAGTACAAAATCGATCCCAATAAAATATTTCTGAGCGGGAATTCTTCCGGCGGTATCATGATGAACCACATCATTTTCGATCGGAAGACGCCAGGTATCATCGGCGCATGGCATGGCGCGTATCACAAATCCCAGTTTGCCGATCTGAGTGTAGAGAATCTCAGAGAGGTAGGCATTCCAATTGGAATATCTATGGGCCACCTGTACCCCGAAGATAAAGGCCATAGCGCGCTTGCTGCCGTTACCCTTCTGGAGAAAAATGTGGCTGCCGGAAACTCCGGAATGTGGATCGGCAAAGGCGAGTCGGGCGCTGTTGCTCAGGTTTGGCTAGACGGAGAATGGATCAAGAATACGAGTGAGGGAATCGATACCGGAGAGAGCTATCCCAGTATGGCGGAATGGATACATGCTGTCGCTGAAGACTAGAGCCTACTCAGTTTTCAAAACGGGGATAAAGACATGAAATCGTATGCATCGAGTAATTGCGTTGCGGTACGAACGGACTAGGCCTAGTGCTCGCTTGCATCCAATACCTTTGCAGGGCTTATGCAGTGAAGTTCCCCTTTCGAATAAGCTCTGCCTTTGTGCCAAAGAGCGAATACTTGTTTTTGATTGCTCTTTATTAGGAGTTGCGTGGCGATTTTTTTGAGTCGTCGCAATACTCTATCAGCATCGATGGAATCAGACCATTTCGATTCTCCGATTAACAGGTGCTGTCGATCCACTGACTCGCAAACGATATCGATTTCTCTGTCTTTGGACCCGCGCCACCAGCGTTTAGCGGATTGCCATTCGATTCCTCCAATCGCGATACGATTGGTCGATGCTCGCGATAGGTCTTCCCAAATGCCTCCCGCGTGGTGAGCGAAGCTCTTTTCTACTTCTTTGTAAATTTGATCGGTGGCTCCCATTTCGAGGCGAGATCGATTGGGTTCTAGAAAGCGGAAGATGAAGGCCAGGTAGGGATCGGCGATTTTGTAGAGACCTCGCTTCGATTTTTTCTCGTCTTCACCGAAGGGGGTTTCTCGTCGAACGTATCCAAGCTCCACGAGATTGCTTATCGGACGCGTCAATTGCGTAGCGGGCTTGCCTAGTCGAGACGCGAATTCCGAAAGTCGATGGCAGCCGTTTCCGATGAGGGAGAGCAGCGAAATCGCCAGGGAAGAGTCGTTCAGATCGTCGAGTAGGAGTCTTCGCATCTCGTCGTGGAGGATGCCGTCGCGATCGAGAATGAGTGCCTTGGTAAAGGCCTCTATTGAATCGTAGTTTCGAGCGAGTTCCCAATAGCGGGGTGTTCCGCCAAGGATGGAGTAGGCTTCGATAGACGTTCGACTGTCGTATTTGAGGGCTTTGCGTATCCAGCCGCATTCCAGGGGACGAACCTTCATGATTAGCTGGCTTCTTCCGTAGAGAGGCTCATTGGCTCCCATTGCAAGATTGAGCATCATCCGTTGCGAGGAGCCGCACAAGATTATGTGAAGGTTCTGGATGCGGTTCGTGTCGAGCAGTCTCTGGATAACGCTGGGGAGTTCGGGACTGTTCGATGCGAGGTAGGGAAACTCGTCCAGTATGAGGCAAGCTCCTGTGGGCATCCTCTGGTCAATTTGGGTGAGTATGCTTTCCCAGGTGGGGTAGTTGACTTGGTCGAACCCATTGAGTTGTTTGGCGGTGTCGCTCGCCAGGCGTTCCCTTTGCAGGCTGGAGCTTTGCTTGTCGGCCAGAAAATAGAGATCCTGACTTCTCGAGAATTGTTGCAGTAGGCGCGATTTGCCGCAGCGCCGTCGGCCATAGATTATAGCAAGGGAAGGTTCCGTGAGAGTAGATAAGGAATTTAGTTTTTCCAACTCACTTGATCGGTTGAGGAAGGGGAACGTTCGCATAGAAATGGATTCAACACTTATTAAAAACATTATGTCAACAAAACATAATGTTGGTAAAAAGACTAAAATAAGGTGGGGCTTTTGATTTAGCTCATTCCGCATCCATTGGCCTTATGCTGCGTTGGCGGGCGAGCTGAGTGGCGAGGATAGAACCTTGGCAGAGCAGATCTGCAGGAAATGGGAGTAAGGGAATGACCGATTCAACTGACTGTTCTGCTTTCATCAGATGATTGCATCGCTTCAGTCAGCAATTGCTGCAGGAGACCATGGACCAGGAGCTTCGCTATGCCTACAATGCCAGAATTGATTTCTTCGTCTATCACGGACCAGCCCGGAAGCTTTAGGTTAACGGCTGGGAGCTCAGGAACAACTTCGATTGCCACGTCGCCAACAAGATTCCAGAAGCCCAGAAAGTTAAATTTACTTGGGCTTTGTATTAAATCGGAGCGAGACGCGCTTGCCTTATTACAAAATTGCCTCTAGAAACTCTTGAAAATAGCGACTTTTGTTCGCTTCGCCCCGCTTCAGCCCTGTAAGCCAATCAATCTTGTTAATCTAGTAATGTCCCAAAATATGAATGCTAAAACAAATCGCCGGAATTTCTTAAAAACCACTGCCGCTGCCATCGCCATGCCGACGCTGATACCGGCTAGCGCTCTCGGCAAGAATGGGACGGTGGCTCCCAGCAATCGAATTGTGGTGGGAGGCATTGGACTGGGCCCACGGGGACGGAAGGTCCTAGCGGGATTCTTCGCTCACAAAGACTGTCAATTCGTCGCCATCGCCGATGTGCAAAAGGAGCGACGCGAGATCATCAAGCGCCTAGCGGACCGCGAGTATGGGAACTCGGATTGCGTGATTTATGATGACATGTCAGGCGTCTTGGAGCGCGATGACATCGACTCGGTAGTCATCGCTACTGGTGACCGCTGGCATACCACGGCTACCATCCGTGCTGCCCGGGCGGGCAAGGACATCTATTGCGAGAAGCCTTGCGCGATGAATATCCAGGAGTGCCAGCAGTTGGACGACACGGTTAGGAAACACAAACGCGTCTTCCAGGCGGGAACACAGCGTCGAAGTGTTCCGAATTTTGAGCTGGCGGCTCATCTGGCCCGCAGCGGCAAACTGGGACAGGTCACCTCGGTTCACGCAGGCATCCTGCAGTTGCAGGATTACTTGGAACCCCTGCAGGCTGAACCGGAGCCAGATCCCTCTGTCATCAATTGGGACAAGTGGCTAGGACCGTCGCCTTGGATGGATTTTAACGCCGCGTATTGTCGAGGGCGATGGCGCAATCACGCGGGACTGTACGCCGCATGGAGATTGCCCGAGTGGGGCTCCCACACCATTGACCTCTGCCAATGGGCCGCGGATGCCGATGGAACGACGCCTATCGAATTCGAAGCTGAGTCGGATGGCATGATCAGCGCGAAGTACGCCAATGGAGCGAAGCTGGTGATGCGTCTTTCCGGTTTCGAAGGGGAGGGTGATTGGCAGGAAGGGCTCGGTACTTGCCCCATACGCTTCGAAGGCGATGAAGGCTGGGTAGAAGCCGGGGATGCCAAGAAGATTGTGGCCAGCAACCCCAAGCTGATCGCAAACAAGAAATACGATCAGATTAACGGTACGGATCCGGTAATGCATGTCCGCAACTTCCTCGATTGCGTCAAGACTCGGGAGGACCCGGTTTGCAACTCGACGGCGGTTCGCTACGGCCACATGGCCTGCTTCGCGGCAGCGATCAGCTGGAAGCTAGGACGCAAAGTCACCTTCGATCCGAAGAAGGAGCGCTTCATCGGAGATGCGGAGGCCAATCGCATGCGCACCTACAAGCGTCGCGCTCCCTACACGATTTAGAATCAGCAAGAAAGATCCAGGCGTTCCCACCAGAGATTTTTCAACCTCGCGATCGCTTCAAAGGGATGGAGGAAATGCTCGAATGGGCTCAGTCAGGTATGAGCGATACGGAGGCGCTCGAAGCGAAGCAGTTGGCAAGCAAACTTCCCGAGAACGATGAAGCGTGGTTAAGGGCTCTTGTTTTCCGCCTGGAAAACAATCCCTCGCCGGAAGTCAAAAAGCGGTTGGGTAGACAACGCTGAAGGCCCGATCAAGCTGGAAAAGTTTGCAGCCGACGCAATTGAAGCGTTCTACAAAGATAAGGAATGACTCTTTTGAAATCTCTATCTGGAATGGCTCCTTGTGCCACAGTCGTAATGTATAGATTTGCATGATACGGTTTACGCAAACGGCATTGGTTTTATTGGTCCTCTTGTGCCTGGCTTGCGCCGATGTTCCTGGTAAGCCCAATATCATCCTCATCATGGTTGATGTTTTGGGGTATCATGATCTCAGCTCTTACGGCCACCCGAAGATAAAAACGCCGGCCATCGACAAGCTTGCCGAGTCGGGTTTTCGTTTGACGAATTTTCATGCGGGCGCCTCGGTATGTACGCCATCGCGTATGGCGCTGCTGACCGGGGCCTATCCCGTTCGCCTAGGCTGGGAGAAGGGAGTCGTCGGGTATTTGATGAATAAAGGCGAGGGGCTGAGCCCGGATGCCTTAACGATCGCTGAAGTCTTTCAGTATTCAGGATACAATACGGCTATCTCGGGAAAGTGGCACTTAGGGAAAGAAGCGCCGTTCTCTCCCATGAATCAGGGATTCGAATCGGCATATTATCTCAAGATGAGCAATAATCAAACGGACAAGTTGTGGCGGGAAGAAGTCCTGGTCGAAGATCCGTTCGAGAATCGGTTG
>Ga0181564_10005964_pt1 | contig 10048 bp, 6 predicted proteins | sample 011ome_24_FD_134512 | JGI IMG/M metagenome (GOLD analysis project Ga0181564, IMG submission 134512) | Coastal salt marsh microbial communities from the Groves Creek Marsh, Skidaway Island, Georgia - 011513CT metaG (megahit assembly) | ecosystem: Environmental > Aquatic > Marine > Intertidal zone... | reverse complement strand
TGCTCGTGACCGCGTCGCCGTGCGCGCGCTCGCGCCACAGAGGCGCGCCGGAGACGCGCGCCTCGAAACGTTCTCGAAACGTTTTCGCGTCGCATTCGTCCTCCGCCTCCGAGAGCGGCGGCGGCGCCGCCGATCCGTCGCCGACGCGTTCGCAGTCCCACAGAGCCACCGTGCCCTCCTCGTACCCGACGACCAGAAGAAGCGCGCCGCTGTTGGACCGCGGCGAAGTCTCGTCCGTCGCCTCGCCCGAAGCGAACGGCGCGAACAAAAAGGCGCACGCCATCACCGTGCCCAGCTTTCCCTCCGGAGCGTCGCTCTCGGAACGCTTTTTTTCGTACGAGCACTCAGTCGGCACCCTGAACGTCCGCGCGTGCGCCGGCGGCGCGTCCGGCGCGTCCGCGAGCACCGCCAGCACATCCACCGCGGACGTCTCCGCGCCGACCACCGCGAGCGCGCGGAGGTTTGTCGTGGAAACGTCGCGCGCGGAGGCGAACCGGCAAAAGTGGAACGAGCCCGAGGTCACCGACCACGCGGGATCGGGACTCGGCGCGTCCGCGCCCGACGCGCGCCAGCACTTCAACGTCCCGTCCCTGCCCTGGGTCAGGACGCGCGTCGCGGAGGTTTCGCCGCGCTCGGACGTGTCCCCGGGGGCCCACGACGCGCCCCCGGGCATCGCCTCCACGGACAACACGCCCGAGCTCGGGGGGTGCGCGGCGAGGCGCCACAGCGGGCGACGGAGCGCGAGATCCCACGCCACGACGTCCCCGTTGCTGTCCCCGGACAGGAGACATTCGACGCCGCCGAGCGTGGTGAACGCGACGCACTGCACGTCCCCGCCGTGCCCGCGCAGCACGATCGGCTCGGGCGCGGGGTTGCCGCCCATCGCGGCGCCGCCCCGGGGCGCGAATCGACAATGCGTGCCGACTCGCTCGGACGACTCGACATTACATGTTCGAGGACTGACAACGCGGATATTCCTCTCGTGTTCATGAGACGTGCCGACTCGCGCCGTCCGCAGTGTAGGGGCGCGCGATGGAGTCGCCCGCCACCGCGCTGCGGAGGCACCGGACGGAGGTCCGGCGCCTGCTGCGCGGCGGGTTCACGAAGTACGCGCTCATGAAGACCGCGCACGCGCAGTGGCGGGACGTGGGAAGAGGTACGACCGGGGATTCTCACCGCGGCGACGCCGCCCGCCCGTCGTCCGCGCGTTCGCTCACGGCCCCGTCCCTCCCTCCCGTCCCGTCGCTGACCTTTTCCCTCCGCGTCTGTCTCTCCGCGCAGACGTGCTCACCTCGGTGGCCAACGCCGCGCTGCTTCGGGACGAGGCGTGCTCGCGTCCCCTGCCGCGACGCGTCGCGGCCATCCCCGAGTTGGAAACGCGACTGAGACGGAAACGAAGAGCCGTTCTCGTCGCCGCGGCGCGCCGCGCGGCGGATTTGAACGACCCGGACATGACCAACGGGTCACCGGAAAGCGCCTCACTCGTCGTGCTCCTCGACGCGCTCGCGGAGGCGCGCGCCGTGGCGGACGAGCTCGAGGCGGTGCTGGAAAAGGCGCGGTGGTGCGCGGCGCCGAGGAAGGACGCGGCGAACTTTTTAACAGTGGGGCTCCACGAAAGCGCTCCGGACCTCGACGAACCCGCGTTCGAGTGCCTGAGCGCCCCCGATCTGCTCGCGCGGCTCCAGACGAGCCTGGACGCGTACACCGGCGACGTGCGCGTCAAGAGAACGGCGCTCGGCGCCGTCGTGGCGGGCGCGGACGTGTGTCTGCGCGTCGACAAGGATGGCGACGCGAACGAACCGAATGACAAAAAAGGTTTCGGCGGAAACCTGAAAGAAAACCTCGGCGACGGCTTCGACATGTCCCGCGAGACCATGACGACGTGCGTGGCGACGTGGATCCTCTCGCCGAGCATAGACGACGCGGCGAGGGAGGAGTTCGACGCCATCGTAGCGCAGGAGACGAAGTAGAGCGGGGAAGCGCGACGGGAAGCTCGCTCGGCGCGTCGTTTAGTTTTCTTCTACTTTCCGTATATTTTCGTACGGTATGTAATGAGGTGGTTTTTTTGTTTTTGCTATCCTATACGTCACCGGCTAGATCGCGCGCGCGCGCGATGGTCGTTGTGCCTAAAAAACCGCTTCGTCTCTGCAGGGATCGCGTCATCCTGTCCCACGTCACGTGCGTTTCGTGTCTGTTTTTTTTTTTCTCCCTTGGCTCACGCGCCGGCGCCGACGGCGACGCGCTTCGGCGCCATTTCTTCCATCGCGCCCCCCGCGCCGTAGGAGACGCCGACGCCGACGACTTCCCCCCCCCACACCAGGTCGAAGCTCATCCTCCTTCCCGAGTCCTGCTTCTTGAGCTGCTGGCTCCTGCGCTCCGGCGAGGCGCTGGGCGTCGTCGGGTGCGAGCGCGACGTCGCCGTCGGCAGGAACCACTTGGACAGGATGGCTTTGTTTTTGCGCCAGGGCGGCACAGACATGCCGGACTCGCGGAAGCTGCCGTTCATCTGCTCGCACATGAAATCCACCAAACGCACGAGCGTCTGGTGCGTGCCCACGAACGTCCTCGGCAGCGCGTCCACCAAGCGCGCGTACGCGGGCGTCGAGCGCGAAATCACGAAGTGCGCCTTGATGTCCGGCTCCATCACCAGCACCGTCTCCTCCCCCCTCGCCGGCGCCGCCGAGTCGCCCTCGCCCGCGCGCGCCACCGGGCCGCTCAGCGCGTGCGCGCGCGCCGGCCCCGCGCGCGCCGGCCCCGCGCCGCCGGCGATGGGCATGGGCGCGTGCGCCAGCGCCGCGCGCCCGGCGACGAACGGCTCCGCGCCCTTCTTGGACAGGACGGCTTCGGCGAAGCCCGCGGGGTGCAGCGAGTCGCTCGGCGCCGCCGAGGGGTCCGCGCTCGCGTCTTCCTCGAGGTCAACCTTGAGCCACAGGAAGGAGTGTCGCAGGTTGAGCAGCGCGGCGTGGCCCACCGCGCCGGGCGTGGTCGCCACGAACGCCTGGTCCCCCGAGGTTCCCGCGGCGGCGTCACAGGCGTCCTTGTCGCACTCCGGGCTCCGCGGCCGCCGGCGCACGGGCTCGCCCCAGGGGTCGCAGTCGTACGCGTTGAACGCGCGGCGCACGGCGTCGATGTGCGTCGCGTCGCCAACCTCCCCGGGGCCCACTTCAACACACGCCGCCTCGAACCGCTTGGCGATCGCCTGGCACATGCGGCCGGAGGGGCGGGACAGTTGGCGCACGATCCTGGAACGGCGCGAGGTACGAAAGTATTATTTTTCGGGTGTTTGTGCGGATTCTTCGGTCAGTCTCAGTTTGAGCGCGCGCGTTTTCGAAGCTGCTGACGAAATCCCGTTGAAAAAGAATTTATCGATACCGATCGCGATCGCGATCGCAGGGTATCGCGAACGGCGATCGTTCGTTTGCAACGATACGAGCGCCGCGAGGAGTCACAGACACTCGAAAAAAAAAGGTCGAACAGGGAAACTCGGATATTTTTTGGATTTTTCGGATAGCGCTCGCTTATTGGACGCGGAAAGTCCAATTACAGACGAAAAGACGCGCGTCGGTTCGTTCGACCGACTCGAGGCAGTCGTGTGCCCGGCACACGGGCCTGGAGAGGCGTCGGGCGTTCGGGCGGGTCCGCGCGTCGCGTACCTGACGTAGACGCTGACGGGATCGTGCGCGTCGTCCTCGGAGTCACCGTGCGCCTCGTCCATCTCCTCGACATCCTCCAAGTCCGCGGCCTCCGTGGTGTCGAAGAGCATGTCGAACGCCAGCGACTCGCCGGAGCGCAGATGTGTCTTCGCTTCAACTCGCGAAGACGGGGAGACGGGTTCGTCGTTCGCCGCGCTCGCGGCGACGTCGACGGGCGACGCGCCTCGGACGATCGGGAAACGCGCGCGCGCCGTGGGCATCGAGGGCACGCGCCCGAACGCGAGGGCGGCCTCGCCCCCGGGGAACGACGCGACGCGCATGACCGCCGTTTCCGACCCGCGTCGTGGGAATGAACCGACGCGGTGCGTTGCGGCGCGCGGGACGCGGATCGCGCGAAACGCTCGATGCGACGCTCGAGCGAAACGACTCGAGACGTGTGTTTGCTGTGCTCGCGCGCGTTCGCGTGTGCGCGGGCGGCTCTGACGTGCCGTGCGGGCGCGCGAAAGTGATGGTCCAACGCGGCCGCGTCGCATATTCCTTCCTTCGCGCGTCTCCCGCGCCGCCAGTTGGCTGTCATTCCTGTCAAAAACGGATCACGGCAGGATATTTTCTTTCTGGAAACTGAACCCCGTGATTTAGGGTCTAATGAACCCGACCGAATATACCCGCATCGATTTAGAAACATCCGACGTGAAACATCCGACGTGGATCCTTTCGAATTCTTCCAAGAATGCATCAACGCGATCAAAAGCGCACTTTGAAAAACATTAAGATTAAAGAACGCGCGGCGGGCACGCGCGGGCACGCGCTTGACCGGACGCGTTTCATCGGGGATGCCGAGGGGATTCCCATGAAAACGATTCCTTTTTCACGTTCGATTTCGTCGGTTTCAACGGTCAAACCGATGTTTCGTTCGTTTCGTTTTTCCGCGCGATCGACGCCGCGTGATCGGACTCCGCCGCTCGCGCTCTTCCGACATCAGCAGGAAAAAAAAAAAGCAGGTTTTGCGTTGCTTTCCGGCGCGCGATAAGCACGATTCGCGCGTACGGCAGCGCAGAGAGACGCGCGCCCCTCAGGCCAGCCTCGCGACCGCGTGTGGAGCCGCTCGCCGCTTCGAGCACGCACGCACAGGTACGATGTCTCACGTCGCCGCGGCCGCGGTGCCCTCGGCGACGCGCGCGTGCGCCCCCCGCGCCCGAAACGCGACTGCGGCGGCGGCGGGCCGACCGCCTTTTCGTGCCGTCGCGCGCGCCCGAGGCGCGTCCGGACGCGCCCCGGGGGCGGTCGTTTCCTTCCCGCGCGCGGCGACGCGGCTCCGCGCCGCCGCGGGGGACGCGGGCGCGGGGGACGCGGAGGGCGCGTCTCCCGCGCCCGAGGCGGACGCCTTCCCGCGGTTCGAGGGCGTGGCGGGCGAGGACCTGGCGGGCGCCATCGAGGCCCTCAAGGCGGCGGACATCAAGTCGGAGCTGGCGTGGTTCGGCGCCAACACCGCCGGCGCCAAGGCCCTGCTCGTGGAGCGGCTCGCGCGGTGCTACGAGCTGAAGCGCGAGGGCAAGGACGTCCAGGCGGAGCTGAGGCGCCGCACGCTCGACCGGCTCGGCGAGGCGGAGGCGGCGGAGACTGAGGCGCTGCGGCGCCGCGAGGCGCGCCGGCGACGCGCCGGCGGGTATTCGAGCGCCGCCGCCGCCGCCGCCGCCAAAGCCGGGGGCGCGCGTAAGGTTGTGAAACTGAAACGGTCGCGCGGGAAGGGCATCCCGGTCACCGCTTCGCGCGAGAGAAAGGCCTCGACCGCGTTCGCGGCGGACGTGGACCTGTCCGAGGGCGCGGGTCAAACACCGGAAGCGGACAAGTACAAGCTGGAGAACCCGCTCACCGGCCGGCGGCGATTGAACGTCGTGCGCCGCGACCTGGACAGGCAGGGCGCGTTCCAGGAGACCATGACCGAGGAGGGCTGGTACATGGTCTCCGTCCCGGAGACGCGCGAGGAGCGCGCGGCGGAGCTCATCTCCGCGCTCTCGGAGTCGGCGCGCGTCGGCGGCGTGGCCATCGACGCCTGGACGCCGCGCGCGCCGGCGGCGGATTTCGCCGTCGCGGCGAGCGAAGCGAACGGGTTGTCGCGCGTCGAGTTGCTGAAACGCGTCCCGCCGGAAGAACAAGGCAGCGAGAAGCCCTTCCCCGGGTTCATCTTGCTCCATTTGTCCGGCATGAACCAGAAACTGCTCGGCGCGCTGGAGGAGGTGTACCCGTTCAAAGGGTTCGCCGCCGGCGGCATCACGCGGTACGGGAACACGCGCAAACAGAAGAGCGAGGCGCCGCGAACGGTACCGGACGCGCAGCTGGAGCAGATGATGCGCGCGTGCGAGCCGAGGGTGGTCTCGGACGAGGCATTCGCGGAGATGCAGGCGGAGAAGAAGGCGCGCGAGGCGGCGGAGGCGGCGGAGGCGGAGACCGCCTCGCTGGAGGCGGCGATGGGACAGCTGGAGGCGGCGTCGCCGGAGGAGGTGGCGGCGGCGCGGCGAGATGCGGCGGGCGCGGACGACGCCGCGCCGGCGTCGGAGCCGTCGGAGGAGCGCGCGGCGTCCACCGCGCCCCCCGGCGCGCAGACGGTGGAGGTGCACGAGGGCCCGTTCAAGGGGTTCAAGGGGTACGTCACCGCGCGGCGCGACGACGGCTCGGTGGACGCGACGCTGACCATCTTCGGGAGGGAAACCGCGGTGTCCCTCGAGGCGTCGGAGTTTGCGTTTTCGTGAGCGTTGAACAGTGAACGTACTACTGTCATATCTATCCTACTTTCGAAGCGCTTCTTCGCGTCACTCCCCTCTCAGAAGGTGATGGCCTCGTTCCGCGTCCTCGCCGTTCGCCACCCGCGCGTCCTCCCGCTGCAGCGACTTGACGAGCCGGAACAGGTCCGCCGCCTCCTTCACGCTCATGAACTCGACGCAGAAGCTCTCCACCTCCGCCGGGAGGTCCGCCGCCGCCGCGTGCCGCTCGCGGAGCAGCACCTGCAGGAACATGCAGGTTAGGCGCGCGGCGGACGCGCGCTTCGCGCGCGAGCCTCCGCCGCCTTCCCCGTGATCGACGCACCGACGCACGCACTTCGCCATGAACGGCGTCAGGAACGTCGCGGGCAACAGAGGTTCGGCGGAGAGCCGAGAGGCGTTTTGATCATCCTTCGAGGCGCCGCCTTCCGCGGCGCCGCTCTCGCTCGCCTCCGTTTGCGCTTTCAGACGCTCCTCGCGACTCTCCTCGAACGCCTTCGCCACCACCTCCATGGCGTGCACGCCCACGTTTTCAAGGAGCACGCCGAGGAGCGCCGGCAGGCGCGCGGCGCGCGCGGACGGCACGCGCGCCGTCGCCAGAAGCACGGCGGCGGCCACCGGCGGGTTACGATCCGTCGTTTTCAAAAACGCGTCTGCGCGCGCGGCGACGGCGCCTGCGAGCGCAGGGTTTCGACGCAGCGCCGCCGCCGCCGCCGCCTGGCGCATCGGCGCGACGGGCACCTCGGCGGCTGCCTCGAGGATCGCGCGCGTCGCGGAGTACGACGCGAACGAGGCGTCCGCGCGAGGCACGCCCGCGGTTTCGTCCCACAGGGGAAGTTTTGCGCCGTCGTACCCGCCGTCGTACCCGTCGTCCTCGTCGTCCTCGAACCACGCGCGCTCGGCGTCGAACGCGCGCGCGAGGAACGGCGTTGGAACTGTTGGAACTGTAGTAAAGACGCGCATCGTGGATCCCAGATGCGCGTCCGTGACGCGCGCGCCCGCGTCGTCGTCCCAGAACGGCGACGCCGAAGCGCCGTTTTCGGCGTCGCGATCAAACGACGACGAGTTTTCCCGCGCCCACGCGCGCGGCGCGGCGTCGCCGACGGCGCGGCGCGTCGCCGGGTCGGCGAGACGTCGCAGGAACAGGCGTTCGGCGCTCGATAGGTCACTCTCCGAGTTCGTCGTGGTTGGACCGCTCGCCCAGTCGCGCAGCGTCGCCGCGAACGGCGACGCGTCGACCGACGTTTTGTTTTTGTTTTTGTCATTCTCCCCGAAACCTCCGCGAATCGAACCGTCGTCCGCTCCCAGAGCCTCGCCGCCTCTCGCGAGCACGAACAGCGCGGCGAGCCTCCGCGGTCCGTCCAGCGGCCTTCGCGGATCGTCCAGCAGCGCGCACAGCGCGCACTCCGCCCGGAACCGCGCGGCGGAGGTGGAAGCGTGCGCCTCGTCGAACGCGGACGCGATGGCACGCAGCGAGCGCGACTGATCGTCGGAATCGGCGCCGCTGAGCGAGCTTCGCACGGACGCGAGGTCGACGGAGGGCGGCGCGTCCCCCGTGAGAGGCTCCCCGTCTGTCTCGGTGGAGTTCACCGCGCCAGCCATCGCGACAGAAAGACCGCCCTGTCCCCTCGAGGCCTCCAGCCCCGAAGGCAGGGGCGCGCGAGCGCGCGCGACGCGAGGCGCGGAATGCGTGTCGTGCCGAGTTGTTTCACGCCCGAGTCGAGTCTCATTTCGGCGGTCGGCGATCTCGAGTTTAGGTTCGCGCGTCGGAGAGTCTCACGCGGTTCGCCATTCACGCGCGCGCGGGGCTTCGACGATGGCGGGGGAGACCACCGCGAACGCTCCGGGGAAGGCGGAGACGGATCCCGAGGATACGACCGCGGAGACCGGGGACGGCGAGAAGGCGGCTGAGGCGGCCGATGGGGAAAAGGAGGAGGAGGAGGAGTGCGGTTTCTGCAAGTTCATGAAAGGAGGCAGCTGCAAGACCGCGTTCGTGGCGTGGGAGGATTGCGTGGACAAGGCCAAGGAGGCGGACGGTGACTTCGTGGAGAAGTGCGCGAAGCAGACGGAGGCGCTGCGGGACTGCATGCTCGCGGACCCGGGGTACTACGGGGACATGCTCCCCGATGAGGGCGAGGCGGACGACGAGAAAAAAGACACCGAGGCGTCGCGTTCCGACTCGAAAGCGAAACCCTCCGAGCCCGCGCCCGCTGCGCCCGCGAAGCAGAGCCGCGCGGCGGCGGCGGTGACGGGCGCCTAACGATGAGGCTGAACGACGTTTCGTGGAACGATCGTCGTTCGCGTGAGCGTCGGCGAGAGACGCGTTTCCACGTGGAAACGCACGCAGTATACTCGATCGCGTTCTTTATAGTAGTACGTACAGTATGAACACATCATCGCGCGGTGAAACCGAAACGCGCGCGCGTCGCGTTTTTGTACGAACGTCTTAATCGCTGTCGGAGTCGTCGGCGTCGTCGCCGCCGAAGCCCTGGAACCCGCCTATTTTTTCCCGCCGCGCCTCTTCTTCTTTCCTGCGCTCTTCCTCTCGCAGGGCAGCCTTCCCCAGCAGCTTGGGCTGAGGCAACGCCGGCCTCGCCGCCGCGCGTTCCCTCTTCTCGCGCGCCGCGGCCGCCTCATCCTCAAACCCGGTGAAGTGTGAAGGCTCGTCCTTTTTCTTTCCCACCCGGCCGTGGCCGCGCGCGGCGGCGGAGGTTTCCCGCCGCGCCGCGCTCGAGGCGTCGCGGCGCTCGCGCTTCGCCCGCTCGCGCGCCGCCCTCTCCTCGGCGGTCTCGGCGTCGCGGCGGCGCGCGGGGCGCGCGCCCGGGACGGGCGCCGAAGCGGAGGCGGAAGCTGAAAAGGGCGGGGAGGGTAACGCGCCACCCTCCCGCGCGGGCGCGGCGACCGAAGAAGCGCCTCCGGCGGACGCCTCCTCGGACTCGAGCGTCTCCTCGGACTCGAGCTTCTTCACCGGCGTGGCGGTGGCCGAGGGCGCCGCCGACGAGGACGCCGAGGGAGGCATCTTCTCCGCCGTGGGGGGTGCGGTGGAGGCGTCGCCGTCGCCCTGGTACCCGGCATCCTCGGGGTCGTCCGACGTGTCTCGCTTCGCGGGCGACGCCGCCGGCGTCGCCGCGGGCGTCGCCGCCGGCGCGCCGCGCTCCGCGGCGCTTTCTTTTTCCTTTTCCTCCGCGCGGTCGCTCGCCGGCGGCGCCACCACCTGTCCCTCCCTCGGCATGGCCACCGGCGGCGGCGCGCACGCCTTGAGCAGCTGCTCGACTGCCCCCCCCCCGAGCTTCGCGCCGAACCGCCCGAGCCCGGTGACGATCCCGCCGAGCGTCTTCGCTTCCCTCTTTTCTTTGAGCGAGAAAAGGTTCGTTCGCGCGTCGCGCGCGAATCCGGCGAGGCTGGCCACCGTCGGCGCGACCCGCTCGTCGCCCGCCGCCCAGTAATGGTGTAATAGGTCCCGGAGCTGCTCTAGTTGGTGCGCGCGCGTGTCCAGGTCATCCTGCACGTCGCATATCTGGTCATCCAACGCCAAAAGCTTCTTCAGCGCGTTGTCTTCCAGGTACTGCAGTTGCTCCGCCTGAAGGTTCGCCGCGACTTGAAGCGCCTCCGTGCACTCCTGGAGTCGTTCGCGCA
>Ga0181564_10005954_pt1 | contig 10061 bp, 10 predicted proteins | sample 011ome_24_FD_134512 | JGI IMG/M metagenome (GOLD analysis project Ga0181564, IMG submission 134512) | Coastal salt marsh microbial communities from the Groves Creek Marsh, Skidaway Island, Georgia - 011513CT metaG (megahit assembly) | ecosystem: Environmental > Aquatic > Marine > Intertidal... | reverse complement strand
TGACTTGCTCAGCAGTAGGCGCCGTCGCCCGGATCAATAATTACGGCCATGCGCGGACCGTGGACGTTCTGGACAATATTGCCGTACGTGGTAATGAGATTGCCGCTTTCCGGATCGATATCCACCATGCGTAGAAAGGCCCCTTTGCGCGGCATAGGCAGGACACTGAAAGACTTGTCAGCCGGATCGAACTTGTAGATGACATCGGTATTGGAGGTCGGAATCCAGACCACCTTGCGCACCGGATCCCAGGTCACGGCATAAGGGGCACTGGCCGTATCCGGCACATCGTAGATACCCACCTGGGTGTTGGTCCTGGTGTCGTATTCAATGAGCTGGCCTGTGCCGTATAGAGGCACATACAGAATATCGTCATCACTGATGGACAAGCGTCTTGGGCCGCTGTTCAGGGGCAACTGGAATGAGGACCCGAATTCCCGGGTTTCCACATTGAAACTGCCGACACTGCCGATGTTGAGCTGACTGAACCAGATCTCATTCCTGTCCGATGTCATGACCAGACCATAGAGCGCCGTGCCGGTGGTCGCGCGATCACCGACAGCCGGGGCCACGTAGTGATCGATATCGCCGGTTGCCGGATCCAGGTAGCCGACGGCGTTATTGACGATATCGGAAAACCAGACCAGCCCGTTGTTGTCGGTCAGGAGCGTATGATCGGCCCCGAAACTGAGATCGTGGATGCCGGTCGGGGTGCCATCCACGGTTTCCATTTTCCAGGTTTCCCAGGTGCCGCTCTCGACATCAAGATGCCCCACGACACTGGTGATAAACGGTGCCATCCAGAGGGAGCCATCGCTGCCGCGATGCAGGGAATGCGGACCTACCGGCGTGTCAGATGGCACATCCATAGCCGTGGTGTAACCGGATTCGGGATCGATTTTGATAATGGCATTGGAGGCGACATCCGCTACCCACAGCTGTTTTGGCTCACCCAGCAGCAGGGCTTCGCGAATCGCATTCGGCCCGGACACCTCATATTCCATGATCGTGGTTTGCGGGGTGACCGCCAGCGGTGCGCCCCAGTCATAGCCACTGAGTTCATTCATGCTGTCGGTAAAATGTGCACTGAGAAAATCGATGACACGGGGGCCGTTGCCAACTTCATAGACCCGGTTGGCGTCCAGTTCAGCCGCTTCTGGCCCGCGGGAAAACTCCTCGGCGGACAGGAAGTTCATGTATTTCACCAGGGCGTCGTAACTGGCATGCCGAATGGCATCCCGGTCCTCACCCGGCACCTGCTCAATGAGAGCTGCATATTGCCGGAATTCCGTGGCAGGTACTTGGTGGCAGCCAACGCAGTCCAGCACGAATTGGGAAGTAGTGGCGCGATCCGCCTTGCCCTGAAGCCAGGCCGAGGCCGGTGCAGCGGCAGCCTGGTTGGCGGTGGCACGGGCAATCAACGTTAGGGATACGCCATTGCGGGCATTCTCGACACTGGTATCCAGCAACTCATAGCCCAGGGCGCGAATCGCGACGGAAAAATGACTGCCGCTGCGATAGTTGGCCTGTTCCGGTAATTGGAACTGGCCGTTACGGTCACTGAAGGCCGTAACAGCCGTCGGCCCGGGCCAGGACGGGGTCAGCGTTACCATGGCGCCACTGACCGGCTTACCATTGATGTCCACCACTGTGCCGCTGAATGCGGCCGCCTGGACAACCGCGGTCGTAAACACCAGCCATAAGGGCGAAAAATAACGGAAAAAAGTGCGGGTCCTGGCAGTCATGGCCATGTTCCTTCTCAGTGAACGTTGTCAGGTAACACCGCCCCTGGCGGGGTCTGTTATTGCCCGGGCAGAGGCCAGATCATGTTGCCGTCGCTGTCCAGAAGACCCTGTTCACGCAAACGGCGGACAGTGGCTGCACCGGAGCGCTGCGGTGAAGACCCGTTCAGGTTGGCCGCGGGCGTAATGCCCAGCGCCGTGAACGTGCCGTCGGCAATATCGATCATGTCGGTATAGCGCAGGTTGGATTTCAGGGGGCCGTCATTGACCTGGATGGCGCGGGGCCACAGGTGGTTGATGCCGCGCACATGACGCCAGGTCAGCAAATGCAGCCGGTCACCTACGGCGAATTCGTCCTTGTTGAAGCCATAGGCCACCATGACATTCACCGGATGGCTGTTAACCACCCAGGTCTTACCGGTTTCACTGGCAGGCAGATTGCCCCCGATTACTTCAATTTCAATCTGGATATGGGGGTTGCCCCAGCGGATATCGGTGACGACACCATCCACGGTGATGAAATCGGCACCAAAGGGGCCGTATTCAGCCTGGGTGTTGTGGTGAGCCGCCGCGACCAACGGCACTACCGCCAGCACAGTCATGCCAAGCCATTGCAGGCTCTTCCTGCATACCATACTTGTCATACTGGCCATTCCTGACATGCCTGCCATGCGTACCATGCGTATTTCCCCCATGAAGGCGTCCCCTGTCGTTGTGACATTATTCTCTTGTGACCTCGCCCTGCTGTAATGCGGCGTGACCGGCGAACCGGACAAGCTTTTTCCGCGTATCTTCAGCACCACGCGCAAGCGCCCGAAAACAGGCGTGTTGGTCTGCGAACGATGCTATCACAGCGATTTTGAACGAGTAAACTGATGGCTTTTTCAGCAGCGCTCAAGTATTCTTCGCGCCTTTTCAAAACGCCTAAAAAAGATTCCCGGGTATGACCGCACACGTATGCTTCACCATGGACAATCTTGGTGACGCTGCCGATCTTGGCAGGGGTGTCATCAGTGTATCGCGCAAGCCGGGAGAAAGACCTGCCCTGGAGCAGGGGTTCCCTGCCCTGCTCGACCTCTACCGCCGTTTCGGCATCACCATCACCCATTTCATTGAAGGCTGGAGCGCCGAGGCTTACCCCGACTACATCGAGAAAGACCTCGCTGATGGTCACAACCTGGGCATGCATGGCTGGCAGCATGAACTGTGGTCGGCCCTGGATTACGACCGTGCCCTGGAAATCGCTACCCGTGCCACCGAAGCCATCACCGCCTATGGCAGTCGTCCCCATGCCTTTCGTGCTCCCGGCGGCAAGCGCACCCGTTTTACCAGTGAAATCCTGACCCAGTTGGGTTACACCATTGATGCCAGCCTATGCCCCTCCGGCCAGGACGGCGGTGAAGTCAGCCGGCTAAGCAAAACGCTCTGGTCAGTGCCCTATGAGTGGGTAGGCGTGGATGCCAGTCACTGGCTTTGGCAGAAAAAGGCCAACGAAGTCGTCTTGCAAGACTGGCGCCAGACCCTGGACAACTGTGCCGACAACAACCGCTACATGCTCTTTATCTGGCATCCGCACGTCATGGGCATCGACAGGGAACGCTTGGCTGTCGGTGAACAGATCCTGGAATACGTCTGCAACAGCGACCGCTTCGTGATCGCCACCATCGACCAACTCGCCAGCCTCTATCGCAACAAGCCCTTTACCTGAGCCATCGGCACGACCCGGGTCACATCCTGACCGCCCTGCCAGAGGTCATGGCTCCGCTTTCCCATTCGACGCGTTACAATGCGGGACTGATACCGGATCATCATTGGAGCGGGATTGTTCAAACGATTCTTCAGACTGACCGGTGCCCTGTCCCTGCTGGGCATCCTGGTCATTGGCAGCATGCTGGTGCTGACGCCTTTCTATGTCTATGAAGTATTCAACCAGGAACTGCCTGTTGCGCGGGTCGAATTTCAGCGCCTGGGACCCGACAGCTACCTGGCAACGCTGAGCCGCGGTGACTTCTGCACGCTGGAGATATATCCCCTCCAGGGCGACCAGTTCCAGCTCGATGCCGGCTTTGTGAAATGGAAAGGACCGTCTGTGCTGATGGGCTTCAGGCCACGCTATCGTCTCGACCGCCTGACCGGCCGTTACCGGGACGTGCAAAAGCAGAACAGTAACGCCCCGATCGCGCATGATCTCGCTCCGGACATGCTGTTTGATTTTTTTGATGAAAACGGCCGCGACTCCACCGATGGCTGGCTGGTGGACACAACCTACGGCTCATCCGTCTACTACGCCATCGACCCGACCCTGCGCTATACCGTGTATGCCACGGAGGACGGCCTCATTCTGCGCTCGGTATCGGTATCGACCTATTCCGAGACCGGCAATCTGGTCATCGAGGTAACGGATGCCTGCGGCAACAGCGGTGATTCCACACGGGAAGTCCTGCTGGCACTGAACAACCTGCTGGGTGCTGACTGACAATCAACCCCGCTAACGGCAGACCTGCTTACAGCATTTTTCACTGATTATGATCCGTTATAAAGTTGGGATGTCATTCCGGTTTTGGACGGGATTTTGCCGTTTAGCTATCGGTTGTTACTTCACGATCACATCTTCATTCGAGGTAAAATGGGCCACCTGATCTCGACTCTGTTGCCGTGCTTCCTCATCACTGGTGCGGCTGCCAATCCACTTATCCATCACCAAACAGGCTACCACATCACCCCCACGTTCAAGGAGGTGCAGCTCATGTCGAGGGTGCGACCGACGCTCATGAGCATGGCAATGCCGCCGGGCGGAATACCGACGGTGGAAATCACTGAAGACATAGCGCATCTGTGGAGCCAGCAGGCACGGCTTCACACCAGTGAACTGCAGAACCGAGTTCATGCCTTTCTAGCAGCCACTGACCAGATGCTGGACAGCCTCACGCCGGACAATACGACTGAACAGATCAACAATCCTGGCAACTACCTGGCCGTTGAAAAACACTACAACAGCCTGAAACAGATCATTCTCATGCAGACCTCCCTCGGCAATCTGCAAATGGCGGCAATGGCGGATCTTCTGCAGTATGCCAACCAGGTCAAACGTGCTGCCAGGCATCTGTAGAAAGGCGCCCGTCGCCTGAATACCGTGCGTGAATCCCTGCAGCGCAACCCCGCTGGCCAGGTGGAAAAATCCACAGCGACCGATACCGAGAATATTGCCATTCTCCAGGATGCCGCCCAGGAACTCGCCCAGGACTCCCCGGAAGCCGATAACGTACCACCAGCGGCATAAATCCTTTGCCCTCCCGAGGGGCTTCGCTAGAATGATGGGCCATGCTGATCAAACCCGAACAACTCCTCGCCCAACTTAGGAAACAGCTGCCACCGGTGATCTGGATTACCGGTGATGAAACCCTGCTCGTTCAGGAAGCCTGCGATACCGTACGTCACTTTGCCCGTGAACAGGGTTTTACCGAACGTGAAGTGCATGACGTAAAGACCCAGTTCAACTGGAACATACTCATTGAAGCCGCGAGCAGCCTGTCCCTGTTTGCCGACCGCAAACTCATTGATCTTCGCCTGCACTCTCCCAAGCTCGACAACGACGCCAAGAATGCGCTGCAGGAATATGTGGGTAACCCGGGTGAGGACAACCTGCTGCTGATCACCAGCAGCAAGGTGGAAAAAGCGACACTGTCCACGAAATGGTTCAAGGCCATCGAGTCACAGGGGCTGGTCGTGCAGGTATGGCCGGTGAATGCCCAGCAGTTGCCCGGTTGGATTGCCCAGCGCATGAAGAAGGCCGGGCTGACTGCGGATGCCGATTGTGTCGATATCATTGCCCATCGCGTGGAGGGCAACCTGCTGGCAGCCGCGCAGGAAATCGACAAGCTGGCGGTGCTGGCGGGTGATCGCCACCTGACCCGGGAGATTGTAGCCAGAGCGGTTGCCGACAGTTCACGTTTCAGTGTCTTTGCCCTTCTTGACACCAGCCTCGCTGGCCAGACCGGCAAGGCTCTGAACATGCTCAATCACCTGCGTGCTGAAGGCGACGATCCGCTGAAAATCCTTTTCTTCGTCACGCGCGAAATCCGCAGCTTGCTGCGCATGCAGGAAAAGATCAGCCAGGGCCAGAACATCAACGGCGTCATGCAGTCCGAGCGCGTCTGGCAAAACCGCATGGCCGCCGTCGGCACTGCATTGCGCAATCACAACCTCCAGAGCCTGGAAAAAATCCTCCTCCAGGCCCGCCTCGTCGACCAGTCCGTCAAAGGCCTGATGCACCGCAAACCCTGGGACGATCTCACCAGCATGATCATCGCCCTCGCCAACCCCAACATAAAACTCGCCGACTCCGCCTGATTTTTCCACCAGCCCGAAAAAGAAACATTCTGGAAAAGCAGCTCTGACGATATTTCGCCATGCGGAAATTCGCAGGGAATGAATTTTCAGGCCGGGTGGCAAGGCAAACATGCTTGAAGCGAGCGGATTTTATTCAGGCATAAATGAGCATCGGGCCGGGCGGGTTTAACGCCGCCAGACGGTCTAAAAAATATTCCCGGAAAAAGTTACCCCAACTTAGATTGTTGATCGGCGTGGTAGGAGGATCTTACCAATGGCCCGCTAGCCACATGATGAAACCCCAGGTCATTCCCGATCCGCGTGTATTCATCAAATTCATCCGGGTGCACAAACCGCTCAACCGGCAGGTGATCACGCGACGGCTGCAGATACTGGCCAATGGTGATCATGTCGATATTGTGGGCGCGCATGTCTTCCATGACCTGGATGACTTCCTCGCGGGTCTCGCCGATTCCCACCATGATGCCGGACTTGGTCAGAACTTCCTGCGCTGAGGCCTTGTAATCCTTCAGCAGGTTGAGAGACCACTGGTAGTCGGAACCCGGGCGCACCTTGCGGTACAGGCTGGGCACTGTCTCGAGGTTGTGGTTGAAAACATCGGGGCGGGTCTTGTTGAGGATATTGATGGCGACATCACCGCGGCCCCGGAAGTCAGGGACCAGGATTTCCACCTTGATGCCGGGGTTCAGCCGACGGGTCTCCGCGATGCAGCGGGCAAAGTGCTCAGCACCGCCATCGCGCAGGTCATCACGATCCACCGAAGTCACGACCACGTATTTCAGTCCCATATCGGCGATGGCTTCGGCCAGCTCCTGCGGTTCGTTCTCCATCAGGGCATTCGGGCGACCATGGGCCACATCGCAGAACGGACAGCGCCGAGTGCAGATATCGCCCATGATCATGAAGGTGGCCGTGCCGCCACTGAAACATTCCCCCAGGTTGGGGCAAGAGGCTTCCTCACACACGGAACTGAGCTTGTGCTTGCGCAGGATGGCGCGAATACGTTCCACCTTCTCGTTGTTGCCCAGCGTGACCCGGATCCAGTCCGGCTTGCGCGGCATTTCCACGGTAGGGATGACCTTGACCGGAATACGGGCGACCTTGTCGGCGCCGCGCAGCTTTTCGCCGCGGACAACGGGTTTCAGTGATTCAGTGTCGGACATGTTGCAGATGCTCTTCGGATTGAAGTTGTCAATTATAGCAGAGACTCGGCGAGTGCTCGTTGCAGATCCTGCTGCACACGGGGCAACAGGTCAGCTGGCGCCTCATCAAGCAAGTCGCGCATCTGGGTGGTCTGCAGGCCCGCATAGCCACACGGATTGATCCAGCTGAATGGCGCCAGGTCAATGTCCACGTTCAGGCTCAGGCCATGGTACGAGCAGCCATTCTTGATGCGCAGGCCCAGGGCCGCAATTTTGGCATCGCCGACATAGACACCGGGGGCACCCTGGCGCGTGTCGGCCACAATGCCATAACCGGCCAGCAAGGCGATCAGGCTGTTCTCAATGATATCCACCAAGTGGCGTATACCCATGCCGCGGCGACGGATATCCAGCAACAAATAGGCCACGATCTGGCCGGGGCCGTGATAAGTGACCTGCCCACCCCGGTCGGTTTTCACCAGGGGAATGTCGTGGGCATCCAAGACATGCTCTTCACGTCCCGCCTGTCCCAGGGTGAAAACAGGTTCATGCTGGAGCAGCCAGCATTCGTCCTCTGCCTCCTTGCCGCGGTGGACGGTAAAGTCCTTCATGGCGTTCCAGGTGTCCTGGTAATCCACCACTCCTAGGTCGCGAAAGCGCAGAGTCTGTGTCGGGGTGATCACGGGGGGCTATGGCAAAACCGGCAGACCGCGATCAGATGATCATCGCCGTGCGGCCACTGGCTTTGAGGGCATTGAAGATGTTCTCGATCTGCTGCTCGCTCTGGGCCGTGATGATGACATTCACCGCCAGGTACTTGCCGTGCCGGCTGGGACGAAAACTGATGTCTGCATCCGCAAGGTCGGGAGCGTGCTGGCGAATGATCGCCACAATGGCGTTGCTGAAATCGTTTTCATCCAGCCCCATCACCTTGATGGGGTAGCGGCAGGGATACTCGATTTTCGGCGCGTCTTCATCGCCTGTCAGGTCTTGAATTTTCAACACCGACGACCTCAGGAAAGCAGGCTCAGGAAGAACAGGTGCAGGAAGTCCATGATGCGTTTGATAAAGCTGCCACGCTCCACGGCTTCCATGGCCACCACCGGGCCGTTGTAGTAGACCATGTCACCGAGTTTGACCGAGACATTGCCGAGCACCTGGCCGGCCGCAATCGGTGCCTTCAGGGTGTCATCGATGACCAATTCGGTCTCCATGGCATTTTCTTGGCCTCGCGGCATGGTGATGTAAACCTCGTCAGTCACACCAATATCCACGGCATTGGCCTTACCGGACCAGACGCGGTCTGTCGACAGGACATGGTTGTCGCTGAACAACTGGTGTGTGGCAAAGAAACGGAATCCATAGGTAAGCAGTTTTTGGGATTCGATAGCACGGGCATCAGTAGAGTCTGTCCCCATCACTACTGCGATCAGGCGCATGTCATCACGAACGGCAGAAGCCACCAGGCAGTAACCGGCTTCATCGGTATGGCCGGTCTTGATGCCGTCGACGTTACGATCACGGAACAGCAGGCTGTTGCGGTTAGGCTGGCGAATATCGTTGTAGGTGAATTCCCTTTCGGCGTACATGGCGTAATGGGACGGAAAGCGCTCGATCATTGCCTTGGACAATATGGCCAGATCACGGGCCGACATGGTGTGCTGCGGTGCCGGCAGGCCCGAGGCGTTCATGAAAAAGCTCGAATCCATGCCCAGCAGTTCGGCATGCTGGTTCATCATGTCGGCGAAAGCGTCTTCGCTGCCCGCAATATGTTCAGCGATGGCAACACTGGCATCGTTGCCGGACTGGATGATCATGCCACGCAGCAGGTCTTCCAGGCGGACTTCGGTACCCTCCTGGATGAACATCTTGGAGCCTTCCATCTGCCAGGCCTTGACGCTGACATGCACCATGTCATTCGGCGATACCGTGCCCTGTTCGATTTCGTGGGCCGCTACATAGGACGTCATGATTTTGGTGAGACTGGCCGGGGGCAGCGGAATATCGGCATTTTCCTCGACCAGGATTTCACCGGTTTTGGCATCCATGAGGATATAACTGGACGCCGCAATCTGCGGCGGTCGAGGAGTGATATTCTGCTGGGCAGCCGCGTGTGATCCCAGGAAAGTCAGCATCACCGCGATGACGGCGATGAATCTGGCGCGGCGGGTCTGCTCGAAGTGTCCTGTTGGCAATGGTGTAAGCATGGCGTTTGCTGTTTCCCCTGTCTAATTCGGTCTATTCAGTCTGTTCAGTCTGTTCAGTCTGTTCAGTCTGTTCAGTCTGATTCTGTCAATTAACAACTCACCAGAACTACCTGGTTACTGTGTGCTCTGCGCTTGGCCATGGTCACCCATGGCTGCCCTGCTGCCGCGTTACTGCCGCACGCGGAACGGTTTGCCGAGGCCCGCATCCATGATCATGCTGATCAGGCCCTGCAGGTCCATTGTCTCACTTACCGGCCCGAGGCGCACTCGGTGCAACAGGTTACCGGTGCTGACATCGGCATCGCTACGAATGAATACGGGCAGCGTGGTCAGGCGACTGACCGTGGCAACAATCTGCCGCGCGCTGTCGATATTGCTGAAGGCGGCAATCTGCAAAAATTCTTCCCCGGCGTCGCGTTCAATGAGATCCCGTTCCTGCAGCACATTGTCCAGAAGCGCCGCCTCGGTTTCCACCGCACGGGTGTTGTCTGTTAATAACACAGGTGATCTGTCCGCTGGTGTGTCCAGGGCGGGCATTAATGCCCTGACCCTCACCCGCGCTGTGCCCTTGTCGGCATAATCCAGGTACGCGGCCGCCGCATAGGACAGGTCGACAATGC
>Ga0181564_10005948_pt1 | contig 10064 bp, 8 predicted proteins | sample 011ome_24_FD_134512 | JGI IMG/M metagenome (GOLD analysis project Ga0181564, IMG submission 134512) | Coastal salt marsh microbial communities from the Groves Creek Marsh, Skidaway Island, Georgia - 011513CT metaG (megahit assembly) | ecosystem: Environmental > Aquatic > Marine > Intertidal zone... | reverse complement strand
GGCGACCCTGGGCATGGCCATGGCTCCGTCGATCTGGATCGTCAACTTCCTCTTGATCTACGCCTTGAATCCTGAACTGGCAGCGAAAATGCCGGCATACTGGCAGGCCATTCCCGCGGAGGTTGCCCAAGCGCTGTATGCCTCAGAGAACGGTGACACACCAGGGCAAATTCCTTACTCCCAGTACCGCCAATTCTTCGAGTAGCCCTTGTTCACACGACAGTGGCGCATGTGACTTTGCCCAGAGGCAGTGTCCTTTCGTGGTGTTGATTCCGGGCCTCAACGAAAAGCCGGTTCAATGCACGTGCCTGTCCTGATGAATTCCGAGTGAGAGCGGTCTGATTGGGCTGTTCGGTAGGCACACGGATGGGTTCCGGCGTCCACTCAGGAGCAGAAGCCTCCGTCGCAGCAGGGCTGGATGTAGTAGCAGCGCGGGCAGAAGTCCTTGCCTCCGCGACGTTCGAGGTCTGTGGTCTCGCAGGCCGGACACGGCCCTGGTTCACCCATCACCTGTCCAGTATCCGGGACCACACCCGCTGCACCCAGAAGCGACACCCAGACTCCTGATCTACCTCAACGACCGAAAGGCACCCATGGGCGACCTGAACAACCATCACAGTGACACGCTCACTGCGATCTTCCAGCACCCCACCAGCCACAACGTGCGCTGGCACGACACGCTCTCCCTGCTCGAGGCCGTCGGAACCGTCGAGGAGAAGCACGACGGCAAGTTCCGGGTGACCATCGGGCAGGAGACCGAGGTCTTCTCGCGTCCGCACGACAAGGACATCGACGAGCAGATGATCATTGACCTGCGTCGCATGTTCAAGCACGCCGGATTCGAGCCCGCCGCCCCCGGCAAGGAGAACTGACCATGGCTGCGCATGACATCACCGATGCGATCGACCTGAACGGCAAACTGGCGATCGCCGCTGTCGACTTCCACACCACGCGCATCTATGCCATCGACGTGGACCCGAAGTCCCGCCCAGAGACCGTTGGCGCGTCCGACCCCAAGGGATTCCGCCACAACGTGTATCACCGTGACGGCAATCCCGACGGCACCTACGAGGACGACAACCCCGTGTACTGGCGCACGATCGGCCACGCCCTCCAGCGCGCCGAGGCAGTTCTCCTCCTCGGCCACGGCAAGGGCAAGTCGAACGCCTCGCACCACCTCGTCTCGTACCTGGAGAAGCACGAGTCCGATGTGGCAGCCAAGATCGTCGCTGACATTCGCGTCGACATCGACGACATCACCGACGAGCAGTTGCTGCGCCTCGGCCAGCAGTACTTCGACCAGGCACCCGCGCGCGACCACGGAGATTCGCAGCGCGGCGCCTGAAGTTCCGAACGTCAGTCAGCGGCCCCGCAGAGATGCAGGGCCGCTGACGAACACGTGAGGGAGAAACGAATCCCTAGCTGGGACCCTGGGTGACGTAGATCTGGTCACGGGTCTTATCAATGAGGGACTGCGTGACGGCCTGCATGTCGATCGATGTGCGATCACCGTCCTTCGACACCACCCAAGCGCGGGGAGCGCGGTCCTTGGTGGCATTGGCGTAATCGACCACGATCGTGGACCCGGCAGGCACCTTGACGCCCAGACCGACCCAGCTGGCTTCCACGGGTCCGATGCCACTGACCTGCACGTTCCAGGTCAGAGTCCGCTTGGCCGTGCTGCTGTAGCGCACTCGTTCCTTCGCCCGATCCCAGTCCTGGAACACCGTGACGTTCCGCGGAAGAGCCAGCGGGTGACCGTTCACGTCGATGCTCTCGGTCTTGCCGTCGTTCAGCTGCTGGATCCGAGGAGAGGTCGCCTTGTTCGACAGGAACAGTGCCGAATCACCGCCCACACCGAAGATGAATGCATTGTTCGACGGCAGGGCCTCCATGAGCAGGTACTCCGACGAGCCGTTGCTCATCGCATAGACCTCGAGCGGCTGCGTCCCGGACAGGTCACCCGTACGCACCAGGACTCCGAACTCCACACCAGGATCCACAGCGACGAGTGGCAGGCTCGTGTACTTGGTGTTGTTCGGGTTCAGCGGATCGATCGATCGCCACAGACTCCGGTCAAGTGGCTGCTGGTCGGCGTCCACAAGCGAGAAACCGATCTCGTTGGCATTCTCGGTCTCGACGGCACTGAAGCTGACCAAGGTGCCCTGATCGGGCCCACGACAGACGGGGCACTCCTGCACGGCGATGAGATCCGCAACGGGGACCAAGGCGATCGCCGAGTCGTTCGCTGTGCTCCACGTGTAGTCCGCGGCGTTCGGATTCGTCGCCGACGTGTAGATGAAGGTGTCCGCGACCGTGTCGATCGTCAACGTCTTGGCCTGGAGTGGGTAGTTGTTGTCGTAGATCGCCACGTCATACAGACCGTTTCCGCGATCAAGGACGGCGTACGGAGTGATCGCGTGACCACCTGGCTTACCGATCACCGTGAGGACATAGGGCACCTGACCCGCGGGCAGTTCGCGGACGAGCGTCTGCACCACCTCCGTGGGTGAGACTCCTGCCGACAAAATCGATCTGAGGTTCGGAATCAGGAGCTGGGTCCCGAACAGGCGGGTTATCGTCTGAATGGCGGGCTGCCCCATGGGATTCATGGCGTTGAGGCCCAAGCCGGAGGCACCCACCTGATTCGCTGGAATCTGTCCGTTGTAGAGCGCCGCCGCTGCCGCCGCAAAGCCGAAGCAGTGACCGCCGAGGCTTGCGGTCTCGATCATCTGGGCGAGCAGTTCAGCCCCAAGAATGAGGTCACACTCGCCCGTGACCGGATCGATCCCCTTGGGGTCGCGGCACACGCCATCGCCCAGCGTGCGACGCAGGGCAAGGGAGTTCAAGGAGTCCGACAGCACGTACTCCCCCTGCTCGAGCGCAGGGAGCGTGACCCGCGGATCACCCCCGTAGATCAGCTTGTTCTGCGCCAGCGACGTCAGATCACCCCAGTTCGGCAGCGGGAAACCGTGGGGATACGGGCGGAAACCAGAGTCGGCGATCACGGTGCCCTGCGGCTGCCCGGCGCCCATGGACCCGAAGAGGTTCGTGTAGGTATCCGCGTTGACCACCCAGCCGCCCGGGGCATTGCCACCGTTGATCAGGCTGGGGGCGTCATCGGCACTAGCAGGCATGGCCGCGCCCACCAGGGAGAGCATGGCGGCGATGGCAGCGGGAATCACTCGTGAACGAATGGGCATGCACCCGTTCTACACGGTGCGGGTCCGTAGTTGCGCGTGCATCGAGGGTTAGCATCGTCACACATCCCCGATGGGGGTTACGCGGCATGCCGCGACAACGCTAGGAGACACACGTGGGGCTGCTGGACCGGTTTGAGGACTCCCTCGATCGACTGGTCAACGGTGCCTTCGCACGGGCCTTCAAGGCCGAGGTGCAGCCGGTCGAGATCGCCTCAGCGCTCCAGCGTGAGGTCAACGACCGCGCCGCCGTGATCGACCGCAGTCGTACCGTCATCCCCAACGTCTTCCACATCGAGCTCTCCGAGCACGACTACCGACGCCTCGCGGTCTTCCGCGACGCCCTGCAGACCGAGCTGGCCACCCTCGTGCGCGACTACGGCGGCGAGCAGGGCTACACCCTCCTCGGACCTGTTCAGGTGACCTTGAGCCAGGACGACGAGTTGGAGACGGGCATCTTCCGCGTTCGCAGCGAGGCTCGCGCCGAGGTCCAGGCGGCCGGCAGTCAGCAGGCGGTCCTCGCGGACCTGCGACAGCCCAGGCTCGAGGTGGAGGGAACCGCCTATCCCTTGGTGAGGGCGGTCAGCAAGCTCGGACGAGGCAGCGACACCGACATCCGCATCGAGGATCCCGGTGCCTCCCGCAACCACTGCGAGATCGTGCTGGGTCAGCCGATCCTGCTGCGCGACCTCAACTCCACCAACGGCACCCTCGTGAACGGCCAGCGCGTGTCCCAGCAGGAGCTCGCCGACGGCAGCGTCATCACCATCGGATCCACCCAACTGGTGTTCCGCTCGTCCGAGGCCGGGATCGGCTGACCGGTGTCCGAGCTCGCGCTCACCCTCGTCCGGCTGGGATTCCTGACGCTGCTGTGGGCCTTCGTCCTCATCACCGTCCTCGTCCTGCGCCGTGACCTCAAGATGCCGGCCGAGGCCCGTCCCACCGGCCGCCAGGCACGCCCGGGCCGTGCGCCCAAGCCCGCCAAGCCGCCCAAGGCGACCAAGCAGTCGAAGGCGAAGGGGACCAAGCTCGTCGTCATCGAGGGTCCCTTGACCGGCACCGTGATCCCGCTGGACGACGGGCAGATCACGATCGGTCGTGCACCCGACTCCACCTTGATCATCGATGACGACTACGCCTCCAGTCGACATGCTCGCGTGTATCCGGCGGAAGGCTCGTGGATCGTCGAGGACCTCGGTTCCACCAACGGCACCTGGATCGACCGGACCCGCATCACCACCCCCACCGTGCTGCCTCTTGGCGCTCCCCTGCGTGTCGGGCGCACCACCCTGCAGATTCAGAAGTAGTCGACATGTCACTCGCACTTCGCTACGCGGCCCGGTCGGACGTCGGACTCGTACGAGAGGGAAACGAGGATTCCGGCTATGCCGGGCCAGCGCTGCTGCTGGTGGCCGACGGCATGGGCGGCCATGCCGCCGGCGAACTCGCCAGTGCCATCGCCGTCGCGCTCGTCGCCGATCTGGATGTCCACCCGCCCGAGCCGGATGACGTCCTGAGCGCGCTTGCCGATGCGGTGGCAGATGTGGGCGACGGCATCTCCGACGTGATCGCCGATGATCCCGACCTCACCGGCATGGGCACCACTGTCACCGGGCTCTACTGGCTCGGCAGCCAGATGGCCCTGGTGCACATCGGTGACTCCCGGGCATATCTCCTGCGCGACGACGAACTGGCGCAGATCACCCACGACCACAGCTACGTGCAGACCCTGGTCGATGCCGGACGGATCACGGAGGAGGAGGCCGGGGTGCATCCTCGGCGTTCACTGCTCATGCGTGCACTCGACGGACTCAATCCTGTTGAGGCTGACCTGGCACTGAGTGAGGCGCGAGTAGGTGACCGCTACATGCTGTGCACCGACGGTCTCTCCGGTGTTGTCAGCCTCAGTGAGATGTCGTCACTGATGCGCGATGGTGATCCGACGGGAGCGGTGACGCGGCTCGTCGATCTGGCCCTTGAGCGCGGGGCCCCGGACAACGTCACCGTCGTCGTGGCTGATGTCGTGGACGTGGCCGACACTGAGGCACCCCCCGTCTTCGATCGCTACTCACCCGTCGTCGTCGGTGCCGCCGGTGAGCCGCGCGTGCGCATGCGACTGCCCGATGTGCGCTTTCCTGACGACGCCCAGCCAGACCCCGATCGACCGGACGCTCCCGCGCCGTTCGACGGCGGACCGCCGACGGCACCCCAGCCCCTCATCGACGCCGAGATCGTCGTGCCGGCAGCCGAGTCAGCCCGACGGGCCGCGGCAGCGGAACTCGTGGCTCGCGCCGAGCGTAAGCAGCGGCGGCGCACCTGGCTGTGGGTCGTGAGCCTCATCCTCGTCGTGGCCCTCGGCCTCGCCGGCGCATTCGCCATCGCCACGTCGTGGTTGTCCACTCAGTGGTACGTCGCACTCAACGGAAGCGCCGGCACAGGAACAGTTGCGGTCTATCGCGGGATCCAGGGCACCTTGCTCGGGTATTCGCTGTCGACTCTGGACTCGGACTCCGGCCTGCAAGTCGGGCAGCTGCCCTACTTCGATCAGGAGCTCGTCAGCAAGGGAATTCCCGCGGCCGATCAGGCCGACGCCGACCGCATCGTCACCGAACTCGAGGATCGCGCCGCTGAATGCCAGACGATCTTCTCGCCGTCGGGCTGCCCGGGATCCTTGCAGTGACGGACACAGCGAAACGATCGACCGCACGCCGGCAGCCCACCCGTCGCAATGCCGAACTCCTCATGCTGATCTTCGCGTGGGGCATCGGCGTGCTGGGCACTCTGCAGGTGGGCTGGGCCATCGGCCGCGACCCGGATGCCGGCCTGTGGATCACGTCGGGCGTCGTCGGCGCACTGGCGTTGATCATGCATGGCGTCGTCCGACTGCGGGCACCGTATGCCGATCCGATCCTCCTGCCCGCCGCCACGCTCCTGACGATCCTGGGCCTCGTCATGATCTACCGACTCGACGTGGCCGCTGCCCGACGAGCTGAACTCAACGACAATCCGCTGCCCACGCCGGACGTCTACTCGCAGCTGACCTGGTTCACGGTGGCCGTCATCTTGTTCGCCTCGGTCCTGATCCTGCTGCGCGATCATCGTGTGCTGCAGCGCTACACCTACACGCTCGGGCTCGTGGGCCTGATCCTGCTGGTGCTGCCCCTCGCTCCCGTCATCGGCACGACAGTCAACGGTGCGACGCTGTGGATCCGGATCGGGGGCTTCTCGTTCCAGCCTGCCGAGATCGCCAAGATCCTTCTGACCATCTTCTTCGCCGGCTACCTGGTGGAGAAGCGCGACTCGCTGGCCCTCGTGCGCACCAAGGTGCTCGGCCTCGGCCTGCCCCGCCTGAAGGATCTGGGCCCGCTTGTCGTCGCATGGCTGGTGTCCCTGGCCGTGCTCATCTTCCAGCGCGACCTCGGCACCTCACTGCTGTTCTTCGGCCTGTTCGTCGCCATGCTCTACATCGCCACGCAGCGCCGGTCGTGGCTGGTCATCGGCGGTGCCCTCTTCATGGGCGGCGCCGTTCTCGCCTACTACATGTTCGGGCACGTGCGCCTGCGCGTCATGGTGTGGCTGGACCCATGGACCTACGCCACCGACGAGGGCTATCAGATCGTGCAGTCGCTGTTCGGTCTCGCCAATGGCGGGATCCTCGGCGCCGGCATCGGTCAGGGCTTTCCCAACCTGGTGCCGTTCGCCAGCACCGACTTCATCGTGGCGGCCCTCGGTGAGGAGATCGGTGTCACGGGCCTCATCGCACTGCTGCTCGTGTACGCCATCCTCGTCGAGCGTGGCCTCCGAGCGGCAATCGCGGTGCGCGACTCCTTCGGGCAGCTCCTCGCAGCCGGCCTGTCCATCACCCTCGGACTGCAGGTGTTCGTCATCGTCGGTGGCGTAACTCGCCTGATTCCCCTCACCGGCCTGACCACTCCGTTCCTGTCCTACGGCGGATCGTCGCTCATCGCGAACTGGATCCTCATCGCGCTACTGCTGCGCATCTCCGACCGTGCGCGGCGCCCTGATTCGGAAGTCCTCTCCCCCGACGACGCCCTCACTCAGGTGGTGAGACGCACATGAGTCGACCCATCAGGCGCATCTCCATCGTTCTGGGCCTTCTCCTGATCGCCCTGATCGCCAATGTCACCGTCATCCAGGTGGTGCTCGCCGGTGACTACCGGGATCGTCCGGGCAACCAGCGGGTGCTGCTGGAGGAGTACGACCGAGAGCGCGGACCCATTCTGGTCGGCTCCAATCCGGTGGCCCGCTCCGTTGAGACGGGCGACACCCTGACCTACCTGCGCGAGTACGACAACGGGCCGATGTACGCGCCGGTCACCGGCTTCTACTCGCTCATCTACGGGGCAACCGGTCTGGAGCGCACCGAGAATCGAGTGCTCACCGGGTCCTCCCCGCTGTTCGTCGTCGATCGTGCGGAGCAGTTGTTCGCCGGACGTGATCCGCAAGGCGGCGCCGTGACGACGACTCTCAATGCCCGGGCCCAGCGCGCGGCGTTCAACGGCCTGAAGGGCAAGAAGGGTGGCGTCGTCGCCATCGAACCGGCGACTGGGCGGATTCTCGCCAGCGTGCAGTCACCGTCCTTCGACCCGAACATCCTGTCCAGCCACGACCCGAACTCCATCCGCCAGTACTACGCGACCCTCGAATCAGACCCGGCCAAGCCGTTGCTGAACCGGCCGATCGTCTCCTTGAACCCACCGGGGTCCACCTTCAAGATCGTGACGGCTGCTGCAGCACTGGCCAGCGGCCGCTTCACTCCCGACACCGTGCTGCCGGGCCCGCGCGCCTACAACCTGCCGAACTCCACGAACAAGATTCGCAACTGGAACGGGCAGGCATGTGGCCCAAACAACCTGGTCACGCTCCGACAGGCGATCGCGATCTCGTGCAACACCGCGTTCGCATGGCTGGGCAACGAATTGGGAGCAGAGGCGCTCCGAGCGCAGGCGCAGTTGATGGGATTCGACAACTCCTTCCAGATCCCACTGCGCGCGGCCACCTCCCGCTTCCCCGAGGATCCCGACGCACCCCAGACGGCCATGTCCGCCATCGGGCAGTTCGACGTCCGCGCGACCGCACTGCAGATGGCAATGGTCGCGGCTGCCGTCGGCAACAACGGCACGCTCATGGAGCCCTATCTCGTGCAGGAGGTTCGGGGCCCGGATCTGTCGATCCTGCAGACGACGCAGCCGAAGGTGTTCGCGGAGTCGATGACGCCCCTGGATGCCGTGCAGATGACCGAGATGATGGTCAACGTCGTCGACAACGGCACGGGGAGCAATGCGCGGATCGAGGGGGTTCGTGTCGCGGGAAAGACGGGCACGGCACAGACGGGCAATGACAATCCCGCCGTCGCGTGGTTCATCGCCTTCGCCCCCGCCCAGTCTCCTGAGGTGGCCGTTGCCGTGATGGTCGAGGACGCCGGCGCCCCTGAGGTCAGTGGCAACCAACTGGCCGCCCCGATCGCCAGATCTGTGCTCGAGGCGGTGTTGCGCTGATGGTGAGCCCGACCTGCCCTGAGAGGATGGGCCCATGACGACCGAGGACTCCGACCGCCGCATGCTCGGCGATCGCTATGAGATCGGTGAGGTCATCGGTCGTGGCGGCATGGCTGAGGTGCATGAAGGACGTGATCTGCGACTCGGCCGACGCGTCGCCGTCAAGATCCTGCGACCCGACCTCGCCAAGGACCCCACGTTCCAGGCCCGGTTTCGGCGCGAGGCCCAATCCGCAGCAGCGCTGAACCACCCGAACATCGTCGCTGTCTATGACACCGGCGAGGACACGCTGACCTCGCCCGACGGCTCGCAGGTGGTCGTCCCCTACATCGTCATGGAGTACGTCGACGGCATGACCCTTCGGCAGTTGCTCGCCAGCGGGCGTCGCCTGCTGCCGGAGCGGGCCCTCGAGATCTCCGCCGGCGTGCTGGCCGCTCTCGACTACGCCCACCGGCACGGAATCGTGCACCGCGACATCAAGCCGGCCAACGTCATGCTCACCCGCACGGGCGACGTCAAGGTGATGGATTTTGGCATCGCCCGCGCGATGAACGACTCCGGCAGCACGATGACCGCCACCTCCGCCGTGATGGGCACAGCGCAGTACCTGTCCCCCGAGCAGGCCCGCGGTGAGGTCGTCGACGCACGCAGCGACCTGTATTCCGCCGGCGTCGTGCTCTACGAGCTCCTCACGGGCAAGCCCCCCTTCACCGGCGACTCGCCGGTGTCCATCGCCTACCAGCACGTCAGTGAGATGCCCACGCCTCCGTCCCAGGTCGATGCCGGTGTCTCGCAGCAGATCGACGCCGTGGTGCTGCACGCACTTGCCAAGCGCACTGACGATCGCTACCAGACGGCCGCCGACTTCCGTGCCGATGTCGAGCGCGCCGTGGCGGGAGCGCCTGTCACCGCGGCGGTTCCGATGATCACAGCGGAGCAGACCCAGATGCTGTCGCCGGTTCAGGCAGCAGGCGCATCGGGTGAGTACGAGCCGATGTATGACATGGGGCGTCGGCCGCGACGTCGCGGATTCGCCTTCTGGGCCCTGAGCATTGTCGGAATCACCGCAGCGATCATCGGGGCGCTACTGGTCGGACGCTTCATCTTCGGCGGCGCCAGTGCGAATCAGGTGCAGGTGCCCAACCTCGACGGCCTCACCATCGAGCAGGCCACCACCACGCTGGATGAGTTCGATCTGCGCCTCGGTGCGCAGACGCCGGAACTCTCCGACCGTCCGGTCGACACCATCATCAGTCAGCAGCCCGCCGCCGGCGAGAGCATCGAGGTCGGTCAGTCCGTCAACGTGACGATCTCCGCGGGTGCTGAGCAGGTGACGGTGCCGCAG
>Ga0181564_10005943_pt1 | contig 10067 bp, 8 predicted proteins | sample 011ome_24_FD_134512 | JGI IMG/M metagenome (GOLD analysis project Ga0181564, IMG submission 134512) | Coastal salt marsh microbial communities from the Groves Creek Marsh, Skidaway Island, Georgia - 011513CT metaG (megahit assembly) | ecosystem: Environmental > Aquatic > Marine > Intertidal zone... | reverse complement strand
TTTAATCCTTCACCTCTCTGCGGCCGCATCCTCCATCGTCACTCTTGGTCCATACTTTACACGGTACATGCCCATATAAAAGAAAATGCAAATGATAGGCTTAAAAACAGTAAAATACGGCTTCAAGTGCAGCACCTTAACCACTCGGTCAAAGTACCAACTACATACGACTCCATATGGCGTACGTGGAACGGTACTTACAGGATTTGAACCTGTGCGGGCATTGCCCACTGCATAGCTCGAACACGTGACGAGTCGAAACTCATGGCCGAAAAGCGTCGAACGTCGCATATCAACGATCGCGCGTGAATGGATGGCTCGACGTCGCGGCTGGCGCGTTGACTCCTCGACGGCATTCCATCGCTTTTCCCGCGCGACGTGCCGGCCGGCGTTGCGCACACACAGATACGGATGGCACAGACGGAGGTGACGTGGGAAGATCAGCAGCGCATCTGCGCGTTTTCGCGCATGAACACGCGCGCGCACGAGGTCGCGGCGGAGCTCAAGGCGTTGGAAAAACGCGTGGAGGATTACGAGGAGGCGAGCACCGAGCTCGTGGTGAACGACGAGGACGACGTGAGCTTTCTCTTGGGCGAGTGTTTCGTGAAGATGGATAATGAGAGCGCGGAGACGCGATTGGAGAAGCTTATTCAGGTGGAAAAGGGCAAGTTGGAGGCGTTGAAGGCGGAGCGGAGGGCGCTCGCGGATGGCATGAGCGAGTTGAAAAAGGTACGTTTTGCGAACGTACCTTGTTGTGAACGACGACGACGACGACGACGACGACGACGACTGACGCATGATGGTTTATTAATAGAAATTGTACGACAGGTTAGGGAACTCGATCAACTTAGAAGAGTAATAAGGATGCGAAACACTGTAGACTGTAGCTGGCGTTTGACTTGACTTTCTTCTAAAGAACAGAATCTAATTAATTATATGCTTCGCACGACGCCTTGCACTCGGCAGGCATGTGCGACAAGCACGTGATGAACTTTTCACGATTCTCGGCATTCGTGGGTGGAAACGCGCGATCACACGCGCCCGTGAATGCGTCTTGACACGCCGAGCGGCACGCGAACGCGCGCGCGTCGTCATCCTTGGCGCACTTGGTTTGACAGAACTGCTCATCCCCAAACTCCGCGCACACGTCCACGCACTTTAAACCTTTCGGATTACGTCCGTTCACGCAATCGTCCACTAATCGTCCGTTGGTTGTCGTCGCGAACCCGTATTTCTGAATTCGTTTTTTAAAATCTTTCGTTCGATAATCAATCAATGACAAAAATCTTACCTCGCCGTACGCCTTGCGCGTATTCTGATCAATCACCCCGCTTGCTTTCCACTTGTTCTTCTTTTGCCATTTCTTTACCGCGGCTGACGTGGCGTCATCGAACGTTCCAGACGTGCTGGTGGTGGTGGTGGTCGTCGCCGGCGTCGAGTAGCCAGCCTTGGCGAGCCAGCGTTGCAAGCAGTGCACGTCCCCGCCCGTGGTCCCGACGCGCACGTCGCGCGGGAAATGACAAAAGTCATCCTTTGTGGGATGCGTGTGCATGTCGTCGCGCGCAGGTGTGCGTGGAGATTTATGAGGATGGTGAGACAGTTATTACATCTTGTTGATAATCACGACGAAACTCTATCTTTTTTGGTCTTTTTGCGTCGACCGGCGACGCCACCGGCAATGGCGCCAGCCACAGCCGCGGGTAATGCGACGTCAGCATCACCTGCTTTACGCTTCTTAGTATGCGTACCACTACCGCGACCAGCACTGCCCGCGCGACTACTATTCATCGCTAACATGTTCACCGCCGAAACCGAACGCTCGGCGTTTAATCGAGCGTTCTTCGCCTTTAATAGCGCTTCGCCGCCACCTCGGCTCGGGAACTTGGCGCTCCCAATCAATGAGTGACGGTGTGATCCGAGAGGTATGGCGAGCATGCGATCGAGTTCGGCGCGAAATTTGCGTTCATTCTTCGCCGCTTCGTTCTTCGCGCTCTGTTCTTCGTGGTACTCTTGTAAATCGTCGTCGGATTCAGATTCAGAGAGAATAATCCCGAGCTCTTCGGCGTTCGTCCGTCGCCACTCCTTGTCAGCCTTGCTTTTTTTCTTCGTGTGCGCCAAGCGGTCAATCTTACGCGCCACCGCGAGGCGGCGACTGGCTTCGATTAAAGTCTCTTCCGCGATTGGAAACGCGTCGAGCGGCCCGTCGCGGTTGAGCGATTTCAGCAAAGCGTAGTATTGCGCGCGCTCCTTGGGCGTCACGAGCGACACCGCCGCACCGAGCTGATCGGCACGACCGGTGCGTCCACTGCGGTGGATGTACGTATCAGCGCTGCGAGGAATTTGGTAGTGAATGACCAATTCCACGCCCTTGACGTCCAAACCTCGAGCGGCGACGTCGGTGGCGACGAGCACCGAATGCTTGCCATTCTTCAGCGCGCTTTTGAATCGATCGAGCCCTTTCAAGCGCATGCGCTGCTGCATGCCCGCATGTAAACCCTCAACGGGGACGTTTAAGATTTTCAATAGCGCCACGACCCGACGTAGACATGAAATCGCGTTTACGAAGACGATGGTCATCCCGGGATGCGCCGACAACAGATAGTACAACAACGAGTCGCGGTCCTCCTCCGTGCACTCGAGCGCGCTCTCCGCAATCGATGCCGCTACGGCGCCTCCTTTACGCTCCTTGGTCGTCAAATCCACGAGCTTGACCTTGGAGTAAAATGGTACGCACTCCATTAACGATTCCAAAGAGCCGCTTTGGGCGACGGCAGCGCCAGACTTCTTCACAGCCGCCGGCGGTTTGCCTTTGCGCAACTTTCGTCGAACGCTGTCGGGCACAGTGAGCGTAGCACTAAACACAAACGTTTGCCGGTCGAGCATTTGCGACGGACGTAGCGCCAAGGCTTTCTCGCGTTCGGCATCCTCGGCGTGAAACACCGCGTCGTCTACGACTTCGTCTTCCTCCTCCTTGCCGAGCGCCTCCGACGACTTTTTGCCGCTGCGCTGTTTCACCTTTGGCGGTTGCGGGATGTTTTCGATGATGCTCGTTAACTCACGGAAATGTCCGCGCTCAACCATGCGATCGGCTTCGTCGAGCACGAAAAACGACAACGCGCCGAGTTCGGTCAAATGCGGGTGCCCGCTCTGCATGGTGTCCCACAATCGTCCGGGGGTGGCTACGATTACCGCCGGCTTGCGATTCAACAAACGCTCCTGCTTTTCTTTAGACATACCACCAACTACAGGGCAGACGTCTATTTTGGTGTACACGGCGACGGCGCGCATCATGGCGCATACTTGAAGCGCCAGTTCGCGCGTCGGCGCGACGATGAGCGCTCGAAGTGCGTCAGGGACTACTTCTCGAGGAACGCGCGTACTCTTCTCCTCATCGTCATCATCTTTATCTTCGTCATCATCATCAGGTAAACCGATGCCCTGGGACAACAATCGGTGTAAAATGGGCAACGCAAACGCTAAAGTTTTACCGCTCCCTGTTTGCGCGGCACCGATGACGTCGCATCGTCCCTTCATCGCCGGAGGAAGACATTCGCGCTGAATCGGCGACGGCGTGGTAAAACCTGCGTCTTGGATCGCGCGCAACAACAACGGGTGCAAATCAAACTCAAACCACGCGCTGACGTCGCAACCACTGTTCACGTCGACGCCTTGAACGACTCGACCACCAGAAGAAGAAGAAGGCGCGCTTTTCCGCGTAATCTTTTCCCAGTCTTCTTCTACATCCAACGCCGCATCTTCAATGAGTTCTTCATCATGCTTTGACGCAGCAGGTTTCTCTTTGTTCTTCTCAGCAGCTTTTTTCTTCTCCTTGCGACTCGCTTGCGTCGATTTCGGCTTGGCGCTGTCTGCGTCTTTGGTATTCTTTGTCTCCTCCTTTGCAACCGCGTGAACCTTCTTAACCGCGACACCATCGCCGCCGCCGCCAACACTCTCCCCATTCTTCTTGGCCAACTTCTTTGCTTCAATCTTCGCCTTCCAACGAAGCTTACGCTTCATAATTCGTGCCTCTTTCCCGCTTAAACCATCCAACGCGTCTTCGTCCAACGCGTTCAACGTGCTCGGCGCTTTCGCGGCTCCTTTCCCCTTCGCGCCCGCCTTTGTCCCCGCATCCTTTGCCGGCTTATCCATCGCGACGAAATCCCCTCCAAAAATCTTAATTTTCTCTTTTGGCTTCGCCTCTACCGCCGTCGTCGTCGTCCCAGAGTCACCGCGCGTCGCCGCGGCTACCGCCGCCTTGGCTGAGCTCGCGTCCAACACTTCAAGCGACATGAATCCTTCCTCGCTCGCGCCAAGCATGAGCGCGTTCGTGTTGACATTAACGCCCGTCCAGCCATCATCTGCGGTCATCCACCCATCGACGTCGTCGTCGTCATCGTCGTCGACGACGGCGTGGGGTTTCTTTTTCGTGCGCTTTTTCGTGGCGGCGGCTGGCGCCATGGTTTCCGTCTCTCACGCGCGTGACCTGCGCGCGTGCGTCGCGTGTGCGTTCGTGCGCACGCGCGACGGGCCACGGAGATGCACGCGCGCGTAGCCGTGCGCCGCGACGGTGTCGTCTGCGTCGATGCGCGAGGGCGTTTGTGTGGAGCTGAGTTCGCTGAGCGCGTTATGATACATGTCTACTACACGCGCCGCTACGCGTCGCTATCGACGAGCTGTCGATCTACGAGTTGTTTAAGTTCGAGGTATAGCGTTTTCCACTGTTCGACGTCGGCATTGGCTTTGGCGGCATCGGCGAGGGCGTGATTGAGCCGCACGCGGATGTCGGCGGTTTCGGCGGCATCTGGGACGGCGGCGGTCGCAACGTCGCCGGCGCCGGCGTCTTCATCGACGCGCATCTCGCGCCGCTGACGCTTTGCGCTCGAACTAGAGCGAATGACAACATTCGGTCCTTGCCACGGTTTCACGCCGCTTCTATCGCCAGCACCGATGAGAAATTTGCTAAATGTCGGCGGAGGCGTCGGCTTGCTCCGAGTCTTCTCCGCGCCCGCGTCGCCTCGACCTTGACCACTGTATCGCGAACGCGGGACGAGTACGGTGGCGCAAATCGATGCCTTGGGGTGACGTAAAATGTGCAGCGTCTGTCGCGACGCGGCGTCCCATATACGCGCCGTACCGTCTTCGCTGGCGGTGATGATGGCGGCGCCATCTCTCGTGCATTCCACGCTCACCAACGCCTTGGCGTGTCCCTCTAATGCCACAATTCCATCGCGCGCGTCCGCGCCGCCGTCCAAACTCGCACCGATAGACGGCGCAGCGTTGAGTGGAATTTCAAACACCCGACCGTCGACGCCGCCGGCGTATAACGTCGCCTCGCACGCGTCTAACGCTACACACGTGAGCGCCGTCGGTAGCCGACATTCGCGGAGCACCGCCCCGCTCGCCAAACTATAAATCTTACACGCTCGATCGCCGCTGCAAGACACGATAGTGACGTCTCCACCAACACCACGCAAACCTCCGAGCGCTAATCCACGCACGCCGAGCGCGTGCTCGGTCCAACTTCTCCACGCGCTCGCGCCTCCGCCTCCTCCGCTCGCGCCTCCTTCTTCATCAAACAGTGTGCTCAGCCGCCACGCGTGCACCGCCCCGTCTTCACCGCCGGTGACAATCACACCACCACACGCGCTAAACTTCACGCACGATACCGCTTTGAAATGCGCTTTCCATCGCGCGAGTAACCGCCCAGTTTTCGCGTCCCACGCCGCGCACGCGCCGCTCGCGCTCCCCGCGCACGCGTACGCCCCATCCCCCGACGTCGCGATCGCGCTCGGTCGCTCCGAAAGCACAGATGAGTTCTCCAACGATTCTTTTGTCAAATCGTGCGCGTCGAGTGCGCGTTTATCGACGCTGAGCGTTAATAACTTTGTGTCCCCGAGCGCAGCGACGCCGCCGGCGGCGCCTCGGGACGCGCGCGTGTACGACTTGACGTGCGCGCCCGTGCGCACGTCGTACGCCACGAGCGCCGCGTCGGGGGCTTGGGATTGTAAGATGATGACGTCGTCGAGCGCGGTGGACGCCGATGTGGACGAGGTCGGCGGCATGATTGCGTAGCTTCGGCGCGACGCCGAGTGAAGCGTCAAACATCGGCGGGCGCGTTGAAACATTCCCGACGCAAAAGATGCAACGATAACATTATATTACACCAGTACTGCCATGCTTACGCATGCGTGTGTGTACTACAATTTAGCTATGAGATGCGTCGAGACGCGCGTCTCCAACCCGTATCCGCGAAGTCGAGCGACGTTAAAGCGCGCGCGCGCTCGATGACGTCGCCGTCGACCGCGACGCCTCTGCCCTCGACCATCTCGCGTACTCCTGTATCAAACTCCTCTCAATGGACCCTTGTAAATTCGCCAACACCGTATCGTTAATCCCATTCACGACGATATCCAATCCCGGGTTCATCGCTACGAATTCATTGACGTCGGCGTCCAACGTAAGCGTCACGTCTCCATTCACCCGTCCATTTCTTGGCGGTCGCAGCGCACCCTCCATGGTCAACACCACTTTATTGTCTAAATCCATCTCTCGCGGCATGCCTACGAATTCTAAGCGCTTGCATCCAATGTATAATCCTTCTGGTTTCGGCGTCAACGTGAGCGTCGAGTACACCGTCACCTTGGCGCCCAGAAACTCAAACGGGAGCAGCTGCACGCGCCACGTGACGTCATCGAGCTTTTGCCGGCGCTTGGCGTCGGGAAACGTCACGTTGATGATGCGTTCGCCGTCGGAAATGTACGACGCGAACGTGAACTCGCGGTGTTCGTCGTTGAGGGGCATGCGCAGGGACTTTCGGCTCTGCCAACGTCGGCGAACGTCGGCGGTCGTGTTCACCGCGGTGCGGCTGGGTGACGAGGACGAGGACGACACTGAGGCGGTGAATTCGCGCGGGATTCGCGCGAGGGCGTGGCGCGCGGCGTACGACGCCATGTGTGCGAGCGGTGTTATGAAGGGACGAGGCGCGCGAGTGGATAAAGCTTTCGTCTACGAGCGTCGTACGACGACGTTGGATGAATTGAATGACTTCCATTCGATGACAAAGGGTGGTGAGACGAAGAAGCTATTGACCTATGCACTTGAAATACAGCTCTTCGTATTCCAGTGCGGGCTTGTTCCAGGACCAATCCTGAAGCATGTCGCGCTTTTGAAGCGAGCGGAACCACTCGCGGTCGTTGTAAAAGGCGTCGAGGCATCGGTCGAGGGCGTAATCGAGGGAGCCTTCGTCGGTGCCTTCAAAGCTAAAGCCATTGGTGACGTCACCGTCGGTCTTCCAGTCGGAAGAACCGGCGATTTCCCATGCGGCGCGTTCCTTTTCGTTGTCGACGTCAAAGACGGTGTCGCGCAAGCCACCCGTGGCGCGGACGACTGGGACAGCACCATAGCGCATGGAAATCATTTGCGTCAAACCGCAGGGCTCAAACATGGATGGTACAAGGATGATGTCGCAACCGGCGTACATGAGGTGTGACAACGGTTCGTCAAAGGCGAAGAAGAATCCAGAGTCATCGCCAGCGAGCGAATTGGCCAAGCCATTGAACTCGCCTTGAATCTTTGGATCGGGGGCGCTTCCGAGCAACACGAATTGACCGCCGCGAGCGAGGGTGTGGTGCGCGGCGTGCTTGATCAAATGCACACCCTTTTGCGCAGTGAGACGAGAAACGACACCGACGATGGGTTTGTCGTCCCATCCTGACATACCGAGACGCGAGCGAAGCTCGGCGCGCGCCGCAGCCTTGCCTTGGACGCACGTCTCGGCGTTGTACTTCATCGGTAAAAAGTTGTCAATTTCTGGATCCCAAATGTCCGGGTCGATGCCGTTACGAACACCATAGAACTTTTGCAAGTTGCCATTGACCACCGAGCTCCCGGAGACTTCACCCGCGTATGACCGCGACACCGTCGTTGTCATCTGCGAGTGGTGCACGGCTTCGCTCAACTTGGCTTGCCCGTAGTTCATATTGTGAATAGTGAACGCAACCTTTGGTTTGTGCATGCCATTGTGGTGATAGTGCTGCCAGTACGCGCGCGCGACCTCGGCAGAGCTCCAATCGTGACAGTGGAGAATGTCTGGCTGGCGCGCCGTGCGATTCAAGAATTCGAGCGCGGCGTTGCAGAAAAAGTTGAATCTTTCTCCGTCGTCGTTGCGCCCGTACACGGAATCAGTAGAGAACATGTTGTTTTGCGGTTCGACGAAGAAGCACTGTAAGCCCTCGACGATGCACTTTTCGACGCGAATGGTGGTTCCACCCCAATCAAAGTGCGTCTCGTATTCGCGGCCTCCGAGCAACACCGAATTGTTGAAGAATTGATACTTGGGAAGAATGATTTCGACTTGGTGGCCGTTGTCTTGAATGGCGCGACTGATGGCGGTGACGACGTCAGCTAAGCCACCAACCTTGGCGATCGGGGCCATTTCAACGGCAATGTGCACGACGTGCAGCGGCGGCTTCTGAGCGTTACCGCCACTCACCGGCAAATGGTAATCGCGCCCGCCTCTGTTGTCGTACTGCGCGCCTTCGCCAATGCCGCTGCTAAATACAAAGTCAACCATCCATGAATCATTCGGCACGCTAGGAACGACGGCGGTGTAGAACTCTTCGCCTTCTTTTGGCGGCGTCATCTGCAACGGCTCACCCGCACCCGCGTGAGTCCAACGGTTGAAACCACCCGTCATGTAAATATCCTGGCTCCAGTTCAAGTGCGTGTTGTTCTTGTTGTAGAAAACCTTCAACGGCTGGCCAGCTTGCGGAACCTTGGGCTCGGTGTAAATGATGAACGCTTGTTGCTTCAAGCCAACCTCAATGGCGATTTGCTTCGCCTTGGCGGCTTCCTTGGCGCGACGAGCGAGGCGTTCCTTCTCCTCCTTGATGGCTCTCAACGCCGCGGCGCGCTTCTCTTCAAAACGGAGTTCGCGAATCACCGCCCAAACGCCTTCATCAGCAACATTCTTCACCGCAACTCTAAAGTTTTCCTTGTCGTTATTGTCCCAAGACTGTTCGTCCGCGTCAGAGATGACAAAATTCAACACGCTCGACGTCGGCGACACGGGAATATCGCACACCCACCAGTCGTTGTTTTCGTCCTGCGCCTCGCCACTCGCGCGGCGCATGGTGAACTTTTCTTCCACACCACGAATCCACTCATTGTACCCGACGTGCATGATCAAAGACGTCGCATCAGCACCACCAATCGGGTTTTGCGCCTTGTTCCAGAACACTTGCGTCTTCGATCCCGACGTGAGCGGCTCCCCGTTTGGCGTCTTCACAATCGTGCGCCCATACTTTTCGAGCGTCACGCCCGCACCGACATCACTCGACGCCATGGACATTTCTCGATCGACTTCAGCGTTCGCCTCTGCGCGCGCACGTTCATCAATGGCGAGTAATTTAAGAATTTCCGCAAACTCCTCCGGCGTCGGCCCATGTTCCACCGCCGCCGTAAAATCGCGCGAATCGTTATTCTCATACGCCGACGTTCCGTCATTCTTAAACACATACGTCATTTCATACGCATTATCATCGACATCAATATCGGCATACATCCACGGCGTACCACTCACGCGCGTCATCGAACGCTCAAACGCGCCGCACCGCCAGCCGTTGCACCCGCCCAACGCCGTCACTCCGCTCGCCTCGCGCAACGCCGCGCTCGCGTCAACATTCACAAAAACCCTCGCCGGCGCACCAGCAACCAACGTCGCCGGCACCGTAAACGCCTTCACGTCCACACCAACGCTCGCCGTCTGCGCAAGCACGTCCCCTCTCGCCGACGTCTCCGCGTCGCTTCGCGCCTCCGCCGTCCCGGGCGACGCCCTCGCGCCGCTCACCCGCGCCGCCGCGCCCCGCGCCTCCACCCGCGCCCTTCCCCACCTCCGCGCGCGTCCGCATCGTCCACCATCCACCGCGCGCGACGCCACGCACGCCGCTCGCGACGTCATCATCTCTTGCGCGCGTCAGATATCACAATCACAATCACAATCACAATCACAATCAAAATCCACGATCCAAGCGTCGCTTATCCGCGCGTGATTCCTCTGCCTCGCGCGT
>Ga0181564_10005939_pt1 | contig 10071 bp, 5 predicted proteins | sample 011ome_24_FD_134512 | JGI IMG/M metagenome (GOLD analysis project Ga0181564, IMG submission 134512) | Coastal salt marsh microbial communities from the Groves Creek Marsh, Skidaway Island, Georgia - 011513CT metaG (megahit assembly) | ecosystem: Environmental > Aquatic > Marine > Intertidal zone... | reverse complement strand
TCTTCATCATCCTCATCGTAATCCTCTTCATCCTCGTCGCTTGGTATGAATATAAACTCTGTGTTGATCAATTGCGATAAAAGCTCCACGCTTTCCTTCTCTTTCAACGGTTTCCCGATGAACGCGAGCTCGCCTTCGTTCGCTAAAGTATACGCTATCGCTTTTCCTTCGTCCGTTTTCATCGTCCACGAAATCCCACCAGCAAAGAATAACAACCCGCTATCGTCGTCGTCGTCGTTGTCCATGGAATTATCGTTTACGCTATCGATGAATGCGAACCGCACGCCTTCGTTTCTTTGCAGAAACCCAGCTTCTTCCCAGGCGTCGTAATCAATCTCTCTTTTATTCGCGCCGAGTTGTTCTAGAAATCCTTTTTCGTCGAATAACGCGATGGACTCCCCGAACCGTTTTGCCGTGGCGTGTTTCCCCATCCAAACCGCAACATCCCTCTCTGATTTTGGTTCCGCTTTCTTCAAAACGTCCCAGGCGTGCGATATGGCATCTTTATCGATGGCTCCAGACTTTCCCAATTCCGCCGGTTTCATCCACGGGTCTCTCCATCGAACGTCTTTATACTTGCTCGATTCTTGTTGCGCGTACGACCAAATCATCTCCTCGTGCATGGGCGCTAAAAAGCCTAAACTTAACGTCACTGAACACGCTCCTTTTTCGTGCGGTTTCCCCAGCCCATGGTGCGCGATTTTCGGCGGTAAGTATAAAATGTCCCCCGGTTTCAACAAAAAGCTATCGTCCGCGACAAACTCTTTCAAAATACGAACGTCTTGGTTCGGAACGAACGACTCGTCTTTATCCGGCCAATACGCCTCGTTATCCGCAACGGACCAAAGTTTATCTCCTATGGCTTGTATTAAAAACACGTCGAAATTATCCGAGTGCGCGCCTACGCCTCCGTCCTCTGGCGAGACGGACGCTTGAATATCCGAAATTCTCCACCGCGGAAACTGCGGAAACAAATCCGTGATGATGCTATTCATCGCCGGTATTTTCGAGTCTAACTCATTAATCACCAAGCTCCAAGCTTGGTCGTCCGGTAACGTCTGCAACACTTCCTCCGGAAACGGTCCAACTTCCAACGTCCATTTTTTATCCTCCTCTCGCACTCGCATCAGACGAGAACTGAATTCGTCTTCGCACGCCAGGCCGGCGAGTTCATTCGTATCTAACGGACACTTAAAGTTCGGAATCGCGTCTCTCATCAGAAGGGGTTTCTTCTGCCAAAACTCTCGAAAGAATGTCTCCGCTTTCTCTTCGTCCAAGGGCATGGACGTTGTCTCCCACACTTCAACTTTTAGATTCGCTCTCACACTCTTCGAAAAATGCATTCTTCTTTTCGTTCGTGTTTTCTTTTTGGCGGCAGACAACGAATCCCCCCCCGATTTTAACTGCTGCTTTCCGGTTCTTCTTCTGGTGCAATAGCAGCAGTTCATCTTCTTCACTTGAATCGTCGCCTTTGTTTTCATTATAAAAGTCGTCATCGATGACAAAGCTCAGAAGAGGTTTAACTGTGGGGGTCGTTAAAGTTAAAATTCTCCTTTTCTTTGACGAAAGAAAGAAAGAAAGAAAGAAAGTTTTGCAAAAGTTTTTTCTTCCTTCTTTTTGACGACCGAAGAAATTTTCAGAGGCGCAGTTTCAGGTCTCAGACAGAGTTCTCCCTCTTCTTTCCCTTCTTCAAACGAAAACACAAACGAAAACAACTTCTTCTCTCTGCATTAGAAGTCCATTATATATATTTAAAAATGATGGACGTCGACGATCAGCAACACCACGCACACGTCCAAGCGAAGAAGAAAGAACCGTGGGTGGATAAATACCGACCGAAGAAAGTCTCGGACGTGGCGTACCAAACTGAAGTCGTCTCCGCGTTAGAGAAAGCGATGGAGACGCACAATTTACCGCACATGTTATTCTACGGCCCGCCTGGAACGGGGAAAACGACCTGCGCGTTGGCTATTTGTAAACAACTGTACGGACCAGAGTTGGGGAAAAAAAGAGTGCTGGAACTAAACGCCTCGGACGAACGAGGGATCTCGGTCGTGAGAGGGAAAATTAAATCGTTCGCGTCGACGACGGTAGGCGAAGGAGTGCCGGGATACCCGTGTCCGCCGTATAAGATTCTGATTTTAGACGAAGCGGATTCGATGACGAACGGCGCGCAGTCGGCGCTGCGACGAATGATGGAAACGTACTCCAGAGTGACGCGATTTTTCATCCTGTGTAACTACGTGAGCAAAATTATAGACCCGATTTCTTCTCGATGCGCAAAGTTTCGATTTAAATCGTTAGATGGAGGGACAATGCACGAGAGAATAAACTTTATCGCGAAAGGAGAAAATTTACAGTTGGCGGAAGGGACGTTGCAAGCGTTGGAACACGTATCCGCGGGGGATATGCGTAAAGCGATTACTCTTTTACAATCCGCGGCGTCCTTGTTTGGATCAGAACTTACTGGAGATCGCATTCGCGAAGTTGCCGGTGTGATTCCGGATGAGAAAATCGAAGAGTTGTTGCAACTCTGCGTGGCCGGGGATTCTCAAAAATCGCAGGCGTTAGCGGAGGATATTTTGAAAGACGGGTTTCCTTGTTTGCAAATCTTAGAGCAGTTTGGGTACTATTTGGCTGATAGTGACTTGCTCGAGGACGAGATGAAAGCTGAAATTTGCTTGAAGCTAGGCGAAGTGGAGAAGAAATTGGTAGACGGGGCGGACGAGTGGCTGCAGTTGTCGCATTGTATCTCAATTGCGACGATTGTCTGCTCGACGAAACCAGAAAAGTAATAATAATAATGCTACGCTCTTGTACCTAGTATATAGCTACTTCTATATCTATTCTAATCTACCAGCAATAATGCATATAAAGCGCGTTTCTTCAACACGTCGATTCGGCGGAGTCTTTCTCCTTTGTGCACAAAGTCACCACGTTCGCGTCGACCAACGCTCTCAAAATATCCCCTTCCATCTTAAAGTTATGGTGCGGATGCGCCAACAAACGCTCTGAATCCGCATACTTCTTAAAATAGTGATATCGCAACCCTTCCGCTTTCATATCGTTCGTCTTTCTCGAGTCATCCAAGGAAAATCCGTACACGGAAACTCTTTTGCACAAGTTCAACAATAAATACACGCCTAGAAGGCCCGAAGACGGCGTTAATTCTTCCTCGCTATATTTTGCACGATTCTTCTCAAAATCTCTGAATCCAATCAACGCCGTTCTCGCTCCAGAAACCACACGGGAGGACAATAACAACGGTTTCTTCATCTCGCTCCTTCTCTTCGCGACGGTTTGCGAAAAAGTTTCAAACTGTTTCGTCGTCGCTCTTGAGACGATAAACGTCACATTACTCGGCTCTTGCGCTAATAAATACCTCGCTAAATTACTCGTACCGCCTGGAACATCCGTATTCGAGACGCCGTCTTCATAATACACCGTCGTCCACTTGTTGTTCAACATCCTATACGTGACTTTCGAGCCGACGTATTTCTCGTAGCCTTTCACCGGCGCTTGGTTCACGCGCATCACCGCCTCGTGTTTATCGATCGATTTCCCAAACTGAGTGCGTTTTAATATCCCAGAATTTCCAACTAATGCGCACGATTTGTGTATAATCTTCGGGCTTTGTTCTGGTAACACCCGATTGACTACATTTTGCGAAGCGAACGCGTCTTTTTCTCGTATTCTTTTGTGGTTCTCTTGGGAGATGAACAAATCGTCTTCGTCGAAGACAAAGTCGCGCAAATACGGTTTCTCCTCCGCTTTCTCCTCCACCGATACTCGCCAGTCTTCGTCGTCTTCGTTCTCCTCCACGTCATCGTACACGGAAGTTCCACTTCCACTCTTACTACTACTTTCCACAAAGTCGGATTCGTCGATATCGTAAACGTCTAAATCGCTCAACTGATACGAGGCTTCACCGGTTGGCATTCGATTGGAAACGCGAATCAACGCGGTGAACCAGAATGAAATCGCGGAGAGAAGGATTATCAAAACGTAGTATTTCTTTTGTTTCCGTCTTTTTAAGCCGCCTCCATCGCTGCTGCGACGCAGCAGCTCCGGCATTCTTCGAGAATGTTTCTCGTCGTAAAAAGGAGAGAAATGACGATTTTCAAAAAACGAGAGTAAAAACGGTTGTGGCGTGTCACATGTGTGTCTGTAAGAGTGTAACGGAGGTTAATACTAAAATACAATAACAATCTCATCACCGTCTTCTTCTTTGCTCTTCTTTCTCCTTCTTGGAATAGAACACGGTCCAATACGACTTCGTTGGATTGACGCCAAACCTGGCGCTTTCGTCGGCGAACCAATAGACCCAGCTTCGTACGCGCTCGTTATTTTTCAAGTCGATAAACTTTGGTATCGCGTCTAGGTCCATGAAGTGCGGATGTTCGTATATAAATACCACGGAAGTACAAATTAACGCGAGTAACATGTACAACGTGGACACAGAGAAGAACATGGACATGCAAAATAAAATGGCTTGTAAATCGGCGTAAAATATTTGAATGTCTTCGCCAAAGAGGTACGTGCACATCATGCAGTTGAATCCTAATATAGCCGATTGCCAAGTCATTCGATATCCGACATTCCAACACCACGTTTTATAATAACATCCTTTACACGAAGGGCTCAAAGTTGCAAACAAATAGTTCGCTCTGTACGCGATTAAGGTGTCCAATTGAATTCGTCCCAGAACTGGTTTGTGATCCATCGCCGACGCCTCTTTCGCCATCTCGTGTTCGACAATTTGCGAGGAAAATTCGTGCAATACATGGGGATCGCCGTGATAATACCCATCTTTATGCGTCAACGAACAGCATATAGGGCACGTGCCTCGCACTGGATTATTCGTGAATGGACACTTCATCGCGTTGAAGTTTACGAGTACTTCCTCCTCTTCGGTTCTTTGGAACAAACTTTTCATGTTCCTCCACGGTCTCTTATCGAAACTCGATCGGATCTTACCGTATTTGTCCGTATCGAGAAGAATGTACGCGAACGCGCAAACTAAGAGCATTAAACCAGCCACGCCTGTGGTGAAGTAAACTGTGCGTTTTCGTAAACGGGCGTTTTTGAAAGAAGGAGAAGAAAGAGAGAAGTCAGCAGCACAAACACCAAGACGCGAAACGCAAACAGAAGAGAGATAAAAAGACGAACGACGCACTTCCAAGTAAATACATGTACGTTGTTTTCTGAGAAAGCAGAACAATCCGCAAGAACAGGGTGCATCCGATGGGAATATACGCGCGCCATCGCATGCAGTTCGCGATACCGAACGGTTGGAAGGCAACTTGGAAGACAGTCATAATATTTTAAAACTTTGAGGAGTTGACCAAAAATGGTCTTACGATGTGACGAACATTTTCACATCCCAAAAAAGGAAAAACGAGGAAGAAGAAAAGACACGGGCGCATTTTATTTCTCTCCCTCTCTCTCTCTCTTATTTATTACAACAAAAACGAATTACTTCTTTGCATCCTCTTCTTCCCACGCCGGATTCTTCTTCATGATGACTACGTTTTCCAAATTCGAGGTGATTGGGATGTACTTGCCGCTTTCTAATTCGGCTCGGTCGCCCGAAGCTAGTAACACCGGCGTCGTGTGCGTCTGAAAGCCGGTGATTGTTTTTGGTCTACCAGCTTGGCCGACAACGTCGACAGCCTGGCCAACTCTCACGGGAATCGGTAAAGCTTTACCTTCCTCGTCGACACACATCAACATGCGCGGGACGGCTGCAGCGAAGAGATAATAAAGCATGTAATGATGCTTTCCTAAAATCGTGTGCTTCATGTCCAAACCGGCGAAGCAGGTGATCATCAAACCAGCCAGGGAGACGCTCGATTGCAAGGTTCTATCGGAATGCGTCGGAGATAAGGTGAGTAAACCTTTGCCCAAGTGCACTAACCCTTGCGAGACGCGGACTAAAAACAAAAGACTCGGTTCTTTGTAGTAGTAGCTCGTCAATTGTCGAAGCTGGTGCGCCAAACGCGCATTGTTCGTACCAGCGCCGACGATACCAAGCGCCAAGCAAGCAGATTGAGCGATTTCTTCCGAGTTATCGTGCGATAATCGACCTAATTGATCGGTGATTTCTAACTTCGGATCAGAAGTGTGCAACATGGCTAAACCGAGAGGAATAGCCAATTTCACCGAGTTGTCCCCGTACTGAATCAAGTGATCGTACGAACGGATCGCCATGTCGCGACCGAGGTCTTCACCCATGGCAATAATAGCAATGCCTAGGCACGCCACAGATTGCGCGTCTAATTTCCAACTGTCTTCTTCCGTCGATTCTTCTGTCGTTCTGTGTTCACCACATTTCGCAAGCAAGGCTTGTACTTTCAAGACGTTACCCGAGCAAGCGTAGGCGCAAACGTCGAGAACGACTTGGCAATACTCCGAAATGCGTTCCGGAAAAGTCTTCGCAACTTCTAACGTCGCTTCAACTTCTTGCTGTCTTTGCAAAAACATCAAGCCGAGACCTAAGCACATCAAGTGCGCGAAAGGATCTTCCAAATCTTTCTCCGGGCGAAGCATCAATGCTTGGACGATGGATTGAACGGACTCTTCGTGACACGTGCCGCAGTAAACTAAACCTAACGATAAAGCGGCAAACGCGCAAACATCCATTGGCGTGGATTCATCCGTTACAATTGGCGTCAAGAGTTCAGCCACTTCTTCCTTCTGGCAACCGGCGTACGCTAAACCCAAGCCCATGATTGCACCGATTCGAACGGACGAATTATCTTTGTTGACGGATTCGTAAAGCAGACCGTAAGCTGGATCGCAATCGTTTCTCACGTTCGTGTTGATCAAACCGACGGCGAGGAGACCACCAGCAACGACTAACGGCTCTTCGGAATACAAAAACGTATCCACTTGCGGTAAACCACCTTCGACGTCCCACAGCAACACAGATCCTAAACTCGCAGCTGCGGACATTTTGCCGTGGTCTTTGTTTTTGAAAATCCAGGAGACGTTGGAGGAAGAGCCGCCTTCGCCAGTCGTGCCTTCCGCGGATTGCGCGGTGAGCAACTTATCGTGACCGAAACCGGCGTTGACAAATGCGTTGACAAACGTCGCCGCTAAATTCGCGCGAGCACTATCTACAGCAGGCCCGGACGGCGCTCTGCCTTCAATCAAATGTGTTTTGTAAATATCCTCCGGTAACTTGGCTTCCATCACGTCCAAATCTCTCGCTAAAGTCAAGTAATTTTCGCAAAGCTTCGAGTTTGACATGATCAACGTCAACTCTTCCGCATCATCACCTTCTTGTTCGCACGGTCCTTCGTCTAATTTCAACGGGTGGCCGTGTCGAGCGAGAATGTAACAGAGCTGTTTCTTTTCTAACGGGTCCTTTGAAGCTAAAAATGTTTCTTCAATCGTACTTTGTACGCCAATCTTCAACGCCACTCGCATGGCGTCACACAATTTGTTCACTTTCATGAAAATTTTGTGCGCGGTGGACAAGACGATACCGTCTTCCGGTTCCGGCAAATAGCTCGAGCACGAGATCAAATACAAACACGTGCGCGAATAATTATTCTCCGTCACGTGGTCAATCAAATACTCCAACTTTTCCACTTCAATTAACAAATCCACTGCCTCAGGCTCGGCGTTGTGCGACATGTGAAATGGCACGATGTCTTTCACCAACTTCATCAAATCGTCAACCTCTTTATCTTTTGCGGTGACCCCTTCTTCTCCTTCTTCTAAGTCTGCGCGTCGATGGTACTCGATGCCGATTTCGCTCGCCAAGTTTCTCACGTACTCATGGCCCCAAAATCCAACCTCTTCTCCGCTCCCTAACATCTTATACTTCAACGACTCCGGAATGACATTCTCTCCCGGGGAATCCGTCATGGATAAAACTGAGATAACATCCGCTAAAAGTTTCTTGTTTGTCGCGTCTTTGATGGTCGGGTACTGGTCTTTGAAAGTTTGCAAGTGAGGACGCAAGAATTTCAAAGGTTTCGGCACCGAAGTCATCGAACTGTTGTTTTGTAGGCACGAGGAAGATTGAGAGAAGAGTGAACAGCAGGTGAGTCATTAGTACGCGAGCTTGATGATGTGAGAACGAAAGAAGGAAAAGGAAAGAAAGAAGGAAAACTATAGAAAAGAAATCGTCGATCTCGTTATTCGTCGTACCTCGTCGCCGTTTTGATCTCCGTTCGCATGCTCTCCAACGCCAACTTCGCCACGCCCGCTTTGGAATCCATCACCCTTTGGACTAACAGTTCCAAGTTTGTTTTCAACTGAAGATCTTCCTCGGATAATTCAATCTCCGGTTTCGCGTCTTTACCAGTCGTTTTCGTAGACTTCTTTTCATCATCATCTTTAGATTTGTCTTTTCCATCGGTGGTGGACGATGGAACGACGACGTCTTTCTTTTTCTCACCCATGTTGATGATGAGATGAGAAGATGATCCTCTTTGCTCTTAAAACGGGTTTCACGAAGTAACAGAAACGTGTCTCTTCCTACTCGCAACAAGGGGGAGAAAAGTAGAAAAACGATACGAGCAGAATAGAGAAGAGTGCGTGCAAAAAGTTTGAAGATGATCTGATGATGGGTCTGTCCAGTTCGTCCAGAATGTCCAAAAAAGCACTCAAAAAAACCAACAGGAAAAAGAACTTCGTTGCACTTCATATTATTATACACAACACGCTATTTACTTATTTGTCTCCATTCTCGTGCGAGGAATATTCTCTGGCTTGAGCTTTCGTGAGCTCTCGCAAAATCATCGTCGCGTAATTGCCAGCGCCGAGCTTGAAGGAGAGTTTCGCGGCGAGAAGTTTTCCTCCTTTCTTCTCTATTTTTTTGTCGCCGTCGTCGTCTTTGTCGGTATTTTTCATCTTCTTCTTGACGAAAGCGTCCATGTCCGTTTTCAGTAAATCTATTTTCGGATCATCGTATCGCATGAACTCGCATTCAAGATCTTTCGGTTTTAGAAAGAGTCTGCGATAATCGCCCGGGTACGATCGCATAGAAAATTCCATGATGGAATGTTTCGTGAGCTCTAAGTCTACGCCGTCTTTGTTCATGGCGAGCTCGTGAAACAGAGCTTTGCCGTCCAACGTTTTATCGTCTTCGCCGTCTGCTTTGGTTACTGCCCAAGAAGGGTAGATAACTGCGTGTCCAGGAACTGGTAAAACGACATCGGAGGGATCAAAAGCATTCTTCGAGACGTCTTCAGCTGTGACAAGCTTCACTTTCTTCAAATTTTCGCCGCGTTTGAGACCTTTATCATAGGCTTCGTCCGAATGTTTTTGAATCTCTTCCGCTGTTTTCCCGTTGTCTTCGTCGTCTATAATGGCGACTAAATCACCCTCTACGACTGTGTTGATTCCAAATTTTCGGACTCGTTCGCTCGCAACTTTATTCCATAAATAACTCTGGTACGCGTTAATATACATGCGCTTCATCTTGCTCGGAATGGCTGTTAGCTGTCCGCAGAAATCGTTTTCGCGGCCCTTCGCTGCTTGCACCTCTAATATCGCGCGTTCTATGTGCATAAATCTAGGAATCGTTCTCAAAGCTTCCTGCGCGTCTTTAGTTTCGAGATATTTCTCCTTTGCTTGCTTAATCTTCGTGGATTCTTTCATCTTTGGCTGTAATATAACATCTACGGCTTCCTTGAACTTACCATTTAAGAGCAACGCTCCAATTTTATGCGTCGTGCCGGTTGATGTCTCTGAAGCATCCTGCGTTGTCGACGATACGTTGCCAAATCGCTGAGTGCCGAAATAATTAATCGTTCCAGTTTCGCGCAAGGCGTTAATACCAGCTATTACAGCCTCTTTGAGCCGTTCATCTATGTTTCTAAGACAGATGATGAATGCGTTCCCCATCGATTTGCCGAAATACAGCGGTCTTTCGACGTAGGTGAAGTTACCAATCTTTATATCTTTACACGCTTTGTTCAAAGAAGCGAGTCGGTACGCTCGGTACTTATAAACTGATATTCTTTGCGTCGTAACTGCTCGCTTATCCTTCGTACCAGCTATTTGAAACCGTTTCGGGTTACATTTCAGAAGGTTGCCAAGTTGATTCAGTGCGTC
>Ga0181564_10005937_pt1 | contig 10074 bp, 7 predicted proteins | sample 011ome_24_FD_134512 | JGI IMG/M metagenome (GOLD analysis project Ga0181564, IMG submission 134512) | Coastal salt marsh microbial communities from the Groves Creek Marsh, Skidaway Island, Georgia - 011513CT metaG (megahit assembly) | ecosystem: Environmental > Aquatic > Marine > Intertidal zone... | reverse complement strand
TGGGAAGATTACAAAACGCAACGAAGTCATATTCTACCCCTTTGGCGACATCGTTATACCTTACTATCAGGAATTAAGCCTTCTGGTGAAGTTGATGCAGTGAGTGGAGCAACCGAATCTCATCGTTTCGCCCTTGATCCATATTTGGTAGCAGGGAAAGGAAATGAATTTGTTCTTTGTGTGGAAATTAACGCTCCAGGAGATGCCAATAAAGAATTTTCTGACACATTGCTCGGACAGCCATCTCTTCTTTACACGTGTTTAGTGGAAGTTGACCGCTTGGAACCTTATTACCTTTTTGATCTCACTGGACATGGGGGAGGAGATGCAATTGAGACCGGAAATATTCAGTATGACCTGGATCTTATTGGCACTGCAAAAAAGATGAAGGATTTATTTTTAGTTAAGATTGAGAAATAAATCGGTTAAAGTTTATTGGCATGAAATTCTCTCAGGAACTCGTGCATATTCTTTTTATGGCATCTTCGGCTCCTATGCCTATGGATATTGTATTCTTTAGTTCGCATCTTGATTCACTTGGATTAACCCGAATGAAATGATCTCCCACAGATTGATACAAATCTTCACAAGTAAATCTTACTGTTGGAATGTTGGTGCCTGCCCCAAATTCAATAATGAGTAAATTTTTGTTTTTGTTCTCGCTGATCCATTTCTCGAATCTCTGCTTTTGGTGATTAGTTCTTTCATTTTGCCAGCCAAAATCAGAAAACATGAGAATATTTGGTCGTGCAACAGAGCCGCACTCAGGGCAAGTTGGTAAGGGATCCATTGCCAAAAGACTCGTTGTATTAATATTTAAAACTAATTCTTGCTGGACCTCCCAAATGGACTGACCGCACTCTTCAAGGCATTGCAAATGCATAAGGGAACCATGGCATTCCATAATCTGTTTTTCTGAAAAACCTGTTTTTTGAAAATGTGCGTCAACATTTGAGGTGAAAATGAAAACTGGAATATTATTATCTTGGAAGTTTTTAAACAGGATTTTGAATCCATTGTGTGGTTCAGTAGATCGGTATAAATTTAATCTGTGTCCATAAAATCCCCAAGCAAGTCTTGGATTCGTATCAAACCATTGAGGATTGGCCATTTCCTCAAATTCAATTCCCATTCTAGCCAAGGGGGGATAGGCTTTCCAAAAACCATTTTTCCCCCGGAAATCAGGAAGTCCAGAGTCAACTCCCATACCTGCCCCGGCACCAATCAATACCGCTTCTGCAGATTGCCATGCTTTCTGTGCAATTTTGATTGATTGTTCATCCATTGGATTAAAAAACTTATTAATTAATGTGTTTTTTCTTTGAAGACTCTAAATTATACTTGTTTGTTGTATATCGCTTTTAAAACAAACTTGAAACAGATATTTGGTATTATTTTTTTATTTACCTTTCTCTTTGTATGGGGAGGTGTTGGCTGCGTTCAAACTACTAACGAATATTTACCTGAACCTGTTTTGGGAAACGGGGATTTATTACCACCGCCGGAAATTGTTAAACCAGAAATAATTATAAGCCCTCATAAATTGAGGGGTGGATTGGCATTTTCAGACAATGGCGATCTTTATATTGCCAATTTTAAAAAGGATGGGAGTATTGGGAAATTAAGTAAAGAAAGTTTCAAGAAACCTGAAGTCTTTATCGATCTGACAGAGTGGATTTCTTCAATTGGAGAATTTTCTGCCAGTGCTTCTGGACTGTGTTTTGATAAAAATGGTAGACTTCTTGTGGTGGATGCAGGAACTGGGAAACTTTTGAGAATCTCCCCACGAGCCAATAAACTCGAAGTTTTGGCCGATTCCTATGATGGATACAGATTTAAATCGGTAGAAGACTTAGCAATTGCCCCAAATGGAGATATTTTCGTCAGTTCACCTCTGTCTGGAACTATTTATAGGATACGTCCGGACATCGGGTATGTGGGGATTTTGAATGATGACTTGGTTAGGGTTGTAGGCTTAGCGATTAGTCCAGATGGGAAACAATTGATTGCTACTGAGCCTGATGCATCAAGAGTTGTTGTTTATGATATTCCTGAAGATCTTATTTTGGCAGACTCTTGGACATTGGTTGATTTTTCTCCTTCTGGAATCGAGCCCAGAAGTGCAGAATTTGATGACCGTGGCCGATTATACCTTGGGCTTGGTAATTTGAATGAAATTCGGGTGTTTGATTTAGAACTCGGCCTGGAAATTGAACGCTATAATGTTGATACAGAAGCAGATAGTGTAGTCTATCATAAAGGTTCAATTTATGTAGGTGGATATGATAAAGTAATCAGGTTACGATTGCGTGATTAATTTCAAAATCTAAATCCAGTATCATTGCCAATCAGGGTTTTTCACAACGATTTTAAATTGGTAATAACTTCTCTTTGACTTGAACTTTAAGGCGTTCACTCTCTGCAAGTGGATATTTAATTTTTACTGAGATGGACGAAGATTTTTTGCATTTGTTTGATGAGTCTCCTGCCTTGCGCTTAATGCGTGGTCGTTTGGGCTCTTTTGTAGCTGGTTTCTTTTTTAAGACATTTAAGCATTGGGGAGTGGTTGAGGCTTCTGAAGAGGAACTGACTGCCACCTTATCTGAACACATTGAGCAAATGCGGGAGTTGGAAGATTTTGATGCCCCAAAGAGGTTACCCACAGATTACTTGGACGAATGGTGCGACGAAGAACACAGATACCTTACTAAAACTTATAATGAGGACCGGGAGGAATATGTTTTTCGATTAACCCGGCATTCTGAGAAAGTCTTGAGTTGGTTACAGGATTTATTAGCCATGCAGCACCGGGGGTATGCGACAACTGAATCACGCTTTAACCGAATTATGCTGGAGATGCAAAATTTGTCTCAAGGTGTAAATGCTGACCCTGATGCCCGAATTCGCGAACTGGTCAGAAAGCGGGAATCTATTGACGAAGAAATTCGAAAAATTCAGGAAACCGGAGAGGCACCCATTTTTGGAGAAGATGTGATTCGTGACCAAGTTTATGACCTTTCTGATTTAGTTGAGCACTTTTTGTCTGACTTTCGGGCGATTGAAGAATTCTTTAAGGATCACGCACGCGAAATCTCAAAACTTTATGCGCAAGGAATCGCTTCGAAGGGAGATATTGTGGAGCATGTTCTGGACTCTGATGAAGAGTTAAGAACATGCGATCAGGGAAAGAGTTATTTTGGTTTCCGTTCAATGATGACAAATCCTGCATTGGCCCGTAAGCTTCGCGGTCTGGCTGAGCAAACTTCTGACATTGCCAGGAAACGGGGGCTGGATCCGAATAAAGTTTTTTCTAACCTTGGAGAGCGTCTTTTTGGTGAAGCGACCGCTGCTCATGGTGCGTATGGCCGAATAAGTCGAAAGTTACGCCAGGTAGTGGGTGATCATGCAGGCGGTTCTGGCAGGCAGATTAGAGAAACCCTGACTACTATTCGTCAGCAGGCATTTCAGTTACGAGATGATCCACCAACTGATTGGGAATTCGAGATTGATATTAGGCCCCAGTTTTTTGCTCTTATGGAAGCTGAGTTTTGGGAACCAAAAGCAGTTGAGCCCTTTGCCAAAATTTCAAAAGCAAAACCTGATGATTCAGAGTGGATGAATGAAATTCTTCAGTCTGTCGGCGAACCCCTTGATTTAAGCAAATTCAGAGATCGAGTTGAAGAGGTGCTTGAAGAAAGTGAAAAAATCAGTCTCACCGACATGGTAAACAGATACCCGCTTGAGCGGGGCATTGTTGATGTTGTTTGTTACCGTGTGATTGCGGGAGAAGACAGCAGGCATGAAATATGTTCCAACGAAATTATAAGTATTGATCTAAATCGTCCCGCTCAGCCCCGCTATGTCGAGGTTGAGCAACTTCTTTTTCAACGTTAAATTATTATGAATCCAGCTATTACTCATCGTCATGTTATTGTTCGTTTATTGAACGGCCCCATTTACCAGGAAGACTTGGACCTTTGGGGCCGACTAGGAGCTGAGTGGGAAAAAATAAAGGCCCATTTTTTCGAAATGGGAATGGAGGTCGCAAGGGATGATTCCGCCGGTTATGCATTTGTCCGGCAACGGGACGAGTTAGAGGGGGTAGAGGAGGAAGCCTGGGACGACGGAACTGAGGCACCACTTCCCAGAGTTTTAAGGCGAACCCGACTTTCCTATCATCAGACGATTTTTATGGTTCTTTTAAGAGAGGAGTTGATGAGATTTGAGCAGAATCAGGAAGAAGGTGATCACCTGTACCGATCTGCAATGGACCTTCGAGAAACAATGACTCCTTACTACCCGGAATTACACGATGAAAAGAAAATACATCGTCAAATTTCTGCTTTGGTAACCAAGTTTGAAGAGTGGGGGATTTTGAAAAAAGTAAGGGATCGAGATGGTGGACTTTATCGGGTTGAAAGAATCATTAAAGCAAAACTACCTCCGGAGAAATTAGCTGAGGTACACGAGCAAATAAAGAGAAGAACACCTGATCTGGATGAAGAAATGGAGGAAGAAGATGTTTGAATCACAACTTGAGTTAGAATTTACACCGGATAAATCAACCGCTGGTTATCGTTTACATGAACTCTCCGTTCTAAACTGGGGAACTTTTCATAATGAGGTTTACACCATGCATCCGGATGGGCGAACTTCCATGGTTACTGGTCGAAATGGCTCGGGTAAGTCGACCATCGTAGACGCTCTCCTTACATTGCTTGTTCCAAACCGCGTACGTAATTATAATGTTGCATCAAGTCAGGCGGGAAGTCGCGAGAGAAATGAGCGAGATTATGTTTTGGGTGCATATTCCGAAATCCATGACGCAGCGACTGGACAGGGAAGGAAAGAAACTTTGCGGAAACCGGGTGAGACTTACACTGTTTTACACGCACATTTTTATAATGAGGCCTACAAGTCCGATGTTTCCATTGCCCAAGTATTATGGTGTCAGCCTGGTGGAAAAGTGGATAAGGTTTACATAGTAGAGAAGCGAAAACTTTCAATCGAGGAAGATTTTAATGACCTCGGGGATATAGACAATATCCGAAGGATCATTAAGGATCGAAACCTAACAGTCTTTGACTCTTTTACTGCTTATCACAAAAAGTTCGAGGCCATGCTTTTTATGGACACGGACCTAGGTAATCGTTCTCCGATGTCTATCTTTAATCAGGCGGTATGTATTAAAGATGTAAAAGATCTTACTCAATTTATTCGTGAACACATGCTCGATGATGGTGGATCAAAAGAGAAATTAGTCGCTCTTCAGGAAAGATTTGATGATTTAAGAAGTACCCACCGGAGAATTGAAACCGCATCCTACCAGCTCGAACAATTGGACGAAATCTGTAACACCCATGATTCTTACCGTAAAGCAAACACGGAAAGGATGCATATCGAAGAAATTCGTAATGCGATTGAACCCTACTTTGCACAGGCCGAACTTGACAGGAGAGTAGAATGGGTGACCGAACTTAAGCATCAGGAAGAAGCAGAACGTGCACGGCTTAAAAGTGCACGCTCTGAAGTTGATCGACTTAGAGAGAAATTGAACCACCTGGAACGTGCACTCGCAGATAGCGACGAAAATAGGAGACTTGAGCAGGTTGGTGCGGAAATGGACCGACTACGTGATAAGAGAGAAGTTGTCACCAAAAGAGCCGCAACTTTTGAAAGGCATCTTGGATCTTGGGAGAAAGGTTTATCAGTTCGTGAAGAAGAGGATTTTCTATCTCTCCGCCGGGAATTGGATACTCAATTACCTAGGATTGAAGCAAAGGTTATGGAACTTGACGAAAAGATACCCGAGATTTCATACCTATTGAGAAAAGCGAATGAAAAGGTGGAAAACCTTGAAAACGAGAGGAAATTCCTATTGGAAGCCAATTCAAATATTCCATCTGAAATTGCCCGTTTAAGGACTGGTCTGGCAACCGCATTGGATCGGGACATAAAAGAGCTACCTTTTGTTGGTGAATTGATTCAGGTTGTTCCTGATGAAGTAAAGTGGACAGGTCCAATTGAGCGTCTCTTACGATCATTTTCATTGACCGTGGTTGTTCCAAAAAAGTTGTCTGATGAAGCCGAAGCTTTTCTTGAGGTTAATCATTTGGGGGATCGCTTGTCATTTATTTGCCCGCAGACCGATCGTAAAAACCCAAAACTACATGATGATTCTGTGGTTGCAAAATTGTCCCTCCGTCCGGAAATGGAAAAAGCTAGGCAGACATGGTTGAGATCCGAACTCGCGGATCGTTTTCCCCATATTTGCCGTGAGGCAAGAGATGAGGAGTTTAGCAAAAATCCCTTTGCTTTGACTTTGGAAGGCTTGGTCAAGAGTGACGGAGTCTTAAGGGAAAAAGATGATTCTCGTTTTCTTGATGATGCCACCAGTTGGGTTCTCGGATGGGATGTTAGCCCAAAGCAACGCACCCTTGATGATTCTTTGATTAAATGGCGCGAGGAACTTGATAATTCTGGCCGTGCTATGAGAGAAGCTGAAGCTGAAAGACAGTCATTACGGTCCAAACTTCGTTCTGGTGCACAGTTGCAGGCTTGTGCAAATGAATTTTCTGATATTGACCAAATTGGACTGGGGACGCGAATTGCAGATCTTGAAGAAGAGGAAAGAGTAATTGTTGGTGGTTCTGATGTCTTAAAAAAGCTCAAGGAGGACCGTGACCTGGCATCTGACAAATTAGAAGAAAGTCAAAATACACGTGATGAAGTTCTTCAAAGGATTGGAGGAGTTGAGGCAAGGGCAGAGAGAAATGAGACGAGGATGACATCTCTACGAACACTCCTTATCAAAAGTATGGATCAATTTATCGAAGAGTCCACGGGAGATGAAGATCCAAGTGAAGAGGAGCGTGAATCGGCAGAGGAGCAAAGAGATGAACTTTTTAAGGAAATTGCCAACGAATTTGGTGCACCCCCCGAAAAGCCAGATGAAATTGAAGAGTCTGCCCGTTCTGCCACCCATAAACTTGATGCAAAGATTAACAAATTGGAATCTGGACTAGATAAACTTCGCGATAAAAATGTTGCAGCGATGCAAAGATTTATTGCGGATGCAAAAAACCAGGCATTCAGGGATGAAATCAGCCTTGACCTTGAAGAGGGTTACAATGATTCCACATATTCATCTTTTGAAGAAATTCGTAAGCAAATTGAGGAAGAGGATTTATCTAAAAATAAGATTCGCTTCGAAGAACTCCTGCGAGTTCAGGTGCCCGAAGAGGTGTCCGGCTTTAGTGAAGCACTGGAATCTCACCGCGACCGGATTAGGAAACGTATAAATGAATTAAATGAGCACCTTTCTCGTGTAACGTTTGATCGAAAGGAAGAAACTTATATTCAACTTAAATTTGAGGATGCTGGTGATGATGGGGTCAGGAAGTTTAAAAAACTTAGGCGCCATGCGTTGGAGGGAGATCTGGAAGCAGATGATGAGGACGAGCGCCGAAGGGAGAGATATCATCGGGTTGAGCAGTTTCTTGGAGAGCTCGAACAGGACATTAACTGGACGCATCGAGTGATTGATGTTCGTAACTGGTTTAAATTCCGAGCTGACGAGTTCTACAAAGATGAAGATACTCTTCGTCAAAGTTACAGTGGAGCTGCCGGTAAGTCAGGTGGTGAGAAAAATCGTTTGGCATCAACTATTTTAGCCACTGCAATTGCATATCAATATGGCATTGATGTCGGGGGTAAACAGACAGAAACATTCCGTCTCGTTGCGGTTGATGAAATGTTCAGTAAGACTGATGACGAGTTTTCCCAGTATTTACTTGATCTGTTTAAGGAATTTCATCTTCAGTTGCTCATTGTTCAGCCATTGGATGCCAAAATTCATGTCGTTCAGAAATATGTTGAACGTTATCATGTTGTTGAACGTCGTGATGGATTATCCTTTGTTGGAGATTTGAGCGTTCGTGAATACCTTGGTGAACAGCTTGAGGAAAGCACTGAAGGTGAGGAAGAAGCTGAGGGCGAAACTGTCGAGACAGAATCCTGAATTTTAGATCATGAAAAAAAGCCCTAATCCATCACGGTACGATGGACGTATGCCGTACAGGAAATGTGGTCGTTGGGGTCTGAAACTTCCTGCAATCACTCTTGGATGCTGGCATAATTTCGGAGGTGATACACCGACCGATAATCAAAAGGATATGATCTTTTCATCTTTTGATGAAGGAATCACTCATTTTGATCTGGCTAACAATTATGGACCACCATATGGATCTGCAGAGATCAATGTTGGGAAAATTCTAAAGGATTTACCAAGAGATGAAATTTTGATCACCAGTAAAGCAGGATATGATATGTGGCCCGGTCCATATGGTGAGTGGGGATCAAGAAAGTACATCATGGCAAGTCTTGATCAATCCCTTAAGAGGATGAATGTTGATTATTTTGACCTGTTTTATTCTCACCGTTTTGATCCGGATACACCACTTGATGAAACCCTTGGTGCATTGGATTCAGCTGTGCAACAGGGAAAAGCTCTGTATGTTGGTATAAGTAGTTATTCGGCTGATTATACTAGGAAAGCAGTCAATGTTTGTAAGGAAAATAATTTTGCCCCCCTTGCCATCCATCAACCAAATTACTCCATGCTTAATCGATGGGTGGAAAATGATTTGCTAGATACATGTGGCGAACTTGGATTGGGAATTATTGCATTTTGTCCACTTTTTCAGGGTCTTTTAACCGATAAATATTTAAAGGGTATACCGGAAGGTTCCCGTGCAAGTCTTGAAAATTCTCCTCTGCGAAAGAATGAGGTGAGTGAACAAAATATTAAAGTTATTCAGGAGTTGAATGAACACGCCGGACAACGCGGACAGACACTTGCCCAGATGGCACTTTGATGGGTGTTACGGGATGATAGAGTTACCAGTGCATTAATTGGTGCAAGTTCAGCAACTCAGATTTTAGAAAATATTAAATCTGCAAAGCAGACAGAATTTTCTGCTGATGAATTGAGTAAATTGGATAAGATTTTGGCAAAAGCAAATCTTCCAAAATCTCTCTGGTCCTCAGAATAAAGATTTTTTTACTTTAATTTGTTTCGTCCAGAAATTCCTGAACGGCAGGAAATAATTTTCTCCATTCCCTTACTTTGGTTTCCTGAATCATGGAATGCATGACAACTGTTTCATCTGATGCACCCGTCAAAATCTCTCCAGTAGGGGATATAATCATCGACCTGCCTCCATATTCCAATTCCTGATCATTTCCCACACGGTTTACACCAATCATATATGCCTGGTTTTCAATCGCCCGTGCTTTGAGCAGGGTTACCCAATGTTGAATCCGGCTTTTTGGCCAGCATCCCAAAACTACAAAAAGATTTGCACCCATGGATAGTCCTGTTCTGAATAACTCAGGAAATCTTAAATCATAACAAATTGCCGGAGTTGTTTTGAAAGAATTTATTTCCATACATTCAACTGAATTTCCTGCTAAGTGAAACCGGTCTTCCCTGAGTGCGGGAATTGGGTGGATTTTTTTATACAATGAAATTCTTTCTCCATCTGGATTGAATGTAACTGCTGTGTTGTATGCCATATCTTCATTTTCTGAAGGATGGCACATCCCGGCTATTATCCATGATTTTTTTTGTTTGGCTAATTCAGATAAAAAATTCTCGGTTTTCTGCGGTTCATGTTCTGTGGTTAATTTAGGATTGAGATAAAATCCAGTGGCAAACATTTCAGGAAGGATAATCAACGAATTCTCAGGGATTGAATACTCCTTGAGTAGGGTAGAAACCAATTTGAAATTCTCTTCCTTTTCATTCCATTGAGAATCAAACTGTAAGCAATATACATTCATGGCTTGACCTGTTCGATCTTTTGCAATTCCTGCAGAGTAAATGGATGATAGGGAGCCGCTTTTTTCATATCCCTGTATGCTGCTTTGGCCATATTAAAGTCCTTGAACTCATTAATGGATATGGCAATTTTATTTTGATGGGCAACTAAACAACCAGGGTGTACATCCAAAGTCTTATTGATTGCCTCCAATGCTTCAGGGAATTGTTTTTTATGAGTAAGTAAGTAGAAG
>Ga0181564_10005935_pt1 | contig 10075 bp, 6 predicted proteins | sample 011ome_24_FD_134512 | JGI IMG/M metagenome (GOLD analysis project Ga0181564, IMG submission 134512) | Coastal salt marsh microbial communities from the Groves Creek Marsh, Skidaway Island, Georgia - 011513CT metaG (megahit assembly) | ecosystem: Environmental > Aquatic > Marine > Intertidal zone... | reverse complement strand
AGCTATCCCAACCGTTGCAAGATCTCTCGAAGAAGCTCTTGAGGCATTAAACGAGGATCGTGCATTCTTAACTCAAGGCGGTGTGTTTTCTGATGACTTCATTGATAGTTTTATTGATTTAAAAATGAATGAAGTAACCGCACTTAGAATGACACCTCATCCGGTAGAATTTGATTTGTATTACTCAGTGTAATATTTTATTTTCGGGGTGATTTTTTTCACCCCGAATTAAAATTTAAATGACCCCCCCAATTAGAGAAAAAGAAAATAATGAATTAGAGCAGCTAGCAACATCCGTTGTTCTGCTTGACAAACATCTTAATATTAAATATTTAAACTCGAGTGCAGAAATTCTTTTTCAGATTTCTTTAAAAAAAGTTAAGGATAAACAAGTTTCTTTAATTTTCGAAGATATTGATTATTTAAAATACCGAATTGATAAATCCATACTAAGATCTTCCACTTACAAAGAACATGAGTGTCAAATTAAAGTAAAGGATGCTATCAAGACAGTGACTTTTACAGTGACGCCATATGATGATGAAGATTATGAGTTTATTCTAGAATTTATTGAGATGGATCAGGTTCTGCAAGTTGCAAAAGAAGAAAGAATGATGTTGCAACAAAAAGCTAATTCTGAGTTACTTAGAAACCTTGCGCATGAAATCAGAAACCCTCTTGGCGGAATTAAAGGCTCAGCTCAACTTTTAGCTGATGAAGTCAATGAAGATTTGTCTGAGTATATTCAAATCATCATTTCTGAGAGCGAACGTTTACAAAAATTAATGGATAGTTTATTAAGCCCTCACAAAATACCCAAATTTGAAAAAAATAATATCCATGAAATTCTTGAAAAGATTCGTAGCACGCTGGGCTCAGAATACTCCGAAATAGAATTTATTAGAGACTATGATATATCTATTCCATTAATATCTTGTGATTATGAGAAAATTTACCAAGCGCTATTTAATATTGTAAAAAATGCTTGTGAAATTTTAACCTCATCACAGCTTGAAGAAAAAAATAAAATAAAGTTTGTCACACGCTCTGAAAGAAAAGTAATATTTCATAAGAAACTTCATCATACCGTTTTAAATATCTCAATTATTGATAATGGGCCTGGAATCCCTAAAGAAAAAATTGAAGAAATATTTTTTCCACTCGTCAGCGGAAAAGATTCTGGGACAGGGCTTGGACTGCCCCTAAGTCAAAACTTTATAACTCTTCACAACGGGATTATTGATGTTAATAGCTGTCCTGGTGAGACAGAATTTAAGATTTTATTACCAATTCAAAATTAAATATGGATACTACTAATAAAAAGATTTGGATTTTAGATGACGACAAGTCAATTCGATGGGTACTTCAAAAGGCTTTAGAAAAAAATAATTATTATGTTATGGCATTTGGAAATACCAACGAGGCTATCAATCAATTTAATCATGATATGCCTGACCTTATTGTCAGTGATATAAAAATGCCAGGCGAATCAGGACTGCAATTTCTTGAAAAAGTGAAAGAAAAGTTTCCAAAGATTCCTGTAATCATCATGACAGCATTTAGTGATCTAGATTCTGCAGTGGATTCCTACGCCCATGGAGCATATGAATATCTTCCAAAACCCTTTGATATTGATAACGCAATCAGTCTAATCAACTCTGCATTCAAGGATAAATCTGAGGATCTAAGTGATATTGACAGTACTAATAAAATAATTGGCACTTCAAAAGTAATGCAGGATGTTTTTAAACAAATTGGCAAGCTGAGTAAGTCTGATGCATCCATTCTCATTACTGGCGAAAGTGGCACCGGTAAAGAGCTTATAGCTAAAGCTATACATGATAATAGTTTAAGGAAAGATAAGCCGTTTGTAGCGCTCAATTCTGCAGCAATTCCTAAAGATCTTCTTGAATCTGAGTTATTCGGATATGAAAAAGGAGCATTTACTGGGGCAAATACTTCAAAAAAAGGTTACTTTGAAGAAGCTGAAAATGGAACCTTATTCCTTGATGAAATTGCCGATATGCCAATTGATCTTCAGTCTAAGCTTTTAAGAGTATTGAATGATGGCTCTTTTCAAAAACTTGGAAGCAGCACAGTCATTAAAGCAAATGTTAGGATTATTGCCGCGACACATCAAGATTTAAGAGAAAAAATCAATAAACAAACTTTTAGGGAAGATTTATTTCACAGGCTTAATGTGATTACTATTCACCTTCCGCCCTTAAGAGATAGAGAAAGTGATATTATTTTATTAGCAAAATTTTTCCTTAATCAAAGTGCTAAAGAGTTAAAAACAAGTGTCAAATATCTCAATGATGAAACACAAGAATATTTTAAGAAGCTCAACTGGACTGGCAATATCAGGCAACTAAGAAATATATGTCACTGGCTTTCAGTAATGTCCCCAGGAAAGGAAATAGGTGTTTCAGATCTTCCTGCAGAAATATTAAAGGAAAATATTTATAAAGATCATCAAGGCAATTGGGAAGAAATTATAAAAATATTGATTAACAATGACTTATCAAACAAAACCCCTAATCTTTATGATGTGTATATTAAAAAATTAGAAAAAATACTTATTGAGTCATCAATTAATTTTTGTAATGGAAAAAAAATTAGAGCTGCTCAATTACTCGGTTTAGGAAGGAACACTATTACCCGCAAAATAACCGATTTAGATATTAAATAATTTTATTAAAACTTCTTAAAACACCATTAAAGAAAATATTGCATCAAATTAATTCAATATTCGTAGAAAATTAAATTAAATTAAATCTAGTAACTTTTGATTTAGCATATTTAAAACAGATTTCCAACAACCATCTTTTTCTTGTTTAACTATAAATGTATTTTTATACCAAATAGATTTTTCATCTTCATCAACCCAGTACCACAGCTTTCCCACACTTTTAGGCAAAAGAAGAATAGTTTTCTTACCAAGAGCTCCAGATATATGAGCTGTAACATTACTTGTTGTTATCACCAGATCTAAATGTTGAATCAATATTGCTAGTTCTAAAATATCATTTGTTTTATCTATATCAGCTAATTCAATAAAATTAGAATTATTTTCTTTAATTTTTTTTATTTCATTATGTGACAAGCCGTACTGTAAATTATAAAAATTAAATTCCGAAAATTGTTTTAATATTTGCTCAATATCTTCAGTAGATAAACTTTTGTCATTACCCCATTCTTTATTTTTACTGATCCAAGAAATTCCAATATTTTTATTTGTTTTTAATACATTGTTTTCAATTTTTTTATTAATTATATTTAGTTTAAAATTTTTAATTTTTGAGATATCACAAATTGATTTTATATAAAATTTTGGCAATGTTCCTAAATTTATTTTTACGTAATCACTGAATTTCCCTATATTTTCTATATTGTTAATATACTTTATTTTTTTTGTGACTTTATTAAGCAAATCACTTACTCTTTTTTCTACAAATACTATTATTTCTCCAGAAAATTCTTTTTCTAAGATTGGCAAAAACCTAGCATAAAAAATTACGTCTCCTATACCTTGCTCATAAAGGATTAGTAATTTTGAAATATTTTTTAGCTCTTTTATATGAGAGTCATCTATACCGAAGCTTTTATCTGGATCTGATAACAACCTCCATTTATAGTATTCCCAACCCATTTCAAAGTTTTTTTTCTTTAAGTTCACCCCAGCTAATCCATAATTTGCTTCCGGATTATTTGGTGATATTTTTAAACATTCATTAAATTCTCGCTCTGCCATCTCTAATTTATCAGTAAGAAAATAAAGCACTGCAAGGTTATAATGAGCTTTTAAATTTAATTTATTATTTTTTATAATTTCTTTAAAACAATTTTCAGCAGCTTCAAACTTTCTTCGTTTCTTATTTATGTTGCCTATATTTAATAATGCCTCATTGTCATTTTTATTTTTATCTAAATTATCTTGAAATATTTGTTCAGCCTCTTCTAATTTATTTAATTCAATACATACTATTCCAAGATTATAGTTTAGCTCTCTTTTTAGCTCTGGTTTTTTGGTCAATACATCTTTAATAAATAAATATGAATCTTCATGCTTATTTAATTTATTTAATAAATATGATTCAGTTATTATTTTATATTTAATTAAATTTTCATTATTTTCATTTATTTTATTATTTAATTTATATGCCCCCTCAAAATCTTTTTTCCCTATCATAAAGTTTATTTTTCTTTGCAAGTATCCATCATCTTTTTCTGTTTTTTCATTTAAAACTTCTGCTTCATCATAATTTTGTTTTTGAATTTTTATATTAATTAAATTAATCAAGCTACTTTTATCATTATTAGTCAAATAGTTTTTTTCAAAATATTGTTCTGCATTGTCTAACTTTCCTCTCTGTAAATTTATCATTCCAAGGTTATTCAACACCTCACTATCATTCATTTTTTTTTCTAGAATTTTCTTATATATTTTTTCTGCTTCTTCAAACAATCCTCTTTTACAAAGATCCAATGCTTGCATTTTTTTTTGATTTATATTCATCATATTTTACTTTTTTTAATTTGTTCTTTTGCGCTGCTTAACACCTGATCCCAATCATCAGGAAAAGTCTGTTTAATTATTTTAATGGATGGATAGATTATTGAATTATTTTCTTTATCCAGTAAGTTCCAATAATAAATATCACCTATATACTTCGCTAGCATTAAGATTGTTTTTTTTCCCATGGACCCTGCTAAATGCGCTGTTACATTACTTATGGTAAGAACTAAATCACAATTATTTATTAAAGCCATCTGACCATCTAAATCTTTATATAGATCAATGTTATGATCATTTATGATTTCAACGTTATATTTTTTTTCTAATCCTTTTATTTCTTCATCACAATCACCATATTGTAAATTTAGATATATAAATTCATCTTTAAAAACTTTAATTATTTTTTCTAAATTAATACTTTTTTTATTTCCAATCTTTTTATTTTCGCTCTTCCACGAAATGCCAATAATTTTTTTATTATATTTTGTTTTTAATGGTATAAATTGCTTATTTAAGCTCTGATTAATTTTTAATATTTTATTTTTAATTAATCTAAAATCCTCAATAAATCTTGGAATTGAAGCTATATGTATAGCTTTGTTATAGTCTCTAATAATAGCCTCATAATTCGATATATTTTCTGAGATGATATTTATCCCATTAAAACTTCTTTTTGCAATTTCTAATAATTTTTCTGGTAAAACTAGCAGGACTTTATTCACTAACTTTTTAACTTCATCTACTAAACGTAAATATAAGATCGTATCTCCAATGCCCTGTTCAGCGTAGATAACAATATTATCTTTCGCTTTGAGTAATTTTACATCGAAGTCTTTATTTAAATTTCTCATCAAGTTTTCTTGATATTGTCTATAGCTATAAAAATCAAATCCTAATTTATAATCACCTAGTTTTATTAAAATTATCCCTTTTGTATATTTTGCCAAAGGGAAGTTATCGTTTATCTCTATTGATCTATTTATAAAAACTAAAGCTTCCTTATCTCTATCTAAATGACTTAGAAAAGATGCCATTTGATAATTTACTAAATAATTATTTGGATTTTTTTTATAGAGTTCATCAATGATTTTTTTAGCTTCATCGGTTTTATTTAAAATTTCATATCCAGCTGCTAATGTCAGTCTAATTTCTACATTTTGTGTTGAATTTTGTTTAAATGCTTTCTCTAAAGATATGACACCAGATTGAATATTTATGTAATTTTTAATATTTATAATTCCATAATTTACAAGCGCATCATAATTATTATTTTCAATATTAAGTATTTTGTTATATAAATTAATAGCATTTTCATATCTATTATTTACGTTATGAATATAGGCCAAGCTAAACATTGCTTGAATATTTTTTTCATTATTTCTTAATAAGTTATCTAATATTTTTTCTGCTTCGTTATATTCCTTCCTTATTATTTTTATTTTCGCAGTTAAATAAATATAATTTATATTTTTTTTTAATTTCAAATAATATTTTTTTATATACAACTCAGCATCATCTATTTTTGAGAGATTTATTTTGCATGCAATTAAGTTTAACGCTATATGATCATCTGCTTTAATCTTTTCAGCCTTCTCGATAAATTTTTCTGCAAATCCATAATCCCCTCTTGAAATACCAATATTTGCAAGATTTAAATTTGCTTCAAAATTTTCTGGGTACTTCTGTAAAATTTTTATTAATATATTCACACAGAGGTTAATATCATTTAATTGATAGGCTGCATGTGCTTTTTTTAATTCTTTTTTTATTTGCATTGATCTTAATTTTTAATCAAAAAAAAGCCTCCTAATGGAGGCTTTTTTAAATTCTTTAATCTATTTAACAGATTAGAAGAATAAGATAGCGCCTAAAGAGAATGATGATGATTCATCTTGTAGACCAGCGCCATGACCTTCTGAATCCATATCATTGTATTCAGCAACTAAATTTAAATGTTTAGTTAAAGGATGATATGCACCAACAGTCCAACGCTCATTAGAGTCAACTAATGCATTAGCAGCAGAAGCCTCACCTGAAGCTGTATCTAAATTAGACACACCCCATGAAACACCTAACTTAGTTCCAGTTGGGATAACATATGTTGCTTGAACATATCCACCATCTGAATCACGTGTGTTAAGGTTGCCGTCAGCAGCAGTAAATACGCCATTAGAACCCATAAATGTTGTTCCAACACCGTCACCATTATAGTAGTAACCAACCAAGCCTAAGTTACCAACAGTAACAGCAGCACCGATATCATATACATGTGCTGTATAAGAATCAGATAAAGCTGATGTTGTTGCAGCATTACCAGCAAGATCTGCCTTAGCTGTTGAATCATATGTTGCGCCTGATGCCCAAACTTTACCAGATACTTCACCAGTCCATTCGTACATTAACTGACCTTCAACACCGAAACGGTCTTGATATAATTCAGCAGCAACTGTACTGACTGTTCCAGAAACAGCACTTGTAGAGAATGCAACTGAGTCACCAAATTGACCTTGGTTAGGGTTAGTAATACCAATAGTAGCTGTGAAACCATTCATGTTAGGTGTTGTATAAGAAATTTGACCTTTCCATGCTGGGTAGATATAACCTGAACCGATACCACCTAATGTTGTAACAGCACCTGAGTTACCTGCACCACCACCAACACCAAGAAGTGTCATGTCGTTAAGGATTGCTTGACCAGCAAAGATACCTAAATCTTTACCAAGTTTAACTGTACCCCATGATTTATCACCAAAGGTAATAAATGCTTGACGCCATAGAGTTGCAGCATAAGCACCTGTTGAACCATTGTCACCAGTTGCTGAATTTTCTGAAACACCTGGTTGCATAGAAATAGTGAAAGATACATCAAGGTCGTTTTGACGAGTTGTACCTGTAAAGCCTAACCATGATGGTAAAAGACCTGTATTAATACCTTGTGTATTATCTTCACCAGTTGCATCTTGGTTTGAAGCTAAACCACCAGTAACTTCCGCGGCATGGTTATCAGCATTTGTCCAAGTAGCAAAAGCATTAACGTTACCGTTAATATCGATTGTCCAATCACCTGCAGGAATGATAATACCTGCGTTTGCAACTGAAGCTGCAGATAACACTGCACCAGCAACTGCTAATTTGATTTTATTATTCATAAAAATCTCCTATGTTAAAAAATACCTCTCAAACAAGTTGAGAGAAAGTTCGCGAACTTTCTCAACGTTAAACGTTAAGAAGTTAAGTTAATTATGCTTATTTTATGTTTTGATTGCCAGTATAAAGTGTTTTTTTTACAACAATTAATAAAATTTGTTGTTTTTTTACAACAAAAAATGTTTTTAAATCATTAATTCAATGACTTATACATATTATTTGCGAAACGATCCGTCATTCCAGATAAGAAGTCAGCAATTGATCGATATTTTTTTTCCTGAATCTTATAATCATTAGGTAAAGCTTCAAAATTATTATCATAGTAGTTAAATAAATCGACAATAATTCTTTGTGCATTGCTCGTCATTTGATTCACCCTAGAATGCTCATAAAGATTTGTTCTTAAAAATATTCTGCAGTCATTTATGTAATTTTGAATAGATTCGGATAAATTAATCAATGTGATTTTATGATTCCTTACATCATCAATTGTTTTGATATTTGACTCGCTGATTAATTTTTTTGAATGACTTGTAACATCATTTATGAGAATAAACATCATATACCTCAATGTTTCATAGACACTAACTTTTTCATCAGCCTCATTGGTAACCAAGTTTTTTCTTGAGATTCTGTAATTCTCAGCAAAAAAATCAAGTTGATTTAATTTTGCTATGGGGAGTATTCCTGATCGATAGCCATCTTCAAGGTCATGTATATTATAGGCAATGCTGTCTGCAATATCTACGACTTGAGCTTCAAGGCTAGGGTGAGTCTTATTAAGAAATCTTGCTCCAATATGTCCAAGCAATGATGCATTTTTTTTTGAACAATGTTTCAGAATGCCTTCACGACTTTCAAAAGTAAGATTAAGACCTGAGAAATTGCTATATCTTTTTTCAAGCTTATCAACGACACGTAAAGATTGAAAATTATGCTCAAAGCCTCCATGATCTTTCATGCATTTATTTAATGCATCTTGGCCAGCATGGCCAAAAGGGGTATGACCAAGATCATGAGCTAGTGCTATTGTTTCAGATAGGTCTTCATTTAACTCTAATGAACGGGCAATTCCTCTAGAAATTTGAGACACCTCAAGTGAATGAGTTAATCTTGTTCGAAACATATCGCCTTCATGATTCACGAAAACTTGTGTTTTATACATCAATCTTCGAAAAGCGGATGAATGAATAATTCTATCTCGATCTCTTTGAAAGTCATTTCTCAAAGGTGATTTATTTTCTAGATAATCTCTTCCAAGAGAGTTTTTCTCAGATACAGCATATTTTTTCATTTTTTAAAAAATATCCTGATTAATTCTTAATTATATTATCCAACTCACTGGATGAATAATTATTTGTCACTATCGCTTTTCCAATGCCTTGTTGGAGTACCAAATAAATCTCCTTATTTTTATTTTTTTTATCTAACTTCATTGCACCAATAAAGTCTTGATAAGGAATATCAGGTTTTTCAATCGGTAAATTAGCACGAGAAATAAGATTTTTTATTTGATCGAACTCATAATCTTTGAGCCATCCATGAGCAAGAGACATCTTGGCGGCAAGCGCCATACCACAACCTACAGCCTCTCCATGAAGCCACTCACCGTATCCTAAACAATTTTCAATCGCATGCCCAAAGGTATGTCCTAAATTAAGAATAGCTCTAATTCCTGATTCTTTTTCATCTTCAGAAACAACTTTGGCTTTAATTTCACAGGATCTATATATGACATGCTCTAATTGTTCAAATTCTAACTGTTTTAAATTGTCAATATTCTGTTCGAGATATTCAAAAAAATCTTTATCCCAAATCAGGCCATACTTAATTACTTCAGCAAGTCCTGCTGATATTTGTCTTTTATCAAGCGTTTTTAAAACATTTAAGTCAATGACTACCGCCTGTGGCTGATAAAAAGACCCGATCATATTTTTACCCAACAAGTGATTAATACCAGTTTTACCTCCTACAGAAGAATCAACCTGGGCGAGAAGTGTGGTTGGTATTTGAATAAATGGGATACCTCTTAAAAATGTAGCAGCAGCATATCCAGCAATATCTCCAACAACACCTCCACCCAGAGCCAAAATTGTTGTGTCACGATTACACTGATTCTCTAACAATTTTGTATAGATATGATTTAAAGAATCGTAGTTTTTAAATTCTTCCCCATCATCAATGATTGCGACTACTACTTGATAATCATCAAGTAAATTTTTTAAATTTTCTAAATATAATTTAGAAACTGTTGTATTTGATACGATACAAATAGTTTTTGTTTTGATATGACTAGTAATTATTTTTTTATCTTGCAAGAGATCTTTGCCGATGTAAATTGGATATGAACGATCTCCAAGATCAACGTTTAATATTTTCATATAACATCCATTTTTTTTATTATTAATT
>Ga0181564_10005934_pt1 | contig 10076 bp, 10 predicted proteins | sample 011ome_24_FD_134512 | JGI IMG/M metagenome (GOLD analysis project Ga0181564, IMG submission 134512) | Coastal salt marsh microbial communities from the Groves Creek Marsh, Skidaway Island, Georgia - 011513CT metaG (megahit assembly) | ecosystem: Environmental > Aquatic > Marine > Intertidal... | reverse complement strand
ATGGAGGAGAGATCGAAGTCACTGTTCAGGGCCGTGTGGTAACGATAAAAAATCCCCGGATTAATGGTTTTGGCACCCATGACCTAACACTCATCACAAACACGAATATTGAAATTAAAGGCCGCAATAGATCCATGATTTTTTCACTGAGGAGAGCTCCCCGGGAATTTGTTCTGCATACAGGCATTGGCCCATCAAATTTCAGCTATAAAGGCGGCGGCCATACTGGGAAACAAATGAGGGTTGCTGGTAAATGCTCTAAGCTATAACGTACTGTAATCACAAATAGTAGCGCATTTACAAAAAATCAGATTACAAGTCTAAAGGAAGCGCAGATCACTAGGTAATGTGTTCATCCAGGTAGCTATTTACCTCTGATTCAATCATTCCTTTAAAGGCCATCATTAATAATCCAAGTTTGACGTCCACATGCACGGTTGTCTCATTGAAACCTACCTTGGCATCAGCGCTATGGTAGGTGTAGTGAACGATATTTCCTTCTAGATGATACTCACCACCAAATTTTGCTGTAAGTTTTTGTCCCAGTTCTTCTGTCATTGAGCGCAGTTGCTCTTCATCCATATTATGATGTCTTTTAATTTGAATATGGCTCATTAACCTACCTCTTTCATTATCATTGTTATATCAGGCAAGTTCGAAACAACCCCTCATTGTCTCGGCAGGATATCTATATACTTTCATTGTTTTCGAGAAAGTCTGATGCTTAAGAAAACAGCATATAAAGATCAGAATGCTTAAACTACCTGGAAGGGTTTAAATGCTAGCTTTGTTTCAGTCCCTGGTCTAGCTTTGTTTAGCTCAAACCCCTTACAAATATTAGCTCAGAGCTCTCATTAATCTCAGCTCAGGGCTGTTTATCACGCAGGTACAATAAATTACATTCTGCGGCAAACTCGCGTTGTTGATCGCCCATATAAGGCATTAACAACGTCATGATTTGAAATATGGCGCTCTGTATAAAAGGGTGTTGACTTAGTGCTCGTTTTCTAAGGTTTTGAAACTCAAACCAATGGGTGTATATCAGCATCATGTTATCCGCGAGCTCATCGATCAAAACATAGTCTAGCTCTTTGCCGGCAACATGTTGCTCATTTAACAGCTGGCCTAACATAGTACGTATTGACTGGTATTGTTGCTCCAACATACGGCGAAACCGCTTTTCTATCGCAGAATACTTTTGTAATAGATCGGTAGTATTCCGAAAGAAGAACCGGTAGTGATAGAGATGTTCCAAAAGTACATACAAATGAAGCCAATGCTCTTCTAATGTATCACCCGCATCACGGATATCATCCAGTAAGGCAACAACCCCCGATTCAAATTGCCCATACAATGCAGCAACAATTTCTTCCTTGCCCTTAAAATGGTAATAAAGATTACCGGGGCTAATATCTAATTCATTAGCAATATCAACGGCTGACAAGTTCGCCTCACCTTCATCATTAAATAACTGAAGACTTACTTCCAAAATAATATCTCGTCGCTTCATTGCCATATATGTTTACTTTCCATTAAAGACATACTTACCACTAAAAACAGGCGCGTGGGCATATGATTAAATCAGTATTTTTGGACAATTAATAAAAAATTTAAAAAAAGCCTTTTATTAGTATGTGTTTTCTAAAAAAAATCCTTACTGTGTATGCAACATTTGGAGATATGACCTCCAACCCCACTATTCACGGAGATACTACTATGGCTGACGTAAAGAATGCTATCGATAAAACAGAAGAACTGGCGCGCAAAATCTGGCTTGCTGGTCTTGGTGCTTATGGTCAAGGATTCAATAACATTCAAGGTGGCTACGATAAGATGAGTGACAAAACACGTCACTTTTTTGATGGCCTGGTAGAACAAGGTACAAAAATTGAAGCCGAAGCGAAAAGTACTATTGGTAAAGTTGAAGCTGAAGCTAAAAGCACCATTGATAAAGCTGGCGAAAAAATCAAAGCTCAAGGTGAAAAGCTGAAAGAACAAGGCAAAACTATTCGTAAAGAAGGTGTAAACCTGAATGTTTCAGCCCGTGTTGAAGAAATTCGCGAAAAAGTGTCTTCCAAAATTTCTATGCCTTCATTCTCAACATCTAACAATGATGAAAAACTCGAAGAATTGAACGCTAAACTGGAAAGCTTGATCGAAGAAGTTTCTAAATTATCTGCAGCACCTAAAGCCCCTGTTGCAGAAAAAGCAGAAACACCTGCACCAAAGAAAAAAGCGCCAGCTCGTAAACCAGCACCCAAAAAAGAACAGGATGCTGCGTAAAGAATTAGTTTTTATCCCCCTCTGCTCTATGAGCAACTAGTGTAATAGGTCATCTCCCAGTGGCCTGTAACTCCAGGCCACTTTAATGTGGCCTTTTTTTTGCCTGTCAGTTTCTGCTTACCACTTATTTAATTTTTTATTACGCCGATCCTTTCGGTTATATGGCAATACTGCCACCAGGTCGAACTATTCTTAAAATGGCAAACAAAAAAGGATAAAGCACTAAATCCAGAACTAAACTTACATTGAGAGGCCTTTTTATGGAGGCAATCAATGTTTTATATAATAGGAAGTCAAAATAAAACACATCCGCAAGGTTTCAGCACAAACCTGTTGGGATTACTCTTATTACTAATTTCTTTGATGCTACCACTGGAACTGTATGCTCAGGATTTGTTCTCCAACCGCTCATTTTCACAGTGGTACAGTGAGCAGAAATTAAACCTCTCACACTTAAACAATGAACAACTGCTAGAAAGAGCACAGCACCTGCGTTCAAACAATCCAAACACAACTCAACAAACGCTCAATTACCAATGGCTTAAAGCACACCAAAATGACAACTCTATTGTTGGTAAAAAAGTCTACCAAACACTTTTTAAAAGAGGTTTTAAAGCATTTTGGAATCGTCAACGTAAAGAGCGATTTAAAAGTGAACGTATACCTGACATCAATGGTCGAGGCTCGGTTTCTAATGAAGTCGATTACAAACTTCGACTAAACTCTGATGAGCTAAAAGTTAAATTAAGCTACGAGTTTTAATTCATTTTACTTCGGGCTTTGGAGCTTTGGGTTCTTAAATTATGAATATGTAATTCTGAATTCGGGCTTTTTTTGCTAGAATCGCCGCAGTTAAAACACACCAAAATAAAACTAGCCTAACAACTCATAGCATTTAATTTTCTATCAGCTCCCCTGCTGATAACTATTTAGATAACAGATTGTAATCTTTGCTGTTGTGAATCAGGCATTACTAAGTAAGAGAGCGACACTTGAATAACGAGAGCGAACAAGTATTACCCCCTGCCAATCTATTTCGTCGTTTAATGGCTATGCTCTACGATGCTTTTTTACTGTTAGGGATTAGCTTTGCCTATGGCGTAGTTGTTTTGTTGTTGCGTCTGCTTGCAGGTGAAGACACCATGCAAGCACCCAGTAGTTTCTTACAAATCATCATCGTCATTGGACTGTGGTTTTTTTATGCACTTTTTTACGTATGGTGCTGGCGTAGAACGGGGCAGACTTTAGGGATGAAATCCTGGCGGCTTCAGTTACAAGGGTTAGATCAACAATTCCCCGACTGGAAATCATGCTGGCTGAGGTGCTTGCTGGCACCAATATCCATGGCAATACTAGGCATTGGTTATCTTTGGTGCATGATAGACAAACAAGGGCGTTGTCTACATGACATCTACAGTAATACTCAAGTAGTGCTGTTGCCAAAGAAAGTGCGCAAGAAAAAGACACGAAAAGAATAAAGCGGTTAGCCAATGGCTAGCAATCTTATGAAGCTCTACGCAGCAATATCACCCCAATCAGGCAACAAATAATAGCAGGAAAAGCGACGGCCAATAGCGGAGAAAACCCAAATACAATACTGGCTGGACCTAACAAATCCTGACTCGTTCTAAATACAAGCCCTACCACAACGCCGGCAAACACCCGATATCCCATTGTAACCTCACGCAATGGGCCAAAGATGAAAGAAATAGCAATTAACACCAGACTGATAATGGTCAGTGGCTGAAGGGCCTTATCCCAAAATACTAATTCATATTTGGATGCATCTTGCCCCTGTTCTTTCAAATAATTACTGTATTCATTCAGCCCTCTCATGGCCAGGGACTCTGGAGGCAAGACGATAAGGTTTAATAATTCTGGGGATAACTTAGTATTCCAATCACGGGTAACAAAGGTCGTCACCTCTGTACGATCACCCAAAAAGTGGGTCACTGCACCCAGCTCTTCTACCCAATGGTCACCTTGAAAAGATGCCCGCCCGGCAAAGCTGGATTGTTGCAACACGTGCTGATCATCAAATTGATAACGAGTTACACCAAACAGTACACCCCCAGGATAGACTGCATTGAAATGCATAAACTCATTACCTTCTTTATTCCAAAAACCGCTCACAGATTCTTGAGCTGTTTTACCTCCCTTTAACAACATTCTGCGGCTTTCCGCATATTGATCAGTATAAGGAACAACATACTCACCCAGTAGTGACCCTAAAAACACAAGAACTAAAATTGGTCTCAACACTAACCAAACAATCCGAAGAACAGACATCCCTGCAGCACGCATCACAACTAATTCTGAATTATTGGCAAGTATTCCAAGGCCTATCAAACAGCCAATCAGGGACGACATAGGAAGGTATTCGTAGATCCGAGCAGGCAAGGTCAGGGCCACATAGATAATTACCTGCTTAAAGGTATAATCCTTCGCAATATCACCACGCCCATCGTTAATAGCACCGATAGCATCAATGGCCACGATGATTAGCAGCACCAATGTAATGGCAGCTAGAACAGATGTTGAAATATAACGCGACAACTGTCTCATCTAGATATACTCAAGGTAATAAATCTGTCAAAGGGGATCATTATTTTGCCCCAAATGTTTTATTTTGCTTTAACCGCTGTCTCACAACAGGCAAAAACAACAACGTCAGCGCAATAAACAAAAACAAGGCATGCACCCACCACAACCCGAGACTAGAAGAAATTTTTCCATCTTCAACTGCTCCCCGGGCTGCATTCAAAATCACCAAATAAACCACATAAAGTAAAACTGCTGGCAACATTCGTGCAAACCGCCCCTGCCTTGGATTTGTCTTGCTTAGTGGAATAGCCAGCAATGTCACAACCAGCACTAATACTGGTACAGAAAAACGCCACTGTAGTGCAGCGATGTTTGCTTTTTTATCAGACTTAAGTAGTTCCTCTGTGGGCAATGCATCGGCCTTGGCTCTACGCCCACTTTTTTTAGGTTTACTTAAACGCTGACCATACTCTTCAAAACGCGTGATTTGATAATCAGCCTGCCCAGGTATTCCCTGAATACGATAACCATTTTCCAATACTAAATAGCCTGGTTGCTTTGGATCAGACTTGTGCTGATGCCCCTTTTCTGCGACAACCAACACCAGCTGCTTACCATCCACAGCATCTGGATTGTTTTCCGCCAAAAACACATCTGTCATGATGCCTTTCTCGCTTACCTCTTCAGAATAGGTAACGCCCTTTCCCCCCTGAAGAGGGTAAAAATGGCGACCGACCATACCGTCTAATTCTCCACGTTCTTTTTGTGCTGTAAGAAGTGCCTCTGCTTTTCTTAACCCTGAAGGCCCGACATCAAAACTAAGCCATGCAACAAAGAGTGCAACAAATAGGCTGGGGATCATCGTATACACAACTAACCTTGCTTGGCTCATGCCACAAGCAATCATGACTGTCATTTCGTTTTGTACGTAAAAACGACCATATGCCAGCAACACGCCCAAGAAAAACGCCAAGGGTAAAATCAACTCCAAAAATCCCGGCAAACGATAGCCAATGACAGCGAGAAGAATTCCCGCATCTAATTCACCTGCAGCAGCCTGAGCAAGATATTTGACAAATCGTCCACTAATAATAACTAGCAACAAGACCGTGCAGACAGCAAAGGTTGAAGATAATAAATCACGAGCCAGGTAACGAAATATGAGCAATGAAAAATTCCTGTTATGCTTTGCAAAACTACATGCTGACAATTATCCAGATTTATCTTGAGCTTGTCTTGTTAAGTCTTCACCCTTAAGACAGATTATGTGGGTGCTGTTAACTACTTAAGTTAGCTTTTATGCTGTTTATTAACAGCCACTTAAAAATAACCGTTGGAGAAACCATGGAATTTACCGCTGTTGCTTGCAACCTGCTGACGAAAAAAACCGACTGCCTGGTTATTACCTTAGGTACTCAAGTTACTGATGATGCACCTGCAAAATCTAGTGCATTGGAAGCTATAGACAACGCAACAAGTGGTTTGATCTCACGATTACTAAAAAGTGGCGATTTAAAACAAGAGCCCAATAGCTCCGTTTTAATTAACGAACCCCAAGGCCTTTCTGCAGACAGATTGTTAATATTGGGAACAGGAAGCAAGCCCCTAAACGAGCAGTCATTTGTGGCCCTAGCCAAAAATATAGCAGCGCAACTCACCAAACTACCGATCAAAACTGCCTGCATCTCTCTTGCTGGCCTTGAAGTCGATTTACGGGATGGTCATTGGCAGGCTCAACAACTTGCCAGCCAAGTGGCTCAATCGGGTTATCTATTCAACCCTTTTAAAAACAAAGAAAAAAAGCCTACTACCTTAAAACAAGTTACATTAGCCTTACCATCGCGCAAGGGATTAGATAAATCAAAAACACATCTAAACCTGGGCAATGCCATTGCCAATGGTGTGAACCTGTCTCGTGAGTTAGGCGACCTGCCTGGAAATATTTGCACCCCCTCCTATTTAGCGAACCAGGCAAAGAAAATTGCGAAAAAGCATCCCAAGCTTAGCTGTAAAGTGTTGGATGAAAAACAAATGAAGGCATTGGGGATGGGCTCTTTATTGTCTGTCACAGCAGGCACCGTACAACCGGCAAAACTCATCGTGCTTGAATATAATTGTGGTAACAAAAGCGACAAACCAGTAGTCCTTGTCGGTAAAGGTGTCACCTTTGATTCAGGAGGCATTAGCCTCAAACCCGGCGCAGCGATGGACGAAATGAAATACGATATGTGTGGTGCTGCCAGTGTGCTTGGCACCTTCGCTGCACTCACTGATGCTGATTTACCCATAAATGTGGTGGGAATCATTCCGGCTGTTGAAAATATGCCAAGTGGTAAAGCCACAAAACCTGGGGATATTGTTAAAAGTATGTCTGGGCAGACCATCGAGATTCTTAATACCGATGCAGAAGGTCGACTCATTCTCTGCGATGCACTGACTTATGCAGGGCGGTACAAACCCAAAGCCATTGTAGATATTGCCACCTTAACGGGTGCCTGTGTTATGGCACTTGGCAGCCATGCTACGGGGATGCTCAGCAATAATGATGAGCTGGCCGCGTCATTGGATACCGCAGGCCAAATCAGTGCTGACAGGGTCTGGCGACTACCACTTTGGAACGAATACGATAAACAGCTAAAGAGTAACTTCGCTGATATGGCAAACATTGGTGGGCGCCAAGCCGGAACGATCACTGCCGCCTGCTTCCTCGGACGTTTCACCAAAGACTACCATTGGGCACATTTGGATATTGCAGGCACAGCCTGGAATAGCGGTGCCAACAAAGGGGCTACAGGTAGACCAGTTTCACTTTTAGTCCAGTTCCTGGTCGAACAGCTCTAATAACTTACATTAATCCGGTTCAGTGAATTGAATGACCCATATTAATTTTTACCGTATCAACGGCAACTTCGATACAGCACTTAAACTCGCCTGTCAGTTAACGGAAAAGGCCTATCAACAGGGCTTAACCGTTTTGCTGCATACACCAGAGTCATCCATTTCAAAACAATTAGATGAGCAGTTATGGCGTTTTAAACCAAGCTCGTTTCTACCCCACACCCAAGAAAACAACCCAAAAGAAGCCATATCGATCAGTCATCAAAATGAACCGGGAGAGCATCACGGATTATTAATAAACCTTGGCAATAGTACCCCTGATTGGTTTTCGCGCTTTGAGAAAGCCATAGAAATTGTTTACGATGACCAGCAAACTATTGATCAAAAAAGGGATCAATATAGCTTCTATAAAAATCGTGGCTATCCTATCAAATACCATGATTTAACAAGCTCAGATAAATAAATGCTCGACATAGATATGTGACAAACCAATACAAATGGCTCAAGACGAACGAGATAAAAAAGGTAAACTAATCAATGAGCTTGATTCATTGCGCTATACCCTGAACAGCGGCCATGAATTCCAACAGGATATTCCAACACTTAACGAACCTCACCCTACACCAGCCCCTGAACCATCAGAACAATGTGATTTGTTTAAGGATAGTGACGGTATTATTCATGACACTGATATTGATGTTCCTATTCTGACGGATGCTTATGAAGAACAAGAACCCGAGCCTGAGTCCGATCAAGCGGAAAGTGCTTTCTCTACTGAATCAATTGACAGTGTAGAAGTCGCTAAACCAATTAACTTGTCTGAATCTACAAATATTGAAACACCACCACCGGTATCTCCCCCCCCCTCTACGGAGACATCACAACCCGAACCACAAACACCAGCCAATATAGAACAACTCAGTGATGAAACAGACTCATCAGTCATGGAACTAGAGCAGGTTCTGGATGAGTTAGTTGCTGAACAGTTACCTAAACTAGAACAACAACTCTGCCAGAAGTTGCGTGATGAATTAGAAGCTGGTAACGAAACTGATAAAGAAGCGGAGAGTATGCAGATAAATATTGACCAAAAGCCTTAAGCGCTACTCCACAATCCCATTGAAATAACTCCGTCGACGAAACCAAGCCACCCCTTTATAATTCCCGCCTTTATCAGCTCATAGTGGAAAAATAAGCCCGTACTATATTGGCGCTATTTATTGGAACTATCTATTGGCACTATCTATTAACACTGCCTCGGCGCTAACCGATAAACATACAAACAAACGAGTAAACATGGAAAAGACCTATCGTCCCCAAGACATTGAAAACCAGTGGTACCAAACCTGGGAAGACAAAGGCTATTTTAAGCCAGCGAATAATGATGCAGATCCCTACTGCATTATGATTCCACCACCCAATGTCACGGGTAGTCTGCACATGGGTCATGGTTTTCAGGAAGCCATCATGGATGGCCTGATCCGTTATCACCGAATGAAGGGGAACAACACCCTGTGGCAGGTAGGCACGGACCATGCTGGTATCGCGACACAAATGGTTGTCGAACGTCTGCTAAGTGCTGATGGTGTTTCCCGGCACGATCTTGGTCGTGAAAAATTTATTGAAAAAGTCTGGGAGTGGAAAGAGGAATCCGGCGGTACCATTACCCGCCAACTGCGCCGCCTCGGTGCTTCACCTGACTGGTCCCGTGAACGTTTCACCATGGATGACGGCTTTTACCAGGCAGTTCAGGAAGTCTTTATTCGACTACATGAAGATGGCCTAATCTATCGTGGTAAGCGGTTAGTGAATTGGGATCCGAAACTGCACACTGCTATTTCTGACCTAGAAGTTATCTCAGAAGAAGAAAATGGCTATCTCTGGCATTTCAAATACCCTCTGACAGATGGTAGTAGCCACCTAACCGTTGCCACCACTCGTCCAGAAACCATGCTGGGTGATACTGCTGTTGCGGTTCACCCTGACGATGAGCGTTACCAGCACCTTATAGGCAAGACTATTACCCTGCCCCTCGCCAATCGTGAAATCCCGATTATTGCCGATGATTACGTGGACCGTGAGTTCGGTACCGGCTGTGTAAAAATCACTCCGGCCCACGATTTTAATGACTATGAGATGGGCCAGCGGCACGACCTCCCCAAAATCAATCTGTTTAATGACGATGCCCAGTTGAATGACAATGCACCGAAAGTGTACGTGGGGATGGATCGATTTGATGCCCGTAAACAAGTGGTCTCCGATCTGGATAGCTTGGGTCTTCTTGAAAAAGTTGATGATCACAAATTAAAAGTACCACGTGGAGACCGCTCTGGTGTTGTTATCGAGCCCTACCTCACGGACCAGTGGTATGTAAAAACTGCACCATTGGCAGAGAAAGCCATTGCCGCTGT
>Ga0181564_10005926_pt1 | contig 10081 bp, 4 predicted proteins | sample 011ome_24_FD_134512 | JGI IMG/M metagenome (GOLD analysis project Ga0181564, IMG submission 134512) | Coastal salt marsh microbial communities from the Groves Creek Marsh, Skidaway Island, Georgia - 011513CT metaG (megahit assembly) | ecosystem: Environmental > Aquatic > Marine > Intertidal zone... | reverse complement strand
TTGGCGCGGGGCGATCTGGCGGGTCTCAGGGGGTCTGATGTTAAATGTATCTCTCATCAGACTCACGAGTCGACGCTTTTTTCCGTCTTGACTCTTGCCCGAATCTTCAGGGCGAGTCGTGCCTTCGAGCACGACGTGTCGCCACTCCGCCAGACGCGAGGCGGTCGAGGACGGCGGGAGGAGGCGTCACCGCGTCTTCCGTGGGTGTCGGAAAAGCTCGACGAGGTGATTTCGTGGTCCGCACCGTAACTCGGGGTTCCAGGGTGGGTCTTCGCCGTCATGACGTTCGAAGGCGACCGCGAGGCGCGCTTCGAGGATCCCGATTTCGACCCGGACGCCTACCTCGCCTCCGTCGTGGACCTTGGCTCGAAGCCGCCCCCGGAATCCGCCCCCTTCGCGTTCGCCGCCTCGGCGCGCGACGCGTTCGCGGCCGCGCGCGACCGGCTCGGGTCGCACGCCGCTGCCGCCGCGCGCCGCGCGGCCGATCTCGCGGCGGTCGCGTCGGCCGAGAACGACGTTTTCCTGTCGCGCGTCGGCGACGTCGCGACGGACGCCGTGACCCTCGAGGCGACCCTGGACGCGCTCCACGAGCGCGTGGACCGCGTCGCCGTGGTGGCTCGCGACGCGGGGGAGGCGCTCCGGCGCGCGGAGAGCAGGCGCGTCGCCGCGGACGACGCCGTGCGCCTCGCGCGCCACCTCGTCGCTTTCGACGCGTGCCGCAACCGCGAGCGCCTGCGCTTCGCGGTGGACCCCGTGTTTTTCGACGAGGCGCGCGCCGCGGAAGCCGCGCCGCTCGCGCGGCGGCTGCTGGCGCTCGCGACGGACACGCGAGAGGCGGTCGTCGGGGCGGTCGCGAACCGTTCGCGCGTGCGTCGGCGAAACCCAGCGCACGAACCACCGGACGCGACCGCCGGACGCGTCTCTCGAGACGGCGTTTTTGACAAAAACAAAAACAAAAACGCGTTTTTGGCAAACGCGCGCGACGCGCTCGAGTGGTACTGCGACGCGCTCGAGGCGCGGCTGTTGCGGACGTTCGAGGATGCCGAGCGCGGCGGCGACGACGCCGCGGCGACGGACGCGGCGGCGGCGCTGGAGACGTTCGGGCGCGGCGGCTCGCTGGCGCGCAGGTTCGTCGCGACCAGGCCGATGTTCACGCGCGCCGCGAGTTTGGCGCCGACGGATTCGCCCGTCGCGGCGGACGGGGAGGATCCATCCTCCGGGCGCGAGAGTTACGCGTTCGCCGCCGTCGTCGGCGCGCGCGGCGCGCGCGACGCGGCGGCGCGCGCCGTGAGCGCGCTTCGCGACGCATTCGAGTCCATCAAGGACGACACCGTCGCCGAGACGCGACGCGCGCGCGCGCTGTTCCCGGAAGGGCCCGCGTTTGAGCGGGCCGTCGCGGCGCTGACGCACCGCGTCGTCGAGCAGAGCGTCGGCGACGCGCTGGACGCCGCGCTGGGCGCCGCGCCGCCGCCGGCGCCCGCGTTTGGTCCTGGAAAAGATGAAACGACGTCTAAAGAAAAAGAAAGAAAAGAACGCGCTGTCCGGTCGCGGGAGGCGCCGCTCCGGAACGCGGGCGCTCAGTCCGCGCCGGTGTCCCCGCTGAAACCGAGCGCGCCGCGGACGCGGCACAGACGCGCGGCGAGCGTTTCGGTGGCGACGATGTCCCGGATGGGCGCCGCCGCCGACGCGCGGACGAACGGTCTCGTGTCGTTCGCGACGACAGACGACACGGAAGACACAGAAGACACGGAACGTGTCACCGACACCGACGCGCTTCACAGCTCGCTCTCCCGCGATCATGTTCGCTCGGAGTCGGACGGCGAAACGTCCGACGAGACTCGGTCCGACGAGGACGCGTCTCGTCCGCGTCTCGTCCGCGACGCGCCTCGCGCGTTTGCGCTCGCGGCGTACCTCGCCGCGCTCGCCGAGGCGCACGCGCTCGCGCGGCGCCTGGCGTCCGACCTGCGCGCGGGGACGCGCGGGGCCGTGCGCGTCGCCGACGCGCTGGACGCGCTCCTCGCGGCCAGGCGCGCGGGGTACGACGAGATGGAGACGGCGTGTCTCCGCGGGCTCGTCGCCGCTCGCGCGGATTCCGCGGCGACGGATGGCGACGACGGGTTTTTGTTTTTCGGGGAGGAGGAGACGGAAACCGCGGACCGAAAACGAGACCATTCGCCGGACGAGAAACACGTCGTCGCGGAGGCGCGGCTGGCGGCTCGGGAGCGCGCCGTGCTTCTGGACATCGCGAGATGGTTCGACGCCGCCGCGAAGCGCGTGGACGCGGTGTTCGCGCCGCCGATCGCGTCGCGCGACGAGGAAAGCCTTTCGCGCGAAGGAACAGACGCCATCGTCTGTTCAACAGACGCGTCAGACGCGTCTTCGGAGTCTTCGGGAAAGAAGGCCATTTCGGCGCGCGCCATCGCGACGGCGACGTCCTTAGCCTCCGCCGCCGCCGCCGAAAACCGCATCGCGGAAATCGCGTTCACGGAGATGGCGCGCGTCGCGTCGGCGACGACGAAACGCGCCTCCGCGCTCTGCGCGCTTCGCGCGCGACGTCTGCCGCCCGCGACGACTCATCCGTCGGAGGCGGCGGACGACGCGACCCGGCGAGCCGCCGCCGCCGCGGACGCGTGCCTCGGCGCGGCGTGCGCCGCCGCGGACGCCGTCGCCGAGGCGGCGTCCGCAGCTCGCGACGTGGCGCAGTCCCGCGCGGCGGCGGCGGCGGATCGCGTGGCATCCGCGTCGGGGGCGATGGTCGGCGGCGGGGACGTCGCCGCCTCCGCCGCCGCCGCCGCGCGCGCCACGGCGGACGCGGCGGCGCGCGCGACAGCCTCTGCGTTAGCCAAGTTCGAGTCGCGCGCCGGCGCGGCGGCGTCTCGGTGCGTGAGCGCCGCGCTTGACGTGTTTTTCGGCGTCTTCGGCGCCGAGATCAAGGCGAAGATGTGCGGCAAGAAGATCCGGGAGCGGTACGCGTTCGATTTCGCCGACGCCGCGGCGGCCGCCGCGGATCCCTCGTTTTTCCCGGGGCAGCACGCCTCAGACGCGTGCGCGTCCGCGCTGGCGCGCTTGCGCCGCGCCGCGGAGGCGCTGGACAGCCTCGCGTGGTCTCGAGGCGCGGGTCGAGGCGCGGAGGAGACGCGCGCGGCGCTGATGCGCGAGCTCTCGTCGCGCGCGCTGGTCGCGATAAAGGGTCACTTCTTCGAGCTCGGCCGGTTCGCGTACAGCGCGGCGGGCGCGCTGCAGCTCAAGCGCGACCTCGGCGAGTTCGAAGCCTGGGCCGTCTCCGTCTCTTCGACTGTTTCCGACGTACGCGGAAGAGACGCGCGAGAATCGGAGAAGCTTCAAGACGCGAACGACGGTTCCGCCGTCGCCGCGGCGCTCAGAGACGAGATACAAAAGCAGTGGCGCGACACGTTGGAGGCGTGCGACGTGTTGCTCGTCTCCCCGGACGCGCTTCCCGGTCTCCTGAAGCAGAGAACCGCCGAGTCCGCGAAGGCGTTTTCGGGCGGCGACGAAAACGCCGCCGAAAACGTCGCGCTCTCGCCGCGAAGAATCGTCTCGCTTCGCGTGGATTTCCACCCCTCCATGGTGGAGGGCCTGGGACCTGCCCTCGCCGAGAAGAACGACTCGGGCGCGGCGCGGCACGCGCGCTCCGGGAGCCTGTCCAGCGCGTTCTTCGCCTCCTTCGGACGGACGCATTCGCCGCCGCCGACGCGGTAATCGCGCGACTTCGGGGCGGGTCGTTTCTTTTACTTTTAGTAGCTAGCTACAAAGTAACGGTAGTACGCGTACGCGCGAAAGTATTACTTTCGTAGTTAGCAACCTCTTTGTCTACTCTCGTCGGTCGTCCACGCTCGCGAGTCGCTTCAGGAACTCGTACGCGGTGACCATCGTGGTGCCCCAGATGGAGACGCTGGTCATCCTCGGCCGGACGCCGCGCAGAAAGCCGGCGGCGCCGTGCTCGGCGTACAGCGCGCGCGCCGTGCCTCCGAAGGTGTGCGCCTCGCCGCCCGGCTGCCCGCTCAGCACCTGCAGCCGCGTCTTGACGATGTCCAGCGGCGTGGTCAGGAACCCAGAGGTCATGCCCGCGCACACCCCGGACGCGATCTGCACGCCGATCACCGTCGACTCCGCCGGTACGCGTACGTTTTCGCGTACCGGATGAACGTTTTCGCTTTCGCTTTCGCCGGACCCTACCGTCGCGTACTCCCCCCCCATGTGACTCGGCACGGCGGCCCATATGGCGCGCTGGTACGTCCCGTACGCGCCCCACCACAGCGCGCTGCTGGGCACGAGCGTCATCACGGACGCGCCGAAGCCGCGGTACAAACCGCGCACGCCCTCTTTTCGCAACGTCTCGCGTAGCGCGTGCGCGCCGTTCCGGTACCCAATCAACTCGCGCGTCCCGCCGGTGCCGTCCCCGGCGCGCACCGAGACGCCCTGCACCATCTGCCGCTGCGAGAGGACGTCCACCGGGACGCCCAGTATTTGCGAGCAGCTTGACGCCACCGCGCCCCCCGCGGCGTCCGCGAGGCCGTGCGCCATAGGCGGCAGGTCCAGCGCGACGCACGCGTCGCGGGCGCGCGCCTTGGTGATCTCCAACGTGGAGAGGTACACGGCGCGGATGGGCACGGTGCCGACGACGACGGTGCCGAACCCGCGGTACAGACCCGCGACGCCCTTGGTTTTAATCACGTCCTTCGCTATCGCGAAAACCCCGTTCGCTTTTACACCCGCGACGGTTCCGTCGCCCACCATCTGCCGCGTCTTGATCACGGTGAGCGGGTACAAACACGTCGTCACGCCTGAGAAGAGCGCGGCGCCGCCGAAAAAGAATTTGGTTTTATCCAGGTTGTCGAAGTCCACGTCGCCGGGCGGGCGCGGATGCGAGCCCCCGCCTCGCGCGCCGCCGCTCGTCGAGGGCGCCTCCACCGCGGACGCGGCGAACGCGAATCGGCTCGGCGCGTTGAGCGGCCTTTGCGGCCACGCGACGCGCGGGGGCCACGACGCCGGCGGCGCGTCTCCGGACGACGCCGCGAAGCGCGCAGAGGGCGTTCCCGACGTCGACATCGAACGACGCGGCGTGCCTTTCCGCGCGGGGCGGTTCCGTTCCAAACGCGAGGGTTCGACCGCACGCCGCGCGCGCCTCCGCGGTCTCCGCGCGCGCCCCGCCGGCTCGTGTACGAAACGCTGTCACCGACTACCGCGAGCGCATGTTCAGACCTCGCGCCGGGGGTTGTGCGTTGCGCAGACGCGTCACGCGGTTCGCTCGTGGCTCAGGTTTCAGCTGCAGGATGACGCGATCGACGCGCGGAGTCTGATCGCGGGACACAGATGGAGGTCCTTTCGGGCATTCGGGGTTTCGGCACCGAAGCGACGAACCCGGGACGAGGAAAACGGCCCCAATCAGTCAACGCGGTGTGGGCACACTCGAATCTCGCTTCACTACGAGGTGGCGCGTGTGTCGTCCGCGGCGTCGCTCAGCGAGCGAACGCGGGACGTCTGCGCGGGAAACGGTTTTCGCGACCAGGGTCGCGAAGCGCGTCCCGTCTCGCGGCCGAGGCGGACGACCGGCGCGATGCGCCTCGAGGTGAAGCGCTGCGGAAACGTCCACTCGGAACTCGTCGCCGCGGTGGGATGGAACGCGGAGAACGAGCTGTACTCGTGCGGCGACGACAAGCAGATCGCGCGATGGAACGCCAACGGAGACGCGGGAGGGAAGGTACGCCGACACGCGGCGTCTGGTCTCGCGCGAGCGCGCGTCGTTCAGCCCCTCGACCCCCGCATCCGCCCGCCCCCGATCTGACGCGCGGTCGTCGGCGTTTCCCGAAACTCGGCGCCTCCAACGGTCGCGGACGACGTCCGTCGGTCCGTCACCCCGCGGGCTCGAAGCGCGCGCGCGCTTGCCGCGCGACGCGCGACGCCGACGCGCCATCCCCGCCCGCCCGCGCCGACCCGACGCGCGCTGACTCCTCTCCTCCCTCCCCTTCCCCAACCCCGCGCGCGCGTCCGTCCGTCCTGCGCTTCTCCCGCAGGTGTGCGACCTGGACGCGTTCGTCACGGCGATGCACTTCTCCCCCGCGCCCGCCGACGGGCCGGCGGGCGCGGCGGCGGCGTGCGCGTTCGCGGCGGCGTGCTCCGACGGCACCCTGCGCTTCTTCCTGCGCAACGGCCGCGTCGAGCGGACCGTCGAGGCGCACGCGGGCGCGGTGACGAGCGTCCGCTGGACGAAGGATGGCGCGTGCGCGCTCACCGCCGGCGAGGACGGCGCGGTGAAGTCGTGGTCGCCGAGCGGGCGACTGCGCGGCGTCGTCGCCGCCGGCGAAACCGCAGTGTACGCCGCGGCGTGGTCGCCGGAGGCACACGCGAGCGGCGGCGAGGCTGGCTGCGTGGTGGTCGCGCGGGGCAAGAACCTGCGCATGCACGCGTCGAACGCCTTCGCGCGTGAGGGCGACGCCCGCGCGGGGGCGGGACCCGCCGAGACCCAAAAGCTAACGGAACGCCCCGGCGAAGGCGACGCGGGCCGACTCCCGGCGTGGCGCGCGCACGACGGCGTCGTGCTCGCGGTGGACTGGTGCGCGGTCTCCGGCCGGCTCGTCTCCGGGGGCGAGGACCGCAAGTACAAGGTGTGGGACGCGCACGGGCGCGCGCTGTTTTCGTGCGCCGAGCGGGACCACGCCATCACCAGCGTCGCCTGGTCGCCCTCGGGCGAGCACTTCGCCGCCGGCGCCTACGACGCCGTCTGGCTGTGCGACGGCGCGGGGTGGTCGCGCGCGACCACCTCCAACACCGCGCTCGGCTCGACGCTGGGCTTGTCGTGGTCGGGCGACGGGCGAACCGTCGCCGGCGCGTGCGCGAAGGCGCCCGGCGTGTTCGTGGGGACGGTGGTTGACGTCGAGCGCGCGTGCGACGAGTGCGTCGCGCGCCTCGCGAAACCGCGCGCGATTACGATTCGCGACGCGAAAGCGAAGAGCGCGTCGCGCGACGCGACGATCGAGACGCGCGACCGCGTCGGGGCGTTCTCGTTCGAGCACGGGCACTTGTTGCTCGGTATGGGGACGAAAGTGCTGGTGTACGAGCGCGGGAAGTGGGGCGCCCCGAAAGCCTCCGCGGAGCTCGGCGGCGTCGCGACGTTCCTCGCGCAGAGCCGCGACGGGTTCGCCGCCGCCGCCGCCGGCGTCTCCGGATTCGTCGCGCGGTGCTTCTCGTACGACGGGCGGAAGACGTGCGACGTTCCGTTCGCCGCCGCGCGCACGAGCGCCTCGCTGCTGAGCCCGACGCACGGGACGTTCTCGCTGGCGCCCGAGTGCGCGTGCCTGGTGCGCCGCGCGGACGCGACGCGCGTCGTCTTCCTGGACCTCGACAAAGCAGGCGCGGCGTTTGCGACGCTGCGCCACGCGATGCCCGTGGCGGCGGCGCGGCTGAGCCGCGACGGCGCGTTCGAGCACCGCGCGGTTGCGTTTTTGGACGAAAACAGGGACCTGTTCGTGGCGCGCGTCGCCGCCGTGAAAGGCACGGCGTTTCGAGACGAGGAGAAGGACGACGGAAAGACCGGAAAGACTTCCGGTCTTACCGAAAAAAAAATGCAAAACGGAGCGGTGAAAATCGCCGGCGGCGTCGACGCGTTCGCTTGGAGCGCCTCCGGCGACGGGCTCGTCGCCGCGTCGCGCGGCGGAGAGGTCACCGCGTGGCACTGCGCGTCCGCTTTTTTCGTGGACCCCGACTTGGTGCCGTACACGCGCTCGGTCACGGAGACACCCGCGCGCGGGCAGGGTGTCGTGGTCGAGCGCTTCGACGGCAACCGCGCGACGATCCGCGGCGGCGACGGCGCCGTCGCGACGACGTCCGTTTCGGCTTCGACGTCGGCTTTTTTCCCGGCGCTTCACGCGCACTGCGCGGAAAAACAATGGGACCGCGCTATTCGGCTGTGCCGCTTCGTGCGCGACGACGCGCTGTGGGCGACGCTGGCGACGCGCGCCATGGCAGTGGATGAGCTGGAGAGCGCATCCATCGCCTACGCCGCGCTCGAGGCGATCGAGAAGGTGCAGTTCGTAGAGAAGGCGCGCGCTATGCCCTCCGTCGCGAGGCGGAGCGCCGAACTCCGCGCGTTCCGCCGCGAGCACGAAGAGGCGGAGCGCATCCTGCTCGGCGCGGGGCTGGTGTTCCGCGCGGTGGAACTGAACCTGCGCCTGCTCGACTGGGACCGCGCGCTCGCGCTCGCGCTCGAGCACAGGACGCACATAGACACCGTGCTGCACGTCCGCGCCGCGCACCTGCGGCGCGGCGGCCGCCGCGAGGACAAGCCCGCCTTCGCCGCCGCCGCGCGCGAGGTGGAGGTTTCCGAGGAGCAGGTTCGGGCGAAGATTGCGCGGGAGCGCGAGCGCGAGAAAGCGCTTCCGGCGCGAGAAGAGACCGCGCGCGCCGGCGCGAAGGACCGAAACCGCGCGGCGCCCAAGGCGAAGCCGAGCGCCGCGAAGGCGCCTACGGGGGCGCGGACGGGGTCGACGCGGCGGTGAGCGCGTCCGAATGAAAACGCGCGAGGAATACATCACCGAAAACGCGAACACCGAGTAGACGCATCACAACATTCCGGCGGTTTCTCGTTTCCCTTCGTCCTCCACCGGCCACGGGCGTATGACCCATTCCCTGGCCGGGTCGATGGACCCGTCCGCGTCCCGGTCGAACACCCGGAACAGCAGGTCCAGCGCGGCGTCGTCGAGGCCCGCCACGCGCTTCGCCAGGCGTCCGGCGGCGCCGGCGGCGCCTCGGTCGTCACCCGCGCTCGCGGAGAGCGCGCGCAGCAGTGACGCCTTGTCCTTCTTGAGCTCCGTCAGAGCCGCCCCGCGCATCGCGTCGTCCAGCTCGTCCATGCTCTGCAGCACGAAGCGCAGCGCTCGCAAGTCGTCCACGCGCGCGCCCGCGAGGCCCTTCCGTGCGCTCGAGCTGTGGCGCATGAAGGACCAAAAGGTCGCCGCCGAGGCGGCGCCCAGGGCGGCGGCGACGGACCAAAACAGCGCCGGGGACGCCTCCTCGAACCCGTTCGGCACGTTCATGCCCGCCAGCGACGCGGGCACCGCCGCCACGGTGAGCGCCAGCGTCGCGACGGTGGCTTGCAGATTCAGACGCACCGTGCGGTTGCGCATGCCGTCCAGATACAGCTCCCACACCTCCCGGGTCGCCTCGACCTGCCGCGACATCTCGCTCAGCTGCCCACCCGCGGCGCGCACGCGCCACAGGTGCGTCTGCAGCAAAGAAGTCACCGCGGCTCGGCGCGCGACGCGCGCGGGGTCGGCGTCGGCGTCGGCGTCGGCGTCGGCGGCGTCGGCGGCGTCGGCGTCGGCGGCGTCGGCGCCGGGCAGGAGCCCGTCGATTCGCGCGTCGCTGCGCATCGCGTCCGAGATGGCGTGGTGCGCCTCCCTGATGTCGCTCTCGAGCTCGGTCATGGCGCGCCGCAGCGGGAGCAGACGCTGGAACCCGGCCTCGCCCGTGCCCGGTCCCCAGCCCGGCGTCTTGAGCTCCTCGGTGATGGTCTCGAGGCAGTAGTCGGTGAGGAGACTGATGCGCCGCATCTTCTGGTGGTAGTACCCGGTGGCTTCCTCCAGCACAGCCTCCAGCGCTCGTAACGGGAAGTCGCGCGCGGCCTCCCCGCCGTCGCCGCCGCCGGCCGCCGCGAGCGCGACGCCGGGAGGCAACGCTATGCCCGCGTGCGAGCGGCCGTCGAGGTCGGCGGAGACGGACGCGCCGACGGCGCGGACAAACGCCTCGGCGTCGCTTTTCGCTTTTCGCTTTTCGCCGTTCGTCTCGGCGTCGGCCCCCGCGGACGCCGCGATCGCCCCCGCGGCCGCCTTGGAGGACGACCTGTGCGCGTCCATGAGCAACGCGCACGACTCGCCGATCACCGCGGTGAAGGGCTGGAACCTGACCAGCAACAGGCCGGGTCGTGTGGACATCGTCGCCGGCGTGTCTCCGAACGACCCGGTCCTCTCGAGCAGCGGCCGGTCGCGCACGTGCAGATGTTTTAGAAGCTCGCCCGAACCCACCCGAACCCCCACCCGCCGCACGCCCCCGCGGTCATCCACCT
>Ga0181564_10005925_pt1 | contig 10082 bp, 8 predicted proteins | sample 011ome_24_FD_134512 | JGI IMG/M metagenome (GOLD analysis project Ga0181564, IMG submission 134512) | Coastal salt marsh microbial communities from the Groves Creek Marsh, Skidaway Island, Georgia - 011513CT metaG (megahit assembly) | ecosystem: Environmental > Aquatic > Marine > Intertidal zone... | reverse complement strand
TAGCATTTGCAAATGTTTTTAAAGTTGAGGATTTAATTCCAAAGTTAAAACTTTCTACACCAGCTTGCTTACCATAATTAGCAACTGCAACACCTACTACATTTCCTTTTTGATTCATAATAGGTCCTCCACTATTACCTTGGTTTAGAGCTGCATCTGTTTGAAATTCTGAGTAGTTATCCCCATAACCTGCAAGAGCTGTAATACTGCCTTTAGATGTTTTAATAGCAGCACTTACTTTTTTACCTAATGGATAACCTGCAATAATTATATCTTCCAATAATGATGCATCTTCTGTAGCTACTGAATAAACTTTTGATGGAGTAAGATCTGCTTTTAAAATTGCAAGATCATTCATCTTATCAACTGCCAATACATTTGCTGATACTTCTTTACCTTTAAAAGTTAATTTAACAGTATTGCAACCCTCTACAACATGATGATTACTTATTATGTGGCCTGTGTTTGATACGTAGAACCCTGTTCCAGATGAAGCGGCTACAATCTTATTGTCATCAGGGTCTGGAGTTTGTTTTTTAGGTTTTTGTTTTTTTGGTTTTTCAGCAATTTGAATATTATCAACTTTAATGCAATTATGAGTTTTTCGGTTTAAAGTAGTATTTTCAATAATTTTGCTACCACCATAATAAAATTTATATTGGTATTTTCCTGATGATGAAGAATAGCTTGCAACTAAATTGTCAAGACTATTTACGTTTGCTGTTCTTTCTTTTTCTCTAGGTGTGTTTTTATCTATTCTCTTACCGATCCATTTATCATAATAATCATCATTCCATTTGTAATGAATTTTAATTTTTCTATCTTTTTTATTTAAACTTACTTTAACGAAATCATGAGTTCCTCTATCAGGATTATTCTTGCAATTAAAACTTAGTAGTGAATTTTCAGGTTCTTGCTTCTTAGGTTTTTCTGCAATTGAAGATACACAAGAAATCTTATAGGCATTAATTGGATAGTATTTATCTGCACCAAATGTACTTTCCATGATTGTACTGGTGAAATCATTTGATGGATTGTGCTTTTCATACTTAAATCCCTGAGAACACTTTAAATTTCTTTTGATACTTTTATTAACGTTACTTTTATTAATTTCTTTTTCTATATTTGAATTATTCTTTACCCAAGCAATTAAATAATCGTCTACAGGTATTATTTGTAATGCATAAGCATTCCAACTCAACAGAAAACCCAGAACCACGATCCCTAAAAGCTTTTTCATAATCTAAGATTATCAAATCCTGAGCTGTGAGTCTAAAATATTGATCAATTCCGAACGCTATTTTGTTCGGAATCTATTCGGAATTATTTTATAATTTACGTAATTTAATTATTGCTAAGTGTTCAAATATAAGGATTATTGAAACAAAGTTAAGGGCACCTGGCAACAGAACGCCCCTACTAAATAGCTAAATTAGTTTGCTAATTGATTAAATATAAAGATTGTTTATATGATGAATATTTCTTATAAAAATTCTAATGCATATAAAAACTTAGATCAATATACAAAGCTATACAATAGTTGTTTTGGTCAAAATAAATTTAAATCAAATTATTTAAATTGGTTGTACAATAAAAATCCTATTGGACAATATATTGGAATAGATTGTTTTGATAATGATATTTTAATTGGTCAAGTTGGAGGTATACCAATTGAATTTTTTTGGAAAAGGAAAAAGTTAAAAATTATTATTTCAATTAACGTATGTGTAAACAATAATTATCGTGGACAAAAGATATTTAGCAAGATAGCTAATAAATTTGAGCTGTTAGTAAAAGAAAGTAATTTTGATGGTATAATTGCTATTGGGAACAAATCTGCAACTCCAGCATGGATCAAATCAATTAATTTAACTAATTTAGGAGAACTTGAAGCTTTTTTAGGTTTGGGAGAAATTAATGATAATAATTTTGACTCTAGCCAGTATGATTTTTATTCTTATTGGAATGAAAAAAGACTTAACTGGAGACTAGATAATCCAAATAACAAAACATTTTTACAAAACAATAAGAAAATTAAATCAATTTATTCAATAACAAAATATCCATTCATAAAAGCTTATGCTCCAATGCTGTCTAGTGAGAAAATTATGTTTCCAGATTGTGAAAAAAAAAAAAAAATTCAACCTTTTATATTTATTGGAAAAATTGGTAGTTTGAAAAACAAGAATGTACTTCATGTACCAAAATTTTTAAAACCATCTCCTCTTAATTTTCTTTATAAATTTTTTAATCCAAATATTACTATAGAAAAAGAAAAAATTTTTTTTACATTCATGGACTTTGACATATTTTAATGAAAAAGAAAATTTTTTACTTTTTGGCTCATCAAGATGATGAATTTGGTGTTTTTTCACAAATTAAAAAAGAAGTTAAAAAAAAAGAATTGTTTTTTTTTTATCTAACATCAGGAACTGATAAAAAAATAAATAAATATAAATTATATTTAAGAGACAAAGAAAGTATTAAGACACTACAAGCACTGGGTGTAAAAAAAGAAAATATATTTTTTGTTGGAAGAAAATTAGATGTGAAACATAATAAACTGTATCTTGATGCCAAAAAAGTAACTTTTTTTTTAGAAAGTTTAATTTCAAATATTTTCAGGCCTGATGAGATTTATACCCACTCGTGGGAAGGTGGGCACGAGGACCATGACACATGCAATTTAATAACAAGAAGAATAAAAAAAATATTTAACATTAAAAAATGTTATCAATTTTCACTTTACAATTCCTTTGATACTTCCATATTCTTTTTTAAAGTTTTTAACCCCATAGAGAAAAGAAATACAAAAAAAGTTCTAGCTTCAATTTTAGACAGAATTTATTTTATAAAACTTCTATTTAATTATACTAGTCAAATAAAAACATGGATTGGTCTTTATCCATTTGTTATTTTTCATTATCTTTTTAAAGGATATAATTTTATTGAAATATTAGACACAAACAAAACAATTAAAAAACCCCATATTGGTAAGTTACTTTATGAAAGAAGGGGTTTTTGCAGATACGAAATACTAAAAAAAAGAACAAGTTTTTTATTAAATGATATCAAGTTAAGAAAATAATATAATTTTATAATATTTAATATAATCCTTTATTTTTGGATATGAATTATAAGTTCTTAATTTTCTATCATTTTTTCTTTTACTAAACTTTTTACTAACTAGGTTTTTAAATACAATTTCAAATTGATTGAAAGCTTCATCATACATTTGACCTAAATCAAATCTTTTATTTTTCAAAACTTTAAAAATTACTATTTTCCCATCATCAATTTTTTCATTTAATTTATGCAAACAACAAAACAATTTGGTTCCTTTGTAATCTAAGAAAGTATTAAAAATAGGAAATAACCCTCTATTTTTTGGTAAATCAGAACAATGATAATTAAAAAAAAATTTTTTCATTTTTAATACTCTTTTACTTAATATTTGTGGACAAGATAAAATAATAACAGTGGATGATTTTTGATTCTTTAAAAAGTGTATGGACTCTGATGAATTTATATTTTTAGTAATAAAAAAATTTATTTTTTTATTATTAATAATATTAGATAAATTTTTTTTTGATTTAAATGATTGAATCACTTTTTTAAGTATAAAAAATGGATTAAACATAAAAATCAGAAATATTATTTTTTTAAAAGAAAAAAAACCATCTATTAATATAACAGACTGTATATTAGTCTTAAAATTTTGACACAAACGATTGATAATTGGAATTCCAAAATAATAATCATTTGCAGCTATGATAGTTATTTTTTTATTTTTCATAATAATTTATTAATTCACAAATATTAATAATATCAGTTTCATTAATTCTATTATGAGTTGGCAAACTTAAAACACTTTCATGTAATTTATCGCTAATAACTAAATTATTAAATTTACTATCCATTTTAATGAATCTTGCACTATTTACATACCAAGTATGCCTAACATCATAACCAATTGCTAATAATTTCTCACTAAGAAATTTATTTTTATTTTTATTTAACAATATTGGATATTCTAAAAATGAGTTAATATTATAAAAATCATATATATTAAGTTTTAAATCATCTATTAAATATTTCTCATATAATTTAACATTTTTAATTCTTTGATCAATTTTTTGATTTAAAACTTTTAAATTTTCTATACCTGCTATTGCAAAATTTTTTTGAAATTTATAATAATAATGTTTAGGAATTATACTTGGAAGTTTAGGATAAACTCCTGGATACATTAACCTATCTAAATTCTTTAAAGAGAGCTTTAAGATATAATGTGTGAAATAATTATATATATACTTGCTATACATAACATCAATCAAAATACAAAAAAAAAATAATTTCAAAGATAAAATTATAGGATAGTCAATATTCTTTTTAAGATTTTCCTCTATTAAATTAAGCATGTCTTTATCCCTAGAAAAGATAGCGCCTCCATGAAATGTACAAAGATTTTTCATTACACCAAAACTATAAAAGCCATAATCAAAAATTGTTCCTAGAAATTTTTTTTGATCAATTTTTGCTCCAAAATTTATTGCCACATCTTCAATTATAACTAATTTTTTTTGATATCTTTTATTAAATTCTAGGATGTTTTTTTTATTAGAAAAAAGATGTGTAAGTACTAAACCCGCTGTTTTTTCATTTATTTTTTTATCTAAATCAACCTCCAAAGGCAAACCTGTTTTTAGATTTATTTCTACATAAATTGGTTTTCCTCCTGCATATAAAATTGCATTTACTACTTCCGTTAGAGTGTATGGGGAAATTAAAATCTCATTTTTTTTATCAGAAATTATAACTTTAAAAATATTATAAGCGGCTACCCTTCCTTGAGAGGTTACTAGTAAATTATCAGTATGTAGAAAATCTTTTAGTTTTTGTAAAAAAATTTTTTTATACTCTTTTCCTTGATTAAATATAAAGCTTAATAAAACTTTAAAATAAATTTTTTTACTAGTATTAATGTTTATTCTTGTTTTTTTTATCATGTATAATTATTTTTTTTGAAATGTATCTAGAATACATCATTAAAAAATAGTTTGGGTAATGTAAGCCTTCTTTAATAGATGACCCATCTATAATATGAACGTTCTTAAATTTTGTTAATTCACATTTGTCATTTAATATTCTTTTTCCATTTTTATATTTGTAGATAAGTGTGCTCGTATAATGTGCATCTGATCCATTATCAAGAAATTTAAGATTCTGCATTGGGAATTCAAATAACCTAAATTTTTTTAAAAAAGAGTTAAGTTTATTTCTTAATTTAGATATGATTTTTTTTTGTAAATTTTTTTTTGAATAAATAAAAACTTTTCTTTTTTTAATATCAATAAATGTATTTGAATATTGAGGTGGTAAAAAGATACTACCTATAAAAAAAAATTTTTTTATGAATGTAAAAAAAATATTCAAATTAGTAATTCTAAAAAAAGAATTTGCAATATTATTCAATTGCATAAATGATCCACTAAATTTTTCATTTTTAATAAAAATATTAATATTTAGTAATGATAAACTAAACTTAATTTTGTTATTTATCATAAATGGTAATAAAAAACTGTAATACATTATTTTTAGAATTGGGGTGTGAAACAATCTATATTTCTCTGAAAGACCAAGCATTCTATCAGCTAAAATTGTTGAACCAACTGTGCCAGCTGAAATTATTACTTTATTGAACTTGTTATTTTTCAATTTTTTCTTTTTTGATATTAATAAATATCTATTCTTATTTTTTTTTATATTTTCTATGAATGTATTGGGTATGTAGGTAAAGTTTTTATCTTTTAATAAATGAGATATTTGAAATTTTGCATTGTATGCTTGCTTGTTATAATTTCCTAATAAATCTACATTATTATAGTCATTCATACTTAATTTTTTTTTATCAAACTGATTAATTGCCAATAAAAGCTTGCTAAAATATATCGATCTATTTTTTGTATTTAAGAATTTTTTAATTAATTTTTGTTTAAAAAAAAAATCATAAAATTTAAATTTTCTTTTTTTTATTCCAATTTCTCTATTTACATAATTTTGCTCATTCAAGATTGAGCTACCAAATGAATATTTTTTTAGATAGCTTTTACTTGGAATTTCTAAACCAGCACCCCAGTAATTGCTTAATCCTCCAGAAATTAAACTGCTTACTAAAAAAAAATTTTTTGTAGTTATATTATATTTTTTTTTAAATTTCTTTATTGACCTTATTAATGGTTTGTTATCAAATTTTGGTGACTTTTTTAAACTTGGTAAAAATTTAGCTGTTAATTTATTCTCAATATCGTCTGTAAAATTTTCTGAGTCAATTAAATGCACTTTGTAATTATACTCAAGAAAAGTTTTAGCTACAATTATTCCAGATGTACCTGAGCCAATGATTGCTATATTCATAAAAATAAAAATTATTTTGTTATTAATTAACAATTATATATTAATATTATTAATGATATAAATTTTATTTTTTTTTAATACTACAACTTAAATATTTTAATTTAAATTTAATGCATAAAAACTTACTTCTTGTCGAAATTAATGAATGTGATTTTGATTATTTTTTATATGGATCTAAAAAATATAAATATCCTGAAATCAAGAAATTGTTTTTGGATAAAAAAAAATTAAATACATTTACTAATGATAAATTTGAAGGTTTCAATTTAGATCCATGGGTTCAATGGGTTTCTGTGCATACCGGCAAACTTTCTACAGAACACAAAATTTATAGACTTGGGCAAAAACTTAATAAAACCAATAAACAAATATGGGATAAACTTTCTAAAAAAAATATTACAAGCACTATTTGGGGCGCATTTAATTCAACATTAAATTCCAAAAAAAATATAGACTTATTCTTTCCTGATCCTTGGAGCTTTGAAGAAAAAGCATTTCCAAATGATTTTAATAATTTTTTAAAGCTACCAAGATATTATGCTCAAAACTATCCTGCAGTAAATAAATTTAAAACTACTTATTTTGGACTAATTTTTTTTTATAAAATAATTTTCTCCAAATCTTTTTTTTATTTACTTCGAAATTCACTTCAACTATTAAAAATTTTTTTAACCTCAGGATTAAAAAGTTTTAACTTATATTTTTTTTTAGATTTAATTTCATTACTAATTGTAAAAAAAAATCTAAACAAAAATAAATCTAATTTAACAATTATAACCTTAAACTCATTCGCTCATTATCAGCATAATTATTGGAATGATAAACAATATGAAAAGATTTACTTTTGGTATCTAAATAAAATAGTTAAACTTATTGACGAAATTTCAAAATCTTATAATTCAACAATATTATTCAATGGTTTTTCTCAAAAAAAAATTAAAAATGAATATTATTTAAGACCAAAAAACCCAAAACAATTTTTAAAAAGTGCCGACTTAAATTATTTAAGTATAGAGCCAAATATGACAACTGGTTCTATAATAAATTTTAGAAATATTGATGATAAAAATAAGGCGATAAATAAACTTAAAAGCTTAAAAATTTATGATTACCCAATTTTTGAAATAGAAGATTATAAGAATAAGAAAAGTATCTTTTGTAAATTTTCTTTAGTTTCTAAAAAAAATAAATATTACTTAAGATCTCTAGAAAAAAAAAATTATAAAAACTATTTTAAAAAACCTAAAAAATTATTTAAAAAAGATAAACTCAAAAATGATGATAAGTTACTTATTGATTATATATTAAAAGATACTGTATTTTTGAAATCATCCAGTAAACATGTGCGTAAGGGAGTTCTTTACTATAAAAACTTTATATTTTTAAAAAAAAATATCCATAAGAATAAAATACATAATATAGATATTTTTAAAAACATCGTAAATCATTTTGAATAAATTTTTTTAATATGGCGAAAAAAAAAATTTGTATAATTTTGCCCTGCTACAGAGTTAGACATAAAATATATACTGTTTATAAAAAATTAGTAAAAAAGAAAATAGATTGCCTTATATTTGTTGATGACAAATGTCCTGATGGAAGTGTCTCATATTTACAGTCTAAGATAAAAAAAAATAAAAAAGTACAGTATATATTTTTAAATAAAAATTATGGTGTTGGTGGTGCTACACTTAAGGGTTTTAGATCAGCATACAAACAAGGATTTGAAATTTTAATTAAATTTGATGCAGATAACCAACATAAAACGGTAGACCTAATTAAAATAATAAAAAAACTAAGCCAACAAAATGTAAATTTTTGTAAAGGATATAGAAATTTAAACTTAAAAGACTCCTTTAAGAGAGGCATGCCTTTAATTAGAACTTTAGGTGCAAGTGCTTTGACCTATATCTCTCAAATTAATACAAAAAATTATGAATTAAAAGATGTGACTAATGGATTATTTGGAATGAGATCCAAGGTATTAAAAAAAATCAATTTAAAAGGCTTAAAGCTTAATTATTTTTTTGAACAAGACTTAATTTTTAGAATATCTTTACAAAAAATAAAAATACATCAAGTTAATTCTGAAGTTATATATAATGATGAAACAAGTAGTATGAATGCTTTAAAAAGCATTATTCCTTTTTTAATTTATCATTTTCAAAATTTTTTTTATAAAAATTAAGATTCCGTATGAACTAAAAATCATTATGAATGGTAAAAAATATAGAGAAAATCTTCCACTCCAATCGGCAAAGGTCAACCCCACTAAAATCATAGAAAATAAAATAAAAAAAATTATAAATCTTATAGAAAAATTATTTTTAGGTCTTTTTGCAAGTCCATAAATAAATCCTAGATAAAAAATTAAATTAAAAAATATAATGTAATAGTTGTGTAAATCTGAATAATAAGGTCTTGCTCTAGCTATAAGCCAAAAAATTTTAAAAAAAAATATTTTAAAATATTCATAGTAATTAGCTATAACGAATTGTGAATAACCTAATAAAGAGTTTTGATAATTTTTGTTAATCAATTCATTTGATAAACATGATGTTTTACAAATCTGATTATTTTCAAAAGACCATCCCCAAATTATTCCTCTATTGAGCGACTCTATAAAATTAAGATTTTCAAAGTATGCATTTATTAAATAATATGTTGGAAATATCATAATTAATAAAATAGCTAAGAATAAAATTATATAATTTTTTTTTGCATGATTTATTAAAAAAAATAAAATACATAACATCAAACTAAATAGAAAGAGCATTCCATTAGGTCTAATTGAAATCAAAAATGCGAGTAAAAATATAATTATTGGTATGTATTGCTTTTTATAAAAAACAATAAAAAAAGTTAAGATTAAAGATAAATCTATAAATAGTATCTCAGTAAGAATATAAAAATTTCTAATTTGAATAGGAAGATAGAATAAAAATAAAGATAAACAAATAATAGCTGATTTTACTCCAAAATATTTTGTAGTAATTTTATACAGACAATATGAACCTATGAATGTTAATATAAACTGCAATAAAACTACATATATTAATGGAAGCTCAAAATACAAAAATGGTATTAAAAAAAGAAGATATCCAAATTTTGATTTATAATCAAAAATTGAACTCCATCCATTTAAAATATTTTTGCTTTCTCTAAGATAAAAGCGACTATCATTACCTAATTTTACTCCATCTTCTAAATTTCCAGCTTTAATATATTCATTAAAAATAAAATAAAATAAAATCGAAATAGCCCAAAAAAAATAAATTAGTACAAGATATAAATTATGGTTATTAAATTTGAAATTTCTATTCATTATCTATTAAAAAATTTAGAATTTATTTTAATCCTAAATTTTTTTTTAATTCTGCCTGAGCAGCTGATAGTCTTGCAATAGGGACTCTATAAGGTGAACAAGAAACATAATTCAAACCTGCTTTAGAGCAGAACTCAATACTTTTCGGATCTCCACCATGTTCACCACAAATCCCAAGTTTCAATTTTTTATTTTGACTTTTTCCCCTTTCAACAGCAATTTCAACAAGATCTGCGACTCCATCATCTATAGATATAAATGGATCAATTGAGAATATTTTATTATCCAAATAATCGTTTAAAAATTTACCGCTATCATCTCTGCTAATTCCAAATGTTGT
>Ga0181564_10005919_pt1 | contig 10087 bp, 7 predicted proteins | sample 011ome_24_FD_134512 | JGI IMG/M metagenome (GOLD analysis project Ga0181564, IMG submission 134512) | Coastal salt marsh microbial communities from the Groves Creek Marsh, Skidaway Island, Georgia - 011513CT metaG (megahit assembly) | ecosystem: Environmental > Aquatic > Marine > Intertidal zone... | reverse complement strand
TTTATATTTAAAGAATCAAAGTTTTGTTCAATAAAGGCAAAAAAAGACATTCCTTTTCGTTTTGACTCCTCATCAACTAAATAGTGCACCTCATCTAACTCTTTAATGCCATTAAACGTAGACCTATCCAAGTCAATCAAGCAACAGTTTCCATTAATATCTGCTAATAAATTTCTTTTTGTTAAGTCGCCATGCATAAAACCAGTAGCAACATTAATTTTTTTTTCAAGATCAAAAACAAACCCACATCTTGACTCAACAACAGTGAAATTTGGACAAAGATATAAACAGTCACGAATACTCAAATCTTTTTGTACATATATAGAATTCTCAATATCTATTGATTCAAGTTTTTTAACATAATCACTGTAGAGTTCTTTATTTTCAATAAGTAAATCCATTTTGTAACCACTTTCTAATTTTTGAAATGAGTAGTTAAAAAATTTTTTAACATTATTTTTAATAGCTTTGTTATAAAAATTAAAATCTTTTTTCAGCGATGCAGAAGCCAAATCCGATAATGGTATTTTTATAACACTATCTTTATAAAAAAGAACTAAAACTCCTGTTCCAGAAAGTAAAAATTTACTAAAGCCCCTTTGATCAACCAAATTTTTTAACAAACTATGCCCTATATATTGTTTGTGCATGTAAATGTTTTTTTTTGATAATATCAAAACAACAAAAAATACGATAAATGGATTAGATGATTTAAGGATGAATTCTTTAAATTTATTTCTCAGTTTTTTCATATTTTAAATAATTAGGTTGTTGCTAACCCGTCAACTGTAAAGTTCGCCTCACCAACGAAAACTTAATCAGGGCATTAAAGCAGTAAACAGCGCTTGTTGCCCAAGCTGCACCTAATAAACCATATTTTGGTATTAAAACGATATTGAATATAATGTTAAGTAGAACCACTAAAAATGAAACATACATATTCCATTCTGGCTTACCTGCAGCAGCAATACAGTTAGAGTAGATTCGCCCGCCTGCACCTGCAATAATACCCGGCAGTAACCACAAAAATGCTGGTAGTGCACTCACATAATTCTCTCCAAATATTGGTTCCAGAAAAAAGTAAAGTAGTAATCCTGCAAGACCACTGAGTATTGTAGTCACGACAGAGACAAGCCAGAAGAATTTATTTGTTAATTTTAATCTTGCTTTTGAATCGTCATGCATGGCGGATAATCGCGGCAATAGCACAGTGCTAGCTGCCTGCGAAATCATCCATAATTTTTCTGCAATATGTATTGCAATAACATAAACACCGGCTGCCGCCGGGTTCAGGAAAAAATTGACCAAAAACAAATCTGCTCGATAATTTACAAAGGCTAGAATGTTTGATAGATGAGCACGCAAACCATAACTAACTGTCTTACGGACATAACTATTATCAGATTCGTAGTGCGAACCTTTTTGCTGACTTGGAGAGTATCGTCTCATAAAGATCATAACAACAACCAACCCTACGAACTGGCCAACAAAATAACTAACTAAAGCTCCCGACACGCCTAGCCTTAATACGACTAGTGCAATGAAGACGAAAACCAAGTTAACATACGGCGGCAATAGTATGGTCAAGTTAAATGCCTTAAAATCCTCCAACCCCTGAAGTATAGAATTTAAAAAACCAAGCAAGATTGCTATTGGGAAACTAGCAACAGCTATCAACAAATATAACAAAGGTATACTTGGAAATAACTCATCACCCCAAACTAGAAGTACAGGAATAATTATAATTAATCCTGAAGTAACAATCATTGATGCTAGTCTAATATTAAATTTTTTAGCTTGGTATGGATCGAAACTTTTACGACTTATGTGATATGTAGTTGCAGGTCCAACACCAAGACTTAGAAAAGATACCATCATAGTCGGGACCAAAATTGCTAACGCGTAAAACCCATTTCCCTCGGGTCCAAGTTCTCTGGCTATTATCATGATCAACAGAAACTGAGCAATTGCTACAAGAAGTTGACGAACAAGGGTCAAACCCATATTCTTTCGAAGAAGTGACCCATTTATGAAATGTAAGGATTGTCGTTCTAATGAAGAAATCATTTATTGCCCAGCTTAGTATTAGTTTCATTAAATCCAAATTTTTTGACAATCCGTGCTGCAATATCATTCAAAACGATTTCATGTTTTTGATCACAATCAATGACTTCTACATTGCTAACTGAATACATATACTGCTTGTAGGCTTTATTAATTTTTAACATATGATCATATGAAAAATCCTGCTTTCTTGAATAAGCAACCTCCGGACTCACATCCATAAAAATCACCATATCTGGCTGTATCAGCATCCTTAGACGGAAAATAGATCTATACAATTGTTTTAAAAGCCCATCTGGCTTAGAGTTATTGTCGATGTTGACTTTTCGTGAAATAAGATCATCGTAGATGTATCTATCGGCTAAAACTGTGTTGCCAATTGACAAGTGATAGCAAGCCCCTAAAGATCTTAGTTGTCTATCAATAAGAACCAAGGTTCCAACAAAAACTCTTAGATTCTTTGGCCAATTAACTGACTTGGCTAAAAGGAAAGATAATCCCGGCAGCCAATACTCATTACTGCCGAAATACATCCGCTTTACACCTGTAGCTTTAAAATAGGGTAAGTTCATTATATAACCTACAGCGCTTGACTTGCCTGACCCATCCACTCCTAAAAAGGCAATTAGATGGCCCTTCTTATTTACCCTGTAAGGTGGAAAAAAGAGGTTTCTCCTTAACATTCTTATCGCCTTCGTTATGTGTTTGAATTTTGATTTTACTAACCTGAGTTTATTTACTTTAAATAGTGATTTAGCTTTGAAGGCATATTTTTGGCGTAACTCATCCCAATCCTTAGCTACTATGATCGATGATATTATTTCTTCCCAGCTTGCAATAGAACCTTCAACCTGGGATTGAATATAGCCCGCCTCAACGTCTCTTAAATATTGATTTAGGAGATACCTTTTTACTTCATCCAAATCCTTTGTAATCTCTCCTTTTGACATCAACCTAATAAGGAATATAAGTGGAATATAATCAACCATAGACAAGGTATTTACCTCCCTATAGTCGATAGATAGCTTCTCAACATCAAGAGATAAAACTAACGGCTTAAATCGCTTATCACCAGAAAAAATATTGGTTGAAAGATCAATCATCGCCATCTTATGGGTGTCTAAGTCGAGGCCAAATAAGTAAAAGTGATCTTCGTTAACCTTATTAAATTTAAAACCTGCCTTTAGTGCAATATCCAAAAAAGAAGATAAGGAAGTTTTGCTTGTCAAAATATCGACATCACCACGGGCACCTTCTAGATCATTACTAAGATGATTTAAGCCTTTGTACACACAATAATTAATCTCTAGGCTACTTAGCTCCTGAAATAAAAATTCATATATTTTCAACATTAGTTAATACCAATTAATAGTAGAGGTCTTTTTTTTACTGTAGGATTTCAGAACACTTTACATCGAATCTAGCATCTGATCAATGATACCAACTTTTTTCACATAATATGTGCATACGTTAGTATCAGCATAAAGAGTTAGGTAATCTTTAGATGTCCTCCATTCATAAGCTCCTACCCATGTAGTTTTTACATTTCATTTAGGTATTTTATTGACTATAAAGATTATTTTCTATAGTTTTCAAGATTTATTGAGATTTGAAGGATAAAGCCTTTTTTACTCTTGTAATAAAGGATCATTTTTTTCTCATCCGATATTAATGCACTTATTTAACAAAACTGAGTTAATAAATGAATTTGATATGATGATTTCTGGTAAAAAATCTTTTACATGGCAAATATGGAGATGGATAAAATTTGTTAGATGGTGCCAAATCTATGATAATGAAGCATAATATACTCTATTAAAATACTGAGATTATATGAAAATATTAACAGTTCTAGGAGCAAGACCTCAATTTATTAAAGCTTCTTCAGTATCTCGCGTTCTTTTAAAATCAAATAACATTAATGAAATTATCGTTCATACAGGACAACATTTCGATCAAAACATGTCTGAGATTTTTTTTGAAGAATTAAATATCGCAAAGCCTGATTATAATCTAGGTATTGGAGGAAGTAGTCATGGGGAAATGACTGGCAGGCAACTAGAAGCTTTAGAGAATGTAATGGTTGATGAGCAACCAGACTGTGTAATTGTTTATGGAGATACAAATTCGACTTTAGCAGGAGCGATTGCTGCTGCAAAACTAAATATTACTTTAGTTCATATTGAAGCAGGTTTAAGAAGTCAAAACAGAAAAATGCCAGAGGAGATTAATAGAATCTTAACTGACCATGCTTCAGATATATTATTTACGCCTACAGATTCAGGTGCAGAGAATCTTATTAATGAAGGCATTACTAATGACAAAATTTTTAACGTTGGTGATGTAATGTATGACGCTTCAATTTTTTTTAGTAAAAAAGCAGTTAAATCTAAAATTATCGATGATCTTAATATTGATCATTTTGTTTTAGCAACTATTCATAGGGCTGAAAATACTGATAACCCTGAAAGACTTGAAAAAATTTTTAAAGGACTATCAAAATCTACAATACCTGTTATTTTACCATTACATCCTAGAACAAAATCTTGCCTTGAAGAATTTAATATTAAACTTGGAGAAAATATTAATTTAATTGAGCCAGTTGGTTATCTTGAAATGATTTGGTTGGAAAGTAACTGTCAAATTATTTGTACCGATTCAGGTGGCGTTCAAAAGGAAGCATATTTTTTTAAAAAACCCTGCATCACTATGAGAGATGAAACTGAGTGGATTGAATTAGTTGATAGTGGATGGAACACTTTAGTGGGAGCCAGTGAGCAAAAAATTAGCTCAAAAGTAAATAACTTTGATGTTCCAAAGGAATATAGAGCTTTGTATGGCGAAGGAAATGCTGCAAATATGATAATAGATATTTTAAAAAAAAATGTTTAAAAAAATTATAGGACTCTAATATGAGGATTGCTCTTCTTGGTGATATAGCAGCATTTGGGAAATATTGTCTAAGGAATGACAAAAACTTATTAAATTATTTTGATGATATAAAAAAATATCTATCTATATTTGACCTTGTAATAGCAAATCTTGAGGCACCTTTTGTAGTTAATGAAAAACCAATTAGTGGCAAATCTGCAACAGTATGTGCTCATCCTAAAAATATTGAATTAATAAAATATCTTGGCATTACACATTTGAATTTAGCTAACAATCATATTGGCGATTATGGATTAGATGGTTATGAAAGAACTGTTAAGTTAATTGAGGATAACGACCTTAAGTGGTTTGGAGCTGAAAATAAACAACTTAATTTAAATTATGATGGTGAAAAAGTTGCCTTAATGGGTTTTTGTTCATTTAATACAAATCCTTCGCCAGTAAAGTCTAAATCTAAATTTGGACTAAATTATTTAGATGTAAATAAAGTTATAGAAAATCTTAAAGATAATGCTGAAAAAGGATATTTTAATATATTGTCAGTCCATTCTGGACAAGAGCATATTCATATGCCAAGTAGCGATGATGTTAAGTTTGCAAGACATCTTGCAAATCAATTTAACTATGTATATTACGGCCATCATCCTCATGTAATTCAAGGCTTTGAGAGAGTGAATAAATCCGCAATATTTTATAGTTTAGGTAATTTTATTTTTGATGATGTTTACACTTCAAAAGATAAAGAAAAACCTCTTATTGCATTAACTGAGTCAAATAAGACAGGAGGTATTGGAGAGATCGAAATAAATAATGGATTTATTAAAAAAAGTTGCATTACACCAATATATTTAGATGAAAATAAAATGCTTGTTGGAGAGGAGGTTCAAACAGCAAATCTCAGTGAATATGATGCACATTTAAGAAATGCTTGTTCAAAAGAATACAATCTTGAGCGATCTAGAGCCATATCAAGTTATATCTCTTCAAGGAAAGAAATGAGAGATTTTAAGTGGTATATTTCTCGATTAAACTTAAATTCATTGGGAATAATTATTAAATCAAAGCTAAATTCTTTTTTATACAATAAACACTTCAGTTCAAAACTAAAAAACTATGGAGATTGATTAAATGACTTTTCCAACAGTTGCAATTGTGAAATCAGATTTTCATGATAATCATACAAGTGTATGGGGTAATGTATGGATAAATTATTGTGAAGAACATAATATAAAATTTAATCTAATTGACTGGCGATCATTTGGAGCTTTTGAAGAGCTTGCATCTCATGATATTGTAATGTGGCACTACAGTCATTATTCTTCAGATGAAATGTTGTTTGCACCAAATATCCTTATTGCCTTAAAAGAAAGAGGCTGTAGAATTTTTCCTGATTTATCAGATTCTTTACATTTTGATGATAAAGTTGCACAAGCATATTTATTACAAGCTTTGGGGTTAGATGCTCCAATAAACTATCCCCTACATTCATTAGACTCCGTTGACGAATGGATAGATAAAGTAGGAAATTTTCCAGTTGTAGCAAAACTAAGAACAGGGTCTGGTTCTAACAATGTATCATTAATAAAAAATAAAAATGATTTAAAGAAATATGCAAAAAAGATGTTTAATAGTGGTATTGATTCTAGACCAAGTACAGCTTTTAAGCTTAAATCAAATATCAAATCTACAAAATCATTTAAGGAGTTTTTTAATAGACTAAAGAGGGTACCAGAATTTTTATTTTCTAGAAAAAGTGCAAAAAATCTGCAAAAAGAAAGAGGTTATGTTTATTTGCAAGAATTTATTGATGATGTTGACTATGATTTAAAAATAGCTATTGTTGGTGATCGTTTAAGTTTTGTTTCTCGGGGAACTAGACCAGGTGAATTTAGAGCTTCAGGAGGTGGTAACTTATTTTATGATAGAACTTTAATGGATACGGATATGATTAAATCAGCTTTTTTAGCATACGATACATTAAAATCAGATTGCACTGGTTTAGACATGATTAAAGATCCAAGAACAAATAAACCAATAATTTTAGAGGTAAGTTATGGTTTTTCTCATGAAGCTCAATTAGGTGCAAATGGTTATTTTGATAGAAATGCTAAATGGCATGATGAACCATTTAACCCTCCTGCAGCATTATTGCAAAAAATAATAGAAGAAGTATCAGCCTAATGAAGGTCTTGTTTGTTGTAACAGCTTTTTATCCTGAACAAGCAATAGGATCTATAAGAATTTCAAAATTTGCAAAATATCTTCATGCTCAAGGAGTTGATATTTCAGTGATTTCTTTAACACCACCTCCATGGGCAGCAAGAGATGAATCTCTATATTTTGAGGGCCTCAAAAATATCAGTTGGGATGTTGTTGACCAATCAATAGTTTTTAAAACAATATTTCAAAAAATGAGAGTTGCAACAATTGGAACTGTTCCTGGAAATGCGGGTGTTGCATCCAATGCTTCACAAAGTTCAATCAAATCTAAAATTCATTCAGGAGCTCAATTTTTCTATACTCTTTTAAAAGGCATAGATTGGACAATTCGTATTAGAAAGCATGCTTTAAAAAACTCAAAATTTAAAGATTTTGATTTTATTTTTTGCAGCTACCCAAGCTTTGCCTCTCCATTCAGTGGGATACAATTAAAAAAATTAGGAATTGGTAGACAACTAGTCGTTGACTTTAGAGATCCAATTTTATCAGCAAAAACATCAGTATTTAATATTAGATATTTATTGCAAAAATATATTCTTAAAAATACGGATCTAGTAACTTTCGTTTCCAAAGGAGTTAAAAATCAAGTTAACAAAAGCATTCCATCATCAAACTATCTCATAGCTCCAAATGGATTTGATCTTAAAGATCAAGAAAATCTAGAGGTAACTAATATTGATATTTCAACCAGGTGTACTTTGAGGTTTGTCTATACAGGAGCAATTTATGGAGGTAAGAGAGATTTGAGGCCTTTCTTTGAGGCTATTTCAGATATCATAACTTCATCGAACCTCAATAAAAGTATTATTCAACTTGAATATGCTGGAAAAGAAGGACATCTATTTTTATCTCAGGCTAGTGAATATAACTTAAGTGATTATGTTGTTGATCATGGTCAACTAAGCAGATTAGATTCTCTCAAACTTCAAAAAGAATCAGATATATGTTTATTGGCAACATGGAATACATCTTATGAGCAAGGTGCTTTGACTGGGAAAATATTTGAATATTTTATGTTTAAAAAACCAATTGTAGCTATTGTAGTTGGCGATATGGCTGGTAGTGAGATTTATAATATAATTGATAGTATAGGTGCAGGACATTGCTTTGAAGAAGCGGCCAGTGATTCTAAACAAAAACTTATTGCTTGGCTAGAAAATGCAATTGATGAAAAATATAAAACTGGTGAGATAAAAAATACCTATAATGATAAAGTGAAAAGTTTTGATATTTATGAAGTAGTTATTAATTTAAAAGCTAAGCTAGATCAGATGACGAAAGATCAACCTCTCCTATGAAAGGCTTATCAATCTCAGGCGAAAAAATACTCATGTTTGGACTATTCTTAACTCCATTCACCTCACTAAGATTTGGATTTGTTGGACCTGGTGAAATTTTTATTCTTTTGGCAACCATGATAGCGGTCTTTAATAGTGGATTCCTTATTCGAATAGATTCAAAATTAAAGATATTTTATATATTTTGGATAATTTTTATAGTTATTTCTATATTTGGCTTGTATTACAATAACTTTTTTTTAGATTACCCTAGTGGAACAATCGAAGCAATGACATTCGATTTGTTTTCATATATTTTTATTATTTTAACAATTTCAATTATTGGTCATTATGCAAGTGCAAATGATGATTTTTCTGTCAAATTCTTTCAAAGGCTTTTTGTTTACTGGGCTTTTGCTTATGTAATACTTTTTGGAATTAGTTTTGTTACGCCATCAATTCTTGGAATGCCCCTTCTATATAAGGAGTACTTTTCTCCACTTGTACAAAATGTTCATCAAGCTGCTATGATCACCGCAGCAATGTCTTTTGTCATGCTATATCTATGTATTGAAAGTCAGAATTTTTTTCCTAAATTATTATTCTTTATTGCTACATTTTTATTTGCATCTATGGCTATTGGAAGTGGTTCCACTAAAGCAATGCTGGGTATTTTAGTTGGAGGATTGATCTGCATCATTCATTTAATAGGTTACAGACCAAAAGGTCGAAGAAGGGTGTTTTATAATATGATTGTTTTCTTTGTAACATTAGCCTTTATGTTAGTTTTCCTTTCTGTTTATACTGATGAATTGATTTTTTTAGCTGTTCAGTTTTTTACTGAGAGTGATGGTGCGAGTGGCGCAAGGCAAAAGCTCTATACCACAGGTTTTATAAATGGATTAAGCAGCCCATTGATTGGATTTGGACCCGGTGCTCATGTTCCATATAAGGGGAGTTTTTGGGATGCACATAATTCAACTTTAACAATCTTTCTTCAAGCTGGATTATTTGGTGTATTAAATTTTGTATGGTTCAATTTAAAAGTTCTAAAAAAACTATCTATTAATTTTGCATTGTTTGGTGCCATTGTAGCGATAGGTATGTATATACTTGGAGGCGATATACTTCGTCGTCTTCCAATATGGATCATCTTAGTAGGTTTATATTATTTTGCGCTTTATCAGTTGAGACTAAATAGTAGACCTAATTTAAAAAAGTTAGCTCCATAAATTAAATTAAGAAATATAAATTGAATAATAAAAAAAATAGATTTCTTTTAATTGCAAGCCACCCAGCATCTCTTATAAATTTTAGAGGTCCACTAATAAGATCTTTAACAGAAAAAGATTTAGAGGTGCATGTAGTTGCACCAGACATATTTCAAGATAAAGAAACTGTTTCACAGCTCAAAGATTTAGATGTTAGGGTTCATGAAATTGCTCTAAAGCGAACAGGTATGAATCCGTTGGCTGATTTAAAGTCTATATATCAACTTTATAGGCTCATGAAAAAAATTAAGCCTCACTACTCAATGGGATATACTCACAAACCTGTAATTTATGGAAGTATAGCAGCATGGTTTGCTGGAGTTCCAAAGCGATTTGCACTAGTTACAGGTCTTGGATACGCCT
>Ga0181564_10005912_pt1 | contig 10091 bp, 4 predicted proteins | sample 011ome_24_FD_134512 | JGI IMG/M metagenome (GOLD analysis project Ga0181564, IMG submission 134512) | Coastal salt marsh microbial communities from the Groves Creek Marsh, Skidaway Island, Georgia - 011513CT metaG (megahit assembly) | ecosystem: Environmental > Aquatic > Marine > Intertidal zone... | reverse complement strand
GCGCGCGGGCGGGGGGCGGTGTTTTGGTTTTTCCCCCCGCCGCGCGGGGGCCCGTCCCTGTGTCCCCGCGTCGGGGAAAAAAAGGCCCCCCCCCCGGGGGGGTCGCCGGCGCCCCCCCCCGCCGCGCCGGGCGCCTCGGCGAGATTAAGCTTCACGCTTCCCACCGCGTTGGTCCCCGCTTCGAACCTGTGGACGCCCCCCTTGTACGTCCCCGAAGCGTCGAGCAGCGCGTCGTGCATGACGACCGCGGGCGACGAAGGCTCGTCGACGGAACCGGGCGCTGGCTCGAACTCCTTGCCCGGCCACTCCACGGCGTCGCCATGCACGAGAAACGCGTGGCAGTCGTGTTGCTTCACCGTCCCCACGAGCGACTCGGACCACATCTCGGTCCGGCGGTAGCCCACCCTGAGGTTGGTGACGGGATCGGGGTCCATCGCCGCGGAGACGCGCGCGGGAGCACGGCGGGGGCGGCGGCGCGCGTGGCGGCGAGAGACTGCGGCGACGAAGCTGTGCGAGACGCGGAACACGCGCATCGCAGACGCCTCGGGCGCGGGAGACAGTGTCTCCGTCCCCGGGCGACTTGGGAGCGAACGAGCGCGGCAAACGACATCAAACCTTTCTAAAAATATTACAAGCGCTTTTGCGTCCCCCGCATTCACGGCGCGACGTTGAAACCTAAGCTCGCCATCTTCTCCGCGCACTCGCAAGCGCACGCGGGCGTTTTCTGCCCGAATATCCCGCACACGCCCTTCACGACCAGCGCGCTCGGGTCTTCGCACGTCGGCGCGCACTTCGTGCCCTTCGGCACCTGTGAATCGCACTCGCCGAGGGCGCCGTTGGCTGGGACCGACACCGAGAAGTCGCAGTGACGGTTATCCCACGCGGCGGGGGGTCCGTCGAACGCGGCGAGACTCGGCGGGTACACCTCGCGGCGACACGCGATCGGGTCTATCGGCGTCGCGGTGCTATTACAGTTCGCGAACTTCGTCAGAAAGGCGGTGGCGCCGAGGAACATGTTCGACGTGTCCGCGTCGGCGGGAACGGTCCAGCCGGTGACGTCTTCGTCGAAGCTCGTTTTGTCCTGAAACAACCCTTCGAAGCTCGTGACTCGGCTCACGTCCCAACCTGGCATGTCAGTCGCGCCACCGTTTAGACAATCCGCGCCGCACCGCGAACAGCAGAAGCGGCCGCTCCCAGACGGGACGGCCGGCGCGACGCACGAAGGGTACAGCGTGAGGTCGGGGTTGACCGTCGCGGCGATGCAGTTATCCACCGCAGATTTGAGTGACACCTTGGAAAAAGGTGAATAAGGCAGGTACGTGCCATTCAGTTCGACTTGAACCGTCTCTACGTCCGCGTCCGACAACAGGTCGGCGTACCACCGGAACTCCGCGACGTCGCCTTTGAAAAAAAGCGTATCCCGATCGGTACCATTCGCCTGGAAGCCGAACGAAAAGGCATCCATCATGTTCGTCGCGGTAAATCCTGTGACTGCGTGTGCGACCTTCGGGCACATGTCGCCGACGGCCACGTCTCCGTTCTGGGACGTTACCAACTGATATCCGGGGTCGCCGGTACCGGCGTGGAACTTGACGCGAATCGCCGCGATGTACGTAGCATCCGCAACGGCAAAAGCAGACGCCGGATATGCACCTCCGTAGTCTTCCGGCGTCCACAACCTCGTGTCGCCGTTCACCTCAGACGCGAAGCCGAAGCCCGTGGAAACGATCGCGCCCCACTCGAACAGTATAGATATCGGAAAATCGACGACGGTGCCGACGGCAAAGGGGCGGTACACCACGAACGCGGTGACGCCGGTTTGCCCCGGAACGCTGGCGAAGACTTCGCGCGCGCCGAGCAGCACCTCCAGTCCGGTGCCGATGACGTCGCCGGCGTCGTTGATCCCGAACCGGAGCGCGTTGTGCCCGTGGATCGCGCCGTTTACGAGCGCCGGCGCCTCCTGCGTCGTGGACTGCGCCTTCAAAAACGACAGCCAAGCGACCCTGTCGACCCACGTCTCGGGTCGGTACGCGGCGTCGAGGTCATCCGCCACGAGGTGCACCTTGAGAGCGTCCAGGCCGACAGGCGGGGCGCACTCGGTGAGCAAGACGGAGTACATCGTGCCCATGAATCCTCTGACGTTATCTGCAGTGTGACTGTGTTCGTCGTATCCGATGGAGATTGGGCCATCGGCGAAGCTCAGGGAAGGTTGTCCTCCCCCCCCCGATGGTGTCGCTCCCCCGGTCGGCGTCCGCTCGACGAGGGCGCCCGGTACCTCGTCCGCGCCGCAACTGCTCAAGCACGTGCTCCACATCTTCGCTTTCGCGGAAACCTGGTCGTAGTAGTACTCGAAGACGTACCGCGCGCCCTCGGTGAACGGTCCGGGACCCTCGACGTAACCGGAAGTCCGACTGTCAATCGGGCCGTTGCACTGCGAGTCCATGTACATATTCCCGACTGACGTGAAGCCGAGGCGATAGCCGCCGCACGAAGAACTGGCGCTGCCGCCCCATAACAGAAGTATCATAGTGGTAGTCGGCGTCGTCCACACCAGGTCGAGCCGGGCGTAGAGCGTCCTGTCCGCGGAAGCGGGAAACGCGTACGACGCCACGACGTTTTTCTGCTTCGAGAACGGTCTGTCACCGCTCGGCATGACGTCTAACACCGGCGCGCACGTGGGGACGTACCCGTACGGCCGGTTGAAGCCTTCGCCGCTGGGCAGGAACGAGAATCCGGGAACCTCGGTTGGGACGTTCCGTTGATAGGACCAGATGTTGGCCTGGCCCGTTGCCGCGCCGATCCCGAGACCGTGCATCTGTCCCCAGCAACGCATCGAGCCGTCTTCGAGCGCCGCGCACGTGTGGGAAAATCCGGGGGACACGCTGATCGCGGAGTCGATGCCGTAGATGGCCTCGTTCGGCGGTGACGAGGTGTGCACACCGAAAACTTCGCCGATTTTACCGCCGGTCTGACCGACCTGGCCGATCTGGCCCATGTAAGTGTCACCCCAACACATCACCCCGCCGTCCTGTAAGGTGACACAGGTGTGATATGCTCCACAAGACACGCTCGTCACCGGGTTGCCCGCGGGGAGGTTGATGACCGGGACGGCGGAGGATTTGTACTCCGTGCCTCCATCGGTTCCATCCCCGATCGCGCCGTAGGTGTTCTGCCCCCAACACATCACCGTTCCGCTCACGATCACGACGCACGAGTGGTAAAAGCCGACGGAGAGGCTTTTCGCCTTGATCGCCTTGCCGGTCAGGTCGACGACGGTCACGGGGTAAACCGAATTGATTGACCCGGTACCGTCCCCGAGGGCGCCGTTCGGGGTCTCTTGGTAACCCCAGCACTTCACAAAACCCGTCGAAAGCAAGGCGCACGTGTGATCATCTCCGGGACCGATGTCTACGATGCCGGTCATCGCGTCGCCGTTGGCGTCTTTCACGGCGGCCGGACCGGCCCCGATTGGCACCCCTGAGATTTGGTCCCCGATTTCGCCCCAGTCGCTGTTTCCCCAGCACACAGCCGTGGCGTTCTCGAGCACGGCGCAGCACGCGTTCCGACCGCAACGCGCAAACGACGCCGCGTCGACACCGGGAACGGATTTCGGCGTGAGCGCGTTCGTGGTGGTGCCGTCGCCGATCTGGCCTTTCTCGTTTCTGCCCCAGCACTTTACTGCGCCGTCGACGACGGCGCAGCAGAACTGGTACGCGCAACTCACGCTCTTCGGCGAGGCAATGCCGCTCACGTGTGCGCCGACGAAGTACCTCGAGTTTACCCCCGAGCCGTCCCCGAGTTGGCCGGTGAGCCCTACACCGCTCAGGCTGTTTACACCCCAGCAAAGCACCTCGCCGTCGCCGTTCGTCCCGCACGTGAACATGAAGCCGGTGCCATACGTCGTGACCGGCGAAGCAAACTCCAGCGGCGCGACGCACTCGTAGAAGCTCAGGGCGTGTACCGCGCCGCCCCAATCCTCGTCGATTGCGCCGTGACCGCCGGAGCCCACGGAGGCGTATCCGTCCGTCCACGTCAAACCATCATACCTGGTTCCCGGCGGCGTGACCTCCGTTCCGTCCACCCAGATCCGCAACTCGTTCGTGGCGTCTCGGAAGTACACCTCGAAGACGTACCGTGTGCTCGCGACCGGCGCGAACACGGCGAGATCGACCGCGTGTATCGCGGCGTCGCACTGCTGGCCCACGAACAACTGCGGTTGTTCACCGTTGTCCTTCAGCCCGAAAAACAAGCCGCCGCATTTATCCGCGGCACCCCACAAGAAGAGGTCTTGCCAGCCGCTGAGCGTGTCGGCGGTGGTGGCGTCCGCGCGGACGTACACGTAGCTCCCGGCTCGGTCGAAGGCGTACTCGGTGTCGATGACTTTCAACGCCTGCGACGTCGCGCTCGCGACCGCGGCGCAGTCGGGCTGAAACGCGTGTTGCTGGGCTCGCGCCGTCGGCGCGCACGACAGCGCGAGCGCGATGAGCGCCAGGAGAAATCGCGGCGCGCGCACGTACGCTCCGCGTCGAAAACCGAGTTGAGCGCGGCGCGTTCGCCTCCGGTCGCCGGCGCGCTCGCGTTGCGACTCCGAGACGTCGCGCTGGGTCGCCATCGCGCGCTTTTCGAACATGGCGTTTCGCGCGGTCGTGTCCACGTCCGCGTCAAAGTCCGTCGCGGATCGCCTCGAGGACGGCTCTGTCGCGGTGTCGGGGTTCGTGGGTGAGTCAGGCGCGTTCGTCTTCCCGGCGTGTGCGCACCCCCCATCATGCCAGACGAAGACCCGGCGTGCGGGGGTCGCGCGCGCCTCGAATCGGTCGCGTTGACGCGCGCGGCGCGCCTTCGTCGGAGAACAAGTGTACGTAGACTGGTCGGACAGAACAACGACGATTCCCCCAAATGAAAGGGGGCGCGGGAGTCGGACGGGCGGAGGCGGTCGTTCCGGGTTCGCGACGTTCCGGGGTTTCGCGCACGCACCCAGCGGAAGCGACTGGCAGGAGAGCACGAGGGTGCGCGGGCTGCGCGTTCGGGCGCGCGCGCGTTCAACAACGACGAGTGTGCGAGTCGCGATGTTCGGGACACGTCCGTTAAGGACGTAGTCACGTTTTGATGACGTGGACAGCACGATTTTTTTATTTTTTTTTTGACTTTCGACAGCACGATTTGCTGACTCCGTGCAAAATGCAAAATGCATTTCGTGCAAAAAACTTGACGACGCGACCCGACATGTCTCCGGACGATCCGACGTCCGGCACCCGGCCCGCACTCCGAGACGCGCGGAGGGCAGGGGGGGACGATGTCGTCCGCGACGAGGATGCCGGAGGTTTCGACGCGAGCGATGACGTCCGGGAGACCCCTCCGCCGCGCGCGGCTCTTCGCGTCGCCCCGACGTCGCGTCCACGCGTCCGCGCTCGCGGACACGGTGTCATCGGGCTCGCCGCTGGTCGCGTACGAGTCGGTCCTGGCGTCGTCTCCCCTGCTGACCAAGTGCGTCACCTCCGGCGTCGGGTTCGCGGTGGCAGACGTCGTGGCGCAGTCTCTGTCCGGCGGGTTCCGGGACGCCAAGCGCACGGCGGCGAACGCCGCGTTCGGCCTGGCGCTCTACGGCCCACTCAGCTCCGCGTGGTACGGCGCGCTGGATGCGTTCATCACGCCGGAGTCGCCCAACGGCGCCGCCGCCGTCGCCGCGAAAACCGCGCTGGACCAGCTCCTCTGGGCGCCGGTCCTCGTGACCGGGCTCTTCGCGTGGGACATGGCGTGCAAGGGCGAGCCGCTTTTCGTCGCGCGCGAAGGGCGAGAAGGAAACCCCGAAACCCCCCGGAAGGATCCTTCCTCCCGAAACCCGACGTCGAAACGCGACCGAAACGCGAGCGTTCGCGGCGGCGGCCTCGCCGCGAAACTCGAAGACGACTTGCTCGACACCCTGAAAGTCAACTGGACGTTTTGGCCCGCGTTCCACGTCCTGAACTTCCGGTTCGTCGCGCCGCCCGACCGCATCCTGTACATAAACGCGGTGCAGGTGCTGTACAACGTGTTCCTGGTGCTCAAGGCGGCGAAGCGGGGAAACGCGAAAGACGTCAAGACGAAAGAGTGAGGGAAGCGCCGGCAGTGACGCGAGAGTCGAGATTCGCGTGTCAAAACTTTTAGGGGAGGTGTCTGCGCGCCCGCGCGTCGCGGCGGATGACGCTCGCGGATGACGCTCGCCGCGCGACGCGTATAGTGGACGAGCTATATACGTAGTCTCTCTATCTATGACGAGCTATACTCGCTGCGTGATCATACACCTTCCGTCGAGATGCGCGTGCGCGTTCGCTTCGAGACGCGTTCGCTTCGAGACGCGTCTTAAAGAAGCACGGCGGCGGCGACGGCGTCTTCGATCCACGCGCCATCCTCGAGCAGCGCGTCGTTTTCCAGCGCGGGCTCGAGCCACCGGAACGTCGCCCGCGCGCCCTCGCGCGCGCGCGTCGCCGCCGCCAGCGCCGTTTCGGCTTCCGCGCGCGCCGCTTCGGTTTCGCGCATCGGGCATTCTTCCTCTCCCGCCTCGACATCGCCGCCCGTCGCCGTCGGCGCGACGCGCGCCAGGAGGAACGCGACGTACCTCCCCGCGCGCCGGCGCGACTCGGGACGCAGGGAAACGCACGCTCGCTCTTCTTTTTTTCCGGAACCGCGCGTCGTCGACGTCGACGAAAAAACACCCTCGTGCATCGCGCGGACTTCCTCGGGGGCGCAGCACGCGACGCCGGCGATGCCCGCCAGCGCGCCGGGTCGCTCCCCGAGAGTCACCGTGAACGCGACGTGCGCGATTTCCCGCTCTCCTTCCCCGCTCTCCTTCCCCGCGTCTCCCGACGCCGAACGGGAAACGTCCTCGCGCGAGGAAGCGTCTCCCGGAACACCCGGAACGCCGGAGGAAGAGGAGCACCCTAAACCGAGCCCGCACTTCTCGAGCAGCGCGAACCGCTTTAAAGAGGTGGCCTCGTCATCCTCCGAGGCGACCGCGCGTATGCCGTCGAGCAGCGCGTGCGCCGGGAAGGAAAAGGTCACCGCGCACCCCGCGTGCACGGGCGGGTCAGGCACGAACCCGTAGTGCAGCCACAGGTGTTCGTTGGTCAAGTCGGCGCCGTACGTCCACGTCACCTCCTCGCCTTTTTTCACGCTCCGCGCCGCGCGCCACGCCACCGCGTTTTCTTCGCCGTCCGTCGTCGGCGCCGCGGTCACCGCCGGGCCCGGGAACGCCGCCTCGGACGCCGCGGACCCCTCGAACGCCGCGCACGCGTGGTTCATCATGTCCACCACGGGCACGAGGCACCGCCGCGACGCCACCTTTGCGTCGGATGCGTCGGCTTCGGAGTCGCTTCGGTCCTTCTCGCTTCGAGTCTCCAGAGTCGGAACGCGTTCCAGACTCGGGCGCGTCTCGGCGGCCGCGTTTCCGCTTTTTTTTAGTGAAAAAACGTCCCCGCTTCCGGCGCCCTCCCTCCGTGCGACGCGGAACGTGATGGCGCGCGAGCGCACGGACGCCCACGCCCACTGGAACTCCTCGAGACCGAGCGCCACCTCGCCGGGAACGGCGTCCACCACGGCGGCGGCGACGTCCCAGGCGAGGAACAGGTCCGCGCGCGCGTCGTCCGCGGCGTCCACCAGACTCAGCGGCATCGCCGGCATGGCGCGCCGGAAAGCCGCGTCGTCCAGGAACAGAGGCGAGCTGGGAAGCGCCGCGGGGAGCGCGTCGACGTACGTGCCGAAGGGCGTGCGGCTCGGGTGGCGTCGCGCGAGCGCGACGAAGAGCGCAAGCGCGGTCTCCTCGGAGACGTCGGCGCCGCGCGTCGCGCGCGGCGCCGATTCGTACGCCGCGATGCCCGCGCCGAGGCCCAGCGTTTCGTCCGCGCGAGCCGCCGCGGCGTCGAACGCCGTGCACGACGCGGGGAGGGTCAGCACGGTCTCGCCGGGCGCGATGTCTCGCGTGGCGACCAGACCCCTCGGCGCGCCGGGAAAGGGCGCGCCCACCGCGACTTTGGGGCTCAGGCGCAGGCCATCCGCGGTGGCCCACGCGACGAGCGCGGCAGCCGCTTCGTCGGCGTCGGCGGCGGCATCCGGACCGGGGGCGGTGGCGGCGAGGCCGCCGCGCCTCGATCTGCGCGCCGGGCATTCGACGCGATGAGGTCGGCCACGGCGGGACGTGAGTGCCCGGACGTGGCCCCGCGACGCGCACGCCGCCGAGACGCGTGTCGCGCAGGACGCCATGGCGCCGGCGCGCCTAGTTGTGTCGTTCTACGGGTTCTCGGAACGAAAAACGTGTGCTTTTCCACGTCAGCTTCCGTCAGATGCTTCCTCATCCTCATCCTCATGAGCGCAGCCTTCGCGTCGACCTGCGCGCTGGTGGGTGGGGGCTTGATATACGCGCGCGTCGTGGCCGATACCGTCGGGCCGGGCACGACGCGGCTCCTTCTCCTCGCGCCCGCGCTGTGCGTCAACGTCGCCGCCCCTTTGCTGGTGCTCGACCCCGATGCCGAGCCTCTCTTCTCCGCCATCGCCATCGCGAACTTCGCGTGGTGGACCAACTTCAAGCTCATCGCGCTCGCCGCCGGCAGGGGCCAGCTCACCCAACCGGCGCTCTCCGCCCCCACGTTCCTCGCGCTCGCGGCGCTGCCGGTGAAGTTCGCGGACGTACCGCGCGACTTACCGCGCGTCCCGCGAGGCGACTCGGACCGAACGCGCGTGGAAACAAAAACGAAACGTGCGAGACGCGCCGATACGCACACCGCGCGCGACGCGTGCGTCGGTTTCGCGTGCAAGCTCGCGTTGCTGTCTTGGTGCGTGTCCTTCGCGTTGCCCTACCTCGAGAGCGTCAGTCATCATGAAGACTCCACGAATCAAACCGGACGGAGACTGAACACGTACGCGAAGAACGCGACGTACGCCGTCGCGCTCTACGCGTGTCTCGGCGCGCTCTTCGACCTCGGCGCCGTCGTCGCCGCCGCCGCCTTCGGGGCGCCGCTCGCCAGGCACTTCGACCTGCCCTTCCTCGCCACGTCCTTCGGCGACTTCTGGGGCAAACGCTGGAACCTCGTCGCGGGCGCGTCGTTGCGGGACGCGGTGTACGCCCCGATCACGGAGGGCAGGTTCTTTCGCGCGGGAAAGGCGGAGGAGAACGAACGACGAGGTCTCGCGAACTCCGCGGACAAAGAGTTGGACGCGAAAACAAAAAAGAAAAGGCGCGTCGTCGGCGTATTCGCGTGCTTCGCGGTGAGCGGCGCGATGCACGAGTTCGTGCTTTGGGCGCTGGAAGGTCGCTCGTCGCGTCTCGGGACGTCGCGCGCGATCGGGTGGGAGTGGTTCGCGTTCTTCTTCGCGCAAGCCCCCTTGGTTTCCCTGGAGGCGGCGTACGCGGCGAGACGACGCGCCCGGCGCGAGAAGACGCCCGAAGACGCGAGAAGAAAACCGCCGACGCTCGCGACTGTTTTTGTCGTCAGAGCGGCGAAAAACGGAGCGTTTCTCGCCGCGCAGCTCGCGCTGGCAAACGCGCTGTTCTTCCCGCCCGTCGCGCGCAACAGCCTGGACGCGCGCGTCGTGGCGGACGCGCGCAAAACGTTGAAAACGTTGGGGTTGGGGTTCGTTCCGACGCGTCCGTAGCGATGGCGATTCCCCGAACGCCGGCGGCGTTCGGGGAATCGTATCGTCGTACTACATAATACGGTACGCGTATCGTTCGTTTTCGTTCGTTCAACTATCGTTCGTCGTCTCACCAGCGCTCGGCGGCGTTCGCCACGCGTTCGCCCTGGCCGAGGTACTTCTTCCCGTGCCTCGCCGCGAAGGCGTCGTCCACGCGCAGGTGGTACGCCTCGCTCGTCGGCCTGAACCGCTTGTTTCGCAGGTACGGCCCTTTCGCCCACGGGCGCGACGCGCCGGTCCGCCGGTTCGCAACCCAGGCGGCGTACACCGTGCGGTACCCGAGGCTGAACAGCAGCACGTACGCGAGGACGAGCAGCGAGCACGCCAGGTCGACGGCGTCCGCCTTTTCGTCGTCGAACGCGCACGCTTCGTCGGACGCTTCGTCGACGTCTTCCAGTCGGCGCGCGCAGCCGCGCGGCGGCCGCGCG